>JAESGI010000029.1_pt1 | contig 294259 bp, 258 predicted proteins | sample 9269671 | NCBI WGS metagenome assembly JAESGI01 (sample SAMN14515641, study PRJNA621666) | algae metagenome | isolation source: Nostoc indistinguendum CM1-VF10 and co-occurring heterotrophs from gravelly... | place: USA: Clark Mountains, San Bernardino, California | collected 1998-06-05 | reverse complement strand
CCGGTCGGGCTACGCCCGCCCTCCGCCGCACGCAGCGCAAGGCCATCTTCAACAAACCAACATCATATCCGAAAAGGGGTCCCTCTTCGACGCCGATCGGGGGTCCCTTTTGAACGCCGTTTGACAAGTTGATCGTGTCCGGCGACCTTGAGGTCGTCAAAGTCGGCCGGTCCACGCTGGTCCTCTATACGAGCCTCAAGGCCCTGATCGGCCGCTAGGCGGTCGAGGTCGCACTCTTGCCGAAGGCGGGGCGCAGAATTTGCGCCCCATCGCGCAGCTCGTCGAGATAATCGGACCAATGCTGCATCATGCGAACACGTTCGTCCCAATATTCGCCGCGGGTGTAGACCCGGCGCGTCGCATTGGCATCGAGATGTGCCAGTTGCCTTTCGATCGCATCCGGGTGCCACATTCCCATCTGATTGAGGAGAGTGGCGGCCGTCGCGCGGAATCCATGAGCCGTCATCTCCTCACGGCTGTAGCCCAGCCGCCGAAGCGCGGCGCTGACAGTATTCTCCGACATGCAACGGCGGGGCGTCCGAAAGGACGGAAAGAGGTATCTCCCATGGCCGGTAAGGGCGTGGAGCTCTTCGAGCATCGCAAGAACTTGCCGTGACAGGGGGACGCAAAGCGAGCGGCGCATTTTCATCTTCTCTGCCGGGATCGACCAGACGGCATCATGGGAATCAATCTCCGCCCATTCTGCCTGGCGCAGTTCGCCCGGTCTGACGAAAAGATGCGGCGTCAATCGAAGCGCGACCGCGGTGAGCTCGTGACCAGCGTAGCCATCGATCGCGCGGAGCAGCGCGCCGACTTCCTTCGGGGCCGTGATGGCGGCGTGGTGCTTCACCTTCGGAGTGATCAGCGCACCACGGAGATCGGCCGCCAGATCGCGGTCGGCCCTTGCGGTCGCAATGGCGTAGCGGAACACTCGGCTAATCACGCTCCGCATGCGCCGCGCGCTTTCATATCGGCCGTTCGCCTCGACTTTACGGAGAACGGCCAGGATTTCCTGCGCGGTGAGTTTCGATATCGGGCGACTGCCGATCATCGGTTCGGCGATGTCGAGGAGCCATCGCACCTTCCGAAGCGTGACTGGCGCGCGCTCTTCTCGTTCGATTTTCACCAGCCATTCCTCGGCGATCGCCTTGAACGTATTGTCCTGCGCGATCTTCTGGGTGATCCGCGCGACCTTCTTCTCCGCTGCGGGATCAAGCCCGGCGACAAGCTTCTTGCGCGCCTCGTCGCGAAGTTCCCGAGCGGACGCGATGCCGACATCGGGCCACGACCCGAAATACAGCGTCTTTTGCCGTTCGAGATAGCGATAGTTCATTCGCCAGACTTTTGCGCCGCTCGGCCTGACCACGAGGTACAGGGCGTCGGCGTCAGCCATTTTATAGGCTTTTTCCTTGGGCTTAGCGTTCGAAATCTGGATGTGGGTAAGCGACATGATGGTTTCACCTTCGATAGGCTGACCGAAACCATCAAAAACACCATCAAAGCTGATGGTACGCTGATGGTTCCGGCTGGATCAGCCTGGATTCCACTCAGCGAGTCTCATCGAAAAAGCGGTGAGAAACCAGCCGCTTACTGGACGTCCTCGGACATTCCGAGGAGAACAGATGGTGCCCAGAAGAGGACTCGAACCTCCACGACCTTGCGATCGCCAGCACCTGAAGCTGGTGCGTCTACCAATTCCGCCATCTGGGCACGGGGTAGGAGCGGGCGCTTAGCGGGGCCGCCATCGGCTTGTCAACAACGCTGCGAGGGGCGACGTGCATTTTATCGCAAAGCCGCGGGTTTTGCGTCCGAATGCCGTGGTTCCCCTTGCCCCCTTCCCCGCTTCGCGGCATGGGGAAGCCGTGTGGCGCGCCCTGCGCCGGGTAAAAGAATCGATCACAGGCGGACGATATGCAGAAACTCGACGGACAATTGATCACGGTGCTGGGCGGCGGCGGCTTCCTCGGCCGCTATGTCGTGCAGAGACTGCTCGCCCGCGGCGCCCGCGTCCGCGTCGCGCAGCGGACCCCGCGCGCCGCGACCTTCCTCAAGCCGCTCGGCGGCCTTGGTCAGACGCAGTTCGTGGCATGCGACGTTCGCGACCCCGCCAGCGTGGCGCGCGCCGTGCAGGGCAGCGACACGGTGATCAACCTCGCCGGCGCGTTCGACGACATGCAGGCGGTGCAGGCCGACGGCGCCGGCCATGTCGCCGCGGCGGCGAAAGCGGCAGGCGCCGGCGCGCTCGTCCATGTTTCGGCCATCGGCGCCGATCGCGAAAGCCCGTCGGCCTATGGCCGCAGCAAGGGCGACGGCGAAGCCGCGGTTCGCGCGGCCTTCGCCGACGCGGCGATCTTGCGGCCGTCGATCCTCTTCGGGCGCGAGGATCATTTCATCAACCGGTTCGCGGGCCTTATCCGCATGTCGCCGGTCGTCCCGGTCATTGCGCCGAACGCGAAATTCCAGCCCGCCTATGTCGGCGATGTCGCCGATGCGGTCGTCGCCGCGCTCGGCAACGAGGCGGCAGGCAAGATGTTCGAGATTGGCGGACCGCAGGTGCTGGCGATGCGCGACCTGCTCCGCTGGATCGCCGACGCGACCGGCCGCTCGCCCCTGTTCATCCAGATACCCGACTTCGTCGCCTCGACGCTCGCTTCGGGATTCGGCTGGGCGCCCTTCGCGCCGATCACCAAGGACCAGTGGCTGATGCTCCAGCACGACAATGTCGTTGCCGGCGGCGCTGCGGGCCTCGCCGAGCTCGGAATCGCGTCGACCTCGCTCGCCGCGGTCGCCGATGGCTGGCTCGTCCAGTATCGCCGTCACGGCCGCTTCGCCCAGACCGCCTGATACCCCCACCGCCCTTCCCGGCGGTCGCCATGTGATTGCCGGGGATGACGATCCCCAGGACATTCCATGAACGACCTTCTGACCATCATCCTCCTCGGCATCATCGAGGGGCTGACCGAATTCCTGCCCGTCTCTTCGACAGGCCACCTGATCCTCGCGAGCGAATTGCTCGGCTTCACCGGCGAAGGATCCGCGGCATTCAAGATCGCGATCCAGCTCGGCGCCATCCTCGCGGTGCTTGTCGCCTATCGCCATCGTTTCTGGGCCGTCGGCAAGGGCCTGCTGCACGCCGACCCGTCGTCGATCGCCTTCACGCGCAACATCTTGATCGGCTTCCTGCCCGCAATGGTTATCGGCGCTGTCGCCTATAAAGGCATCCGCGCGCTGCTCGAATCGCCGACCACAGTCGCGATCGCGCTGCTTGTCGGCGGCGTTGCGATCCTCGTGATCGAACGCATGATAAAGGTCGTAAAGTTCGAAAGCGTCGAAGCGATGCCGGTGCGCACCGCCATCGCCATCGGTGTCATGCAGTGCGTCGCGATGATCCCGGGGGTCAGCCGGTCGGGCGCTACGATCATGGGCGCGTTGCTGATGGGTGTCGAACGCAAGACGGCGGCCGAATTCAGCTTTTTCCTCGCCGTACCGACGATGATGGGCGCCACCGCCTATTCGTTGTGGAAGGATCGCGCGATCCTGACCTTCGACGACATCAACGCCATCGCCATCGGGCTGGTTGTCGCCTTTCTCGTCGCGCTGATCGTGGTGAAGGCGTTCGTCAAGATCGTCGGCCGCTTCGGCTTTGCGCCCTTTGCCTGGTATCGAATCATCGTCGGCGCCGGTGCACTGGTGTGGCTAGCCGTGAGATAGGTCCGATATTTTACTAGTTTGCGAAACATTATTGCGCGAACTCATTTTGAGGAAAATTCCCCTCCATTTTAGGTTAGTAATGCTGCCCTAACTCGCATTTTGGTCGTGACAGGCCAATTTTGGCAATGCAACTCCCCGCTCAACGAAGGGGATACTGCATGGCTTCCGAACGCATGCTCCAGTTTGTGGGGCGTGAACAATCCTATCCGGACAAGCGCTCCGCCGAAGAACGCGCGCGCGACTTCCGCGAGATCGCCGAGCGCTATGCTGCGCCCGACGCCGACGCGCAGGCGGCGCGCTGCTCGCAATGCGGCGTGCCCTATTGTTCGGTGCATTGCCCGCTCCACAACCATATTCCCGACTGGCTGCGCCTGACCGCCGAGGGGCGGCTGCGCGAAGCCTATGAGCTCAGCAACGCGACCTCGACGATGCCCGAGATCTGCGGCCGCATCTGCCCGCAGGACCGGTTGTGCGAAGGCAATTGCGTGATCGAATTTTCGGGCCATGGCGCGGTGACGATCGGCAGCGTCGAGAAATATATCACCGACACGGCGTGGGCCGAGGGTTGGGTCGAGCCGCTGCACGCGGGCGCGGCGACGGGCCAGTCGGTCGGCGTCATCGGCGCGGGGCCGGCGGGGCTTACCGCCGCCGAATATCTGCGCGCCGCGGGGCATGAGGTCCATGTCTATGACCGGCATGACCGCGCGGGCGGGCTGCTCACCTATGGCATCCCCGGTTTCAAGCTGGAAAAGGACGTCGTGATGCGCCGCATCGACCGGCTGGTCGAAGGCGGCATCCATTTCCACCTCGGCTTCGCGGTCGGCGAGGATGCAACGCTCGACGCGCTGCGCCAGAAGCATGACGCGATCCTGATCGCGACGGGCGTCTACAAGGCGCGCGAGATCAACGTCCCCGGCAAGGACGCCGACGGTGTGATCGCCGCACTCGACTATCTGATCGCATCGAACCGCAAGAGCTTCGGCGACGCCGTCCCCGCATTCGACGACGGCCGCCTCGACGCCAAGGGCAAGCATGTCGTCGTGATCGGCGGCGGCGACACCGCGATGGACTGCGTCCGCACCGCGGTGCGGCAGGGCGCAAAATCGGTGAAGTGCCTCTATCGCCGCGACCGCGAGAATATGCCGGGGTCGCAGCGCGAGGTCGCCAACGCCGAAGAGGAAGGCGTCGAGTTCGTCTGGCTCTCGGCCCCCGAAAGCTTCACCGCCGACAAGCATGTGAAGGAAGTCGCGGTCGCCGGGATGCGCCTCGGCGCACCCGACGCGAGCGGCCGCCGCAGCCCCGAAGCCGATCCGGGGCGCAAGTTCGACGTGCCCGCCGACATGGTGATCAAGGCGCTGGGCTTCGATCCCGAGGAACTGCCGCACCTGTTCGGCTCGCCCGACCTTTCGGTCACGCGCTGGGGCACCCTGCGCGTCGATCACCAGACGATGATGACCAGCCTTCCCGGCGTTTTTGCCGCAGGCGACATCGTGCGTGGCGCCAGCCTCGTCGTCTGGGGCATCCGCGATGGCCGCGATGTCAGCGACCATATGGCAAAGTGGTTGAAAGCGAAGGCGAAAAGCGAAAAGAGGGCAGCATGACCAACAGGAAGGAATTTTCATGATGCCGTCGTTCAAATCGATTCTGCTTGCCGGTGCCGTCGCCATGCTGCCGCTCGGCGTCGCGGCGCATGCCGCGCCCAAGAAAGCCGCCAAGGAAGCGCCCGTCGCCGAGGTGATGGTGGCCGAGCCCGCGCAGGTCGAGGAAGAACCCGCCACCGACTTTGACAGCGAAGCCTATGCCGCACGGCAAAAGGAGCGGATGCAGAAGGAAATGGATGAGGCGATCGCGCTCATCGAAAAGATGTTCGACACGAGCGGCCTGCCCCCAATCGACCCCGCGCGCCTGACGCTCGCGCAGCAGACGACCGCGGCACTGATCCCGGCCGGCAGCATCGAGAAGATGGTCGACAACCTTTACGGCAAGATGTTCAAGACGCTGATGGGCGAGTTCGGCGGCCAGTCGGACATGATGCTGTCGATCAAGACCGGGGTCGAAAGCGACCAGATCGCGAAGCTCGACGAGGCGACGAAGGGCAAGGTCGCCGACATGTTCGACCCGCACCGCAAGGAGCGCGAAGACCAGATCACCCGCGTGATCAAGCCGCTGATCAGCGAAGCTCTCGCCGACATGGAGCCGCCGATGCGCAGCGGCCTTGCCAAGGCCTATGCCCGCAAGTTCACCGGCGCGCAGCTCACCGACCTCAACGGCTTCCTCGCAAGCCCGACGGGCAGGATCTACGCGAGCGAGTGGATGGCGCTGCAGGCCGATCCCGAAGTGATGCTCGCAGTGATCAAGGCGGTGCCGCCGCTGATCACCAAGTTCATCGATCGCGCGCCCGAGATCGAGAAGGACTTCAAGGAGCTGCCGAAGGAAAAGCAGCTCTCCGACTTCACCGACAAGGATCTCGCGAAGCTCGCCAAGCTGATGAAGGTCGATGTGAAGGTGCTGAAGGAACAGCGCGACATGTGGAACTCGGACGCCGTCGAGGCGACCGAGGCCGCCGAAGCGGTCGATGCCGCCGTCGACGTCGCGGGCGCCGAAGCCGCGGCTGACGCGGCCGAGGCCGCCGCCGATGCTGCCGTCGCAGCGGTCGACGACCCGGCCTATGATCGCAGCAACTGGTCGGCCGCCGACCTGAAGCGCGTCGAGGAGCTCGAAGCCGCCTCAGCCGCCGCGGCGAACGCCTATCTCGAAGCCGAAGCCGAAGCCGCCAGCAAGGCGCGCGAGCGGCTGGACAAGAACCCCTCCGAATAGGCTCCGGCCTATCCCGTCAGGACGAAGATGATGACCCACTACCCCACCCCCGATCACGCGCGGCTCGAAGCCGAAGGCATGTACCGCCCCGACATGGAATCCGATGCCTGCGGCGTCGGCATGGTCGCGGCTACCGACGGCAAGCCGTCGCGCCGCGTCGTCGAGGCGGCGATCGAGGCGCTGCGTGCCGTCTGGCACCGCGGCGCAGTCGACGCCGACGGCAAGACCGGGGATGGGGCGGGCATCCATGTCGACCTGCCGGTGCGGTTCTTCGACGATGCGATCGCGGCGTCGGGGCACAAGGTGCGCCCGAACCGCCTCGCCGTCGGCATGGTCTTCCTGCCGCGCACCGATTTGGGCGCGCAGGAGGAATGCCGTACGATCGTAGAGGCCGAGATCATCGACGCTGGCTTCACCATCTATGGCTGGCGGCAGGTGCCGGTCGACGTGTCGGTGATCGGCGACAAGGCGCAGCGCACGCGCCCCGAGATCGAGCAGATCATGATCGCGGGCCCCCTCCCCGACGAACAGTCGGTCGCCGAGTTCGAAAAGCAGCTCTATCTCGTCCGCCGCCGGATCGAGAAAAAGGTGATCGCCGCGCAGATCGCCGACTTTTACGTGTGCAGCCTGTCGGCGCGCTCGATCATCTACAAGGGCCTCTTCCTCGCCGAGAGTCTCGCCGACTTCTATCCCGACCTCACGAACAAGCTGTTCGAAAGCCGCGTCGCGATCTTCCACCAGCGCTATTCGACGAACACCTTCCCGCAATGGTGGCTTGCACAGCCGTTCCGCTGCCTCGCCCACAACGGCGAGATCAACACGATCCGTGGCAACAAGAACTGGATGAAGAGCCACGAGATCAAGATGGCGAGCCTCGCCTTCGGCGAGCATTCGGAAGACATCAAGCCGGTGATCCCCGCAGGCGCATCGGACACCGCCGCGCTCGACGCGGTGTTCGAGGCGCTGTGCCGCGCCGGCCGCGACGCGCCGACCGCAAAGCTGATCCTCGTCCCCGAGGCCTGGACGACCGAATGCGACGTCCCCGACAACCACCGCGCGATGTATAGCTATCTCGCCAGCGTGATGGAGCCGTGGGACGGCCCCGCCGCACTCGCGATGACCGATGGCCGCTGGGCGGTCGCCGGCATGGACCGCAACGCGCTGCGCCCGCTTCGCTACACGCTGACCGCCGACAACCTGCTCGTCGTCGGTTCCGAAAGCGGCATGGTGCTGCTGCCCGAAGCGAGCATCCGCAAGAAGGGCCGCCTTGGCCCCGGCCAGATGATCGCGGTCGATCTCGACGACGGCACGCTCTACGAAGACCTCGCGATCAAGGACAAGATTGCCGACGCCGCCGACTATGCCTCGCGCGTCAAGGGCTTCCGCACGATGGCCGACCTGCCCAAGGGCGGCAAATCGAGCCTGCCCGTCTTCGATCGCCCCGAATTGCTCCGCCGCCAGGTCGCGGCGGGCCTCACCATGGAGGATATGGAGCTGATCCTGTCGCCGATGGTCGAGGACGCAAAGGAAGCGATCGGCTCGATGGGCGACGACACGCCGCTCGCGGTGATCTCCGACAAGCCACGCCATGTCGCGCAATTCTTCCGCCAGAATTTCAGCCAGGTCACCAACCCGCCGATCGACAGTCTGCGCGAACGGCATGTGATGAGCCTCAAGACGCGTTTCGCGAACCTCGCGAACATCCTCGACGAAAAGGGACAGAGCGACCACGTCCTCGTGATCGACAGCCCCGTCCTCGTCGGCGACGACTGGGATCGCCTGCGCGCCTATTTCGGCGATGCGGTTGCCGACATCGACTGCACCTTCGCCGCGGGCGGCGATGCGTCGACGCTGCGCGAGGCGATCGCCCGCGTCCGCCGCGAAGCGGAGGAAGCGGTGCGCGCCGGACGCTCCGAACTCTTCCTCTCCGACCAGAATATCGGCGACGGCCGTGTCGGGGTCGCGATGGTGCTGGCGGCCGCCGCGGTCCACACCCATCTCGTCCGCAAGGGCCTCCGCAGCTACGCCTCGATCAACGTCCGCTCGGCCGAAGTGCTCGACACCCACGCCTTCGCCGTGCTTGTCGGCGTCGGCGCGACGACAGTGCACGCCTATCTCACCGAAGCGGCGATCTCCGACCGGCAGGCACGCGGCCTGTTCGGCGAACTCTCGCTCGACGACTGCCGCCTGCGTTTCCGCAAGGCGATCGACGATGGCCTGCTCAAGATTCTCGCCAAGATGGGGATCGCGGTGATCTCTTCCTATCGCGGCGGCTATAATTTCGAGGCCGTCGGCCTCAGCCGCGCCCTCGTCAACGACCTGTTCCCCGGCATGCCCGCGAAGATTTCGGGCGAAGGCTATCAGTCGCTGTTCATCAACGCGACCGACAAGCACAGCGCCGCGTTCGACAAGCGCGTCACCACCCTCCCCATCGGCGGCTTCTACCGCCAGCGCGCGGGCGGTGAGGCGCACGCCTATTCGGCGCAGCTCATGCACCTGTTGCAAACCGCGGTCGCGACCGACAGCTATTCGACCTATCTGCAATTCTCGCGCGGGGTCGCCGACCTGCCGCCGATCTATCTGCGCGACCTGATGGAGTTCAACTATCCCAATCAGGGCGTCGCGCTCGACAGCGTCGAGGCGATCACCGAGATCCGCAAGCGCTTCGTCACTCCCGGCATGTCCTTGGGCGCGCTGTCGCCCGAGGCGCACGAGACGCTCGCGATCGCGATGAACCGCATCGGCGCGAAGGCGGTGTCTGGCGAAGGCGGCGAAGCGAGCGAACGCTATCGCCCCTATGCGAACGGCGACAATGCCAACAGCAATATCAAGCAGATCGCGAGCGGCCGCTTCGGCGTCACCGCCGAATATCTTGGCGCGTGCGACGAGATCGAGATCAAGGTCGCACAGGGCGCCAAGCCCGGCGAAGGCGGCCAGCTCCCGGGCTTCAAGGTCACCGAGTTCATCGCGCGGCTGCGCCATGCGACCCCCGGCGTGACGCTGATCAGCCCGCCGCCGCACCACGACATCTATTCGATCGAGGATCTCGCGCAGCTCATCTACGACCTCAAGCAGATCAACCCCAAGGCGCGCGTCTGCGTCAAGCTCGTCAGCTCAGCGGGTATCGGCACCGTCGCTGCGGGCGTCGCGAAAGCGCACGCCGATGTCATCCTCGTCGCGGGCAACACCGGCGGCACCGGCGCCAGCCCGCAGACGAGCGTCAAATATGCCGGCACGCCTTGGGAAATGGGCCTCAGCGAAGTCAATCAGGTGCTGACGCTCAACGGCCTTCGCCATCGCATCCGCCTGCGCACCGACGGCGGGCTCAAGACCGGGCGCGACATCGTGATCGCAGCGATCCTCGGCGCCGAGGAATATGGCATCGGGACGCTGAGCCTCGTCGCGATGGGCTGCATCATGGTGCGCCAGTGCCACAGCAACACCTGCCCCGTCGGCGTCTGCACGCAGGACGAGAAGCTGCGCCAGAAGTTCACGGGCAGCCCCGAGAAGGTCATCAACCTGATGACCTTCATCGCCGAGGAAGTGCGCGAAATCCTCGCCAAGCTCGGTTGCCGCAGCCTCGACGAGGTGATCGGACGCACCGAACTGCTGCGCCAGGTCAGCCGCGGCGCCGAGCATCTCGACGACCTCGACCTGAATCCGATCCTCGCCAAGGTAGATGCGCCCGACGATCAGCGCCGCTCGCAAGGGCCGAGCTTCCGCAACCCGGTGCCCGACAGCCTCGACGCGCAAATCCTCAACGATGCCAAGCCGCTGTTCGAGCGCGGCGAGCGCATGCAGCTCACCTACAACGTCCGCAACACGCACCGCGCCGTCGGCACGCGCCTGTCGGCCGAGGTGACCGCGCGGTTCGGGATGAAGGGCCTCGCCGACAATCATGTGCAGGTTCGCCTCCGCGGCACCGCGGGCCAGTCGCTCGGCGCTTTCCTCTGCCAGGGCGTCACGCTCGAAGTGTTCGGCGACGCGAACGACTATGTCGGCAAGGGCCTGTCGGGCGGCCGCATCGTCGTGCGCCCGACCGTGTCGAGCCCGCTTGTCAGCCAGCACAACAGCATCATCGGCAACACCGTGCTCTATGGCGCGACCGCAGGCACCCTGCTCGCGGCGGGTCAGGCGGGTGAACGTTTCGCGGTCCGCAACTCGGGCGCGAAGGTCGTCGTCGAAGGCTGCGGCGCCAATGGCTGCGAATATATGACCGGCGGCACCGCGGTGATCCTCGGCCCCGTCGGATCGAACTTCGGCGCAGGCATGACCGGCGGCATGGCGTTCATCCTCGACACCGACGGCCAGTTCGAAGGTCGCGCGAACGGTGAATCGATCGTGTGGCAGCGGATCGACAGCGCGCACTGGGAAGGCGTGGTCCGCGAACTGATCGAAGATCATGCGCAGGCCACCGGCAGCAAATGGTCGAGCGAAATCCTCGCCGACTGGGACCGCTGGAAAGGCCAGTTCTGGCAGGTCTGCCCGAAGGAAATGCTGACCCGCATCGCGCATCCGCTAAGCGAGACGCAAGCCGAGGTGGTGGCCGCCGAATAGCCCGGATCCTCCCCGTGGCGATGTCATGGGGAGGATTGGTCGCGTTCACGCTACGCTTCACCGCATTGCGCGGCGCGTTCACCGGGGCGAAAGCGTCGATCCGCTATGGATGCCGCTTTGATGAACCATCACGTCCTTCGAAAGGATGGAATCATGACCCGTTTCGCGCTGATCGCCCTTCCCCTGCTCGCACTCGCCGCGCCGCTTCCGGCCGCCGCGAACGACATGCGGGGCGCCGTTGCGACGCTGAACGACCCCGCGGCGCAGGATCGGATGGCGGACACGATCACCGCGATGGTCGGCGCGCTGATGCAGATGCAGGTCGGCCCACTGGCGAAGGCCGTGGCGCAGATCGACCCCGAATCCGATGCCGCCTATATCCCGCCCGACGCGACACTCGGCGAAGTAACCGGGCGCGATCCCGAATATGCGACACGCATGGGCGCCGACGTCCGTGCGGGCACGCGCATGGCGGGGCACGCCGCCTCGGCACTCGCGGCCTATGCGCCGGTGCTCAAGGACATGGCACGCGACTTTGCGGCGCAATGGGAACGCGAGCGCGACGCGGCGCGCCGCTGACGCTTAATCCACAATCGCTTCACCGGCGCGCGCTATAGCCGTTGCGCGCGCCGCCCCGGTGCCGCTATGCCAGACCGATGTGGCAACTCTATCAATTCCCGCTCTGCCCCTTTTCGCGCAAGGTCCGCCTTTTGCTGGGCGAAAAGGGCGTCGGTTATGAATTGGTGCGCGAATCGCCGTGGGAACGCCGCGACGAGTTCATCGACCTGAACCCGGCGGGGCGGACCCCCGTGATGGTCGACCAGGCGCGCGGCCAGGTGCTGATGGACAGCATGGCCATCGCCGAATATTTCGAGGAAACCGTCGAAGGCAAGGCGATGATCAACGGCACGGCAGCCAACCGCGCCGAAATCCGCCGGCTGACGTCGTGGTTCGACCATGACTTCTATTATGAAGTCACCGGCCCGCTGCTCTTTGAACGCATGCAGAAACGCATCGTCCACCGCCAGCCGCCCGACGGCGGCGCACTGCGCGAGGCGATGAAGGCCGCCAACAACCATCTCGACTATGTCGATTACCTCATCGACCACCGCACCTGGCTCGCCGGCGCGACGATGAGCCTCGCCGACCTCACTGCCGCGGCGCATATTTCGGTCGCCGACTATCTCGGCGGGATCGACTGGACGGGGCACGAACAGACGAAGGGCTGGTATTCGGGGCTGAAATCGCGCCCGAGCTTCCGCCCGCTGCTCGCCGAGCGGATGGAGATCGTGACGCCGCCGAAATATTATGAAGACGTCGACTTCTGACGCAAAGCCGTCAGCAGCTCTTGTATTTCCAGTTGCGGTCCTTGCCCTCGGCAACCTGCGCGACGATCGTTTCGATGCGCTTGACCCGCGTTTCCTCGCGCTTCGCCTCGAGCACCCATTCGATATAGTCGCGCCGCTTGCCGGGCGAGAAGGCGTCCCAATGGCCTTGCGCCGCGGCGTTCGCCTTCAACGCGGCGCCTAGATCGTCGGGCAGGTCGAGCGCCGCCTTTGGCTTCGAAGCCGCGCGCTTGGGCTTGCCCTCGGCGCACAGAGCCGCGGCCTTCGCGATATAGACCGCCATCTGCCCGTCCGATGGCAAATCGGCCAGCGACGCGAGCCGCCCCATGCTCCCCATCGCCCCGGTATCGCGCGGCGATCCCGTCACTTCCTCGTCGCGCCAGAAGCCGAACGTCGCATGTTCCTTGAACGCCGCCATGCCCGCGAGATTCTGTCCGCCGAGCACAAAATGCGGTACGCCCCATTTTAGCGTCTCTTGCGCGCCCGGCGCATGGCTATGCACCAGTTCGCGCAAATGGGTCAGGATCGGCTGCGCAAAGGGCTGCGCCTTCGCGATATAGGCGTTGACGCGTGGGTCGCGCCTGCCGCTCATTTGGCGATCAGCCCGGCCACCGCGCGGCGACCAGATAGTTGAGCGCCTCGCTGCCGCCCAGCTTGAAGCCTTTGGCCGCCGACGGCGACAGGCCGGTGCGGTCGATCACCTCGAGCCCCGCGCCTTCGAGAAATTTCGTCAGCTCCTCGGGCTTCAGGAACTGGTCCCAGTCGTGCGTCCCGCGCGGTACCGCGCCGACCCTTTCGGCCGCCTCGACCAGCAGCAGCTTCGACAGCATCGTCCGGTTCGGCGTCGACAATATCATCAGCCCGCCGGGCGCGAGCCGCGCCCCAAGCTCGCCGATGAACGCCGCCGGATCGGTGACATGCTCGACGACCTCCATCGAGGTGACGAGGTCGAAGGTCGCGGGCGGCAGCGCGGCGAGCTCGCCGGCAAAATAGGCGATCGCCAGCCCCTGCCCCGCCGCATGATCCTGCGCCGCAGCGATATTCTCCGGCGCCGCATCGACGCCCGTCACCGCCGCGCCCATCCGCGCCAGCGGTTCGGCGAGCAGCCCCGCCCCGCACCCGACATCGATCGCACTTCGCCCGGCGAGCGCATAACGCTCGCGCGCATCGACATGCCAATGCGCGTCGATCTGGTCGCGGATATAGGAAAGCCGCACCGGATTGAGCTTGTGCAGCATCGCCGAAGACCCGTGCGGGTCCCACCAGTCGGCGGCGAGCGCCCCGAAATGGGCGGCTTCGTGCGGATTGATCGTGGCAGCGCTCATGCCCCGCGATGTGGCACTCCGCCTCGCGCCATGCAAGAAATTCTATCCGCCGCATACGAAGCCGGTCTTGCCATCACCCGCCCCCTTGCCTAACAGCGCGAGCGCCGCAGAAATCCACGGGAAAGTTGCGGTGGAAACTTATTCAGGAAAGCGGGGCGAGATGGCGCGGATCGTGATGAAATTCGGGGGCACGTCGATGGCGGGCACCGAGCGGATTCGCACCGTGGCGAAACTCGTCGCGCGCGAAGTCGCAAACGGCAACGAAGTTGCGGTCGTCGTCTCGGCGATGGCGGGCGAAACCGACCGGCTTGTGGGTTTCTGCCGCGAGGCGAACCCGCGCTACGATCCGGCCGAATATGACGTCGTCGTCGCCGCGGGCGAACAGATCACGTCGGGCCTGCTCGCGCTGACCCTGCAAGCGATGGGCACCCCCGCGCGAAGCTGGCTCGGCTGGCAGCTCCCCATCCGTACTGAGGAAGCCCACGCCCGCGCGCGCATTGCCGATATCGACACCGGCGCGCTCGCCGCCGCGATGGCAAAGGGCGAAGTTGCGGTCATCCCGGGTTTTCAGGGCATGATGGACGACGGCCGTGTCTCGACACTCGGCCGCGGCGGCTCGGACACCAGTGCCGTGGCGGTCGCCGCCGCGCTGAAGGCCGATCGCTGCGACATCTACACCGACGTCGACGGCGTCTACACGACCGACCCGCGCATCGTCGCGCGCGCGCGCAAGCTCGACTATGTGACCTATGAAGAAATGCTCGAACTCGCGAGCGTCGGCGCCAAGGTGCTCCAGACGCGCTCGGTCGGGCTCGCGATGAAAGAAGGCGTGCGCGTGCAGGTGCTTTCGAGCTTCGTCGAGGGCGACGAGGCTCCGAAAAAAGGCACGATGATCGTCAGCGACGAGGAAATAGAGGAACATCAGATGGAACGGCAGCTGATCACCGGCATCGCCCACGACAAGAATGAAGCGAAGATCATCGTCACGCGCGTGCCCGACAAACCGGGCGCTGTCGCGAACATCTTCGGCCCGCTCGCCGCTGCGGGTATCAACGTCGACATGATCATCCAGAATGTCGGCCGCGAAAAGGGCGAGACCGACGTGACCTTCACCGTTCCCGCCACCGACCTCCTCCGCTCGATCGACCTGCTCGAAGGCGCGAAGGACAAGATCGGCTTCAACCGTATCATCAGCGACGACAAGGTCGCGAAAATCAGCGTCGTCGGCGTCGGCATGAAGAGCCATGCGGGGGTTGCGAGCACCATGTTCCGCGCGCTGGCCGACCGCGGCATCAACATCCAGGCGATCTCGACCAGCGAAATCAAGGTCAGCGTACTGATCGACGAGGACGAAACCGAACTCGCGGTGCGCGTGCTCCACACCGCCTACGGGCTCGACGCCGAATAATCACTCCGCTGCGAGCGGCTGCAACTCGCCGTTCGCGCGGCGGCGCAGCCGCGCCTGCATGATGAAGTGCACCACCGCAATGTGGACCGCGAACAGGCCGAACTTCGACGCCAGCGGGAATATCCCGATGAACAGCGGCCACCATGCGGTGAAGAAGAGTGCGACGACGAGGTTCAGCCCCGCGCTCGCGAACATCAGCGCCGCCCAGATCATGCCGAAGCGGTCCATCACATCGCCGACGATCGCGAGCTGTTCGGGCGGAATATAGCGGTTGAGCCAGCCCTTGCGCAGCATCACACTGCCCACGATCAGATAGACGATCGTCGGCTTCGCCATCACGAAGCGCGGGTCGCCGGTCAGCAAGGTCGCGGCGGCGGTAAACAGCACCGAAGCGAGGCTGATCCACTGTAACGCCGCAATCCGGTGGCCCCGCACCAGCTCGTATCCGATCACCGCGACCGCAACCACGGTCCCCGCAACGACCGCGGGAACGATGCCCGCGCCGGCGGCAAGCAGCACCGCAAAGACGAGCACGCCGAGCGAGTCGAACAGCATCGGCCCGATGGCATAAAGCAGGGTTTTCATCCGCCGTTCCTTTCGACTCAATGTTTCCACTGTCAATATCGATGATCGCGGAGCCCGAAGTCAAGCATTAAATTGACAGCGTCAACATTGACGGATTAAGCGGTCGCATGACCAGGCCCTATCATCATGGCGATCTGCGCGCGGCGCTGCTCGCCGCCGCCGAAGAAATTGTGAACCGCAATAGCGTCGCCGGCCTGACGTTGCGCGGCGTCGCCCGCGAGGTCGGTGCCTCGCACGCCGCGCCCAAAAATCACTTCGACGACCTGACCGGGCTCGTCAGCGAACTCGCGGCGGTCGGCTTCAACCGCTTCGCCGACGCGATGCAAAGCGCATCCGCACGTCACGAGGATCCGCAGGACAAGCTCAACGCGATCGGCCGCGCCTATGTCGAATTCGCGCTCGCCGAACCGGGGCTGTTCCAGCTGATGTTCCGCGGTGAGCGGCTCGACAAGACGCGCCCTGCGCTGCACGAGGCGATGCTGCGCGCCTTCGGCACGCTGACCGGCTCGGTCGCCGCCACCCACGAAGGCGACCCCGACGCCGCGCGCGCCACCCGCGCCCACGCCGCGCGCGCGTGGAGCATGGTCCACGGGTTTGCGATCCTGCTGCTCGACGACCGGCTCAACCCGCTCCTCGACGCCGGTTCACCGCGCGCCGACGCACTGGCGCTGCTCGACGACATGCTGGCCATGGGCTGAACCGGCGCGGGGTGCCTTGGCTGTCTTTCGATAAAGAAAGACCCGCCCCCAGGCCCATGTCCCCGGGGGCGGGTCGCGACCCGTCGTCTTGTGCGGCCGCCGCTGTCTCCGCGGCATGATGCGGGAACAGCGGCGCCAGAAGATCAGGCGAGGTCGAAACGGTCGGCGTTCATCACCTTGGTCCACGCCTTGACGAAGTCCTTCGCGAACTTTTCGCCATTGTCGGACTGCGCATAGACTTCGGCGACGGCGCGGAGTTCCGCATTCGAACCGAAGATCAGGTCGGCGCGCGTCGCGCGCCAGGTCTCGCCACCGCTGGTGCGGTCGGTCGCGACATATTCCTGGTCGTCCGAGCCTTCGACGGCCTTCCACACATTGGTCATGTCGAGCAGGTTGACGAAATAATCGTTCGTCAGTTGGCCCGACCGCTTGGTGAAATGGCCGTGCCCGCGGTCGCCATGATTGGCGCCGAGGACCCGCAGCCCGCCGACCAGCACCGTCATTTCAGGCACCGACAAGCCGAGCAGCGAGGCGCGGTCGAGCATCATTTCCTCGATCTTCACCGCCAGCTTTTTCTTGCCGACATAGTTGCGGAAGGCGTCGGCCTCGGGCTCCATCACCGCGAAACTGTCGGCGTCGGTCTGCTCGGCGGTCGCATCGCCGCGGCCGCCGGTGAACGGCACATTGGTGGCGCCCGCCTTCTCCAGCCCGACCACGCCGCCGAGCACGATCGCATCGGCCAGCGACATCGAGCCGCGAAGGCCGTTCAGCGTGTCGATCACCTTGGCCAGGACAGCAGGCTCGTTAACCTCCCAATCCTTCTGCGGCGCGAGTGCGACGCGTGCGCCGTTGGCACCGCCGCGGAAGTCCGACTTGCGATAGGTGCTCGCCGACGCCCATGCGGCCTTGATCAGCTGGCTGACGGTCAAACCGCTGTCGGCGATCTTCGCCTTCACGGCAGCGACATCGGCGTCCGACGGCGTCGAACCTGCGGGGATCGGATCCTGCCAGATCAGGTCTTCGGCGGGGACTTCGGGGCCGAGGTAGCGCACCTTGGGCCCCATATCGCGGTGCGTCAGCTTGAACCAGGCGCGCGCGAAGGCGTCGCGGAACGCCTCATGGTCGTTGCGGAACTTCTCGCTGATCTTGCGGTACGCCGGGTCGCGCTTCAGCGCCATGTCGGCGGTGGTCATCATCGTCGGCACCTTCAGGTTCGGATCCCAGGCCGCGGGGGCCATATCCTCTTCCTTCTGGCCGATCGGCTGCCACTGGTTCGCACCCGCGGGCGACTTCACCAGCTCATAATCATAGTCGAACAGCAGGCGGAAGAAATTGTCGGTCCATTTGTCCGGCGTATTCGTCCAAGCGCCTTCGAGCCCGCTGGTGACGGTATGCTCACCGATACCGCCGCTCTCGTGCCCGCTGACCCAGCCGAAGCCTTGCGCGGCAAGGTCGCCGCCCGCCGGCGCGGCGCCGAGCAGCGACGCATCGCCATTGCCGTGCGCCTTGCCGAAGGTGTGGCCGCCGGCGGTGAGCGCGACGGTTTCCTCGTCGTTCATCGCCATGCGAGCGAAGGTTTCCTTCATGTCGCGCGCCATGCCCTCGTCATCATGCGAATTGCCCTGCGGGCCTTCGGGATTGACGTAAATCAGGCCCATCTGGATCGCCGCGAGCGGACCCTCGATATTGTCGAAACCCTTGCCCGGGTCGATGCGCGTCTGGACGCCCTGGTTGACCCATTTCTCTTCCGAGCCCCAATAAATATCGCGTTCGGGCTCGAACACGTCGGCGCGCCCGCCACCGAAGCCGAACACAGGGCCGCCCATGCTCTCGATCGCGACGTTACCCGCGAGGATGAAGAGGTCGGCCCAGCTGATCTTGTTGCCATATTTCTGCTTGATCGGCCAAAGCAGGCGCCGCGCCTTGTCGAGATTGCCATTGTCGGGCCAGCTGTCGAGCGGCGCGAAACGCTGCTGCCCGCTGTTGGCGCCGCCGCGCCCGTCGGCGGTGCGATAGGTGCCTGCGGCGTGCCATGCCATGCGGATGAAGAAGGGACCGTAATGGCCATAGTCGGCCGGCCACCACGGCTGGCTGTCGGTCATCAGCGCGGTCAGGTCACCCTTCAGCGCCTGATAGTCGATCGACTTGAACGCCTTGGCATAATCGAAGTCGTCGCCCAGCGGGTTCGACGAACCGTTCGGGTTGAGGATCTCGGTCGCCAGCATGTCCGGCCACCAATCCTTGTTGGTGCGGCCGAGCAGGCCGCGGACGCCGCCCGGCTGGTGGATCGGGCAGCCGCTGCCGATGGGGGTGGGGTCGTTCATGCAGTCTCTCCTCGTTCGATTGTTGTTGGGTATCGGATCGTGACGCCGCGGAATGACGGGCGCATGACGTGCGGGCGACGCGGGGTCGCTGGCGGACGGCCGGTATGGGCGGGCGTCGAGTCGATGGCGCCATCCTTTCGTTCTGACCGGGGAAGGATATGCCGCGCTTCCCCATCGACATAACCGAATAAGCTGAATTCAGTCATCGAATGAACCGATCAACGGCGGGTCGGTTGCCGGGTCAGCGGGCGCCCGTCCCGCCCCGGCCACGGCCCGGCGATGCGCGGGCAACATCGCGGGCCCATCGGGGTTGGTCCCATGCCGCGTCATGATGGCATGCTGCGGCAAAGGAGACGGAAAGTGGCTAACACCCCCAACCAGCAGAATGAGAAGAAACCGCAGGCGGATCGCGACGAAGAGCAGCGCCGCCAGCAACAGCAGCAGGGCGGCCAGAACCGCCAGCCCGGCAGCGACCAGCGTCCCGATCAGGGTCGCCAGAACCCGCAGCAGCGCTGACGCCGTCAGCCTGCATGAGAAAGGGCCGCCCCGCGGGGCGGCCCTTTTCTTTTGTCCGGAGTATGGCGGATCAGAAGCTGAACTTGACCGTTCCGCCCCAGGTTTGCGGGTCGCCCGGCTGGCCGGCGATCAGCCCGACATTGCCCGGCGCGACCTGAAGCGTTTCGATGTAATTCACGTCGAAAGCGTTGCGGACCCAACCGAAGATATCGAGACCGTCGGCACGGAAGCCGACGCGGAAGTTGGTCAGCGCATAACCCTTCACATCGGTGTAGATCGACGGCGACGCGTTGGAGTTCCAGTGCGAGCGATAACTGCCGTCGACGCCCACATAGATCTGCCCATCCTTCGACAGCAGCGAGACCGGGGCGTTGGCCTCGGCGCCATAGGAGAAGGCCCATTTCGATACGCCGGGCAGGTCGAAACCCGAAATGTCGCACTGCCGCGGGCTGAGCGCGCCGGGTACGCCCGGCTGCGAATAGTCGGGCGCGGCGCCGGCCGGCTGGAGCGTGCCGCCGGACAGTTCGGGCGGGCACGGTGCGTTGACGAACTTCTTATATTTGGCGTCGGTATACGCCCCGTTCGCATAGGCGGTGAAGCGGTCGCTGGCGCGGATCTTGAAGTCCGCCTCGATCCCCTGCGAAACGACCTTCTCCGCATTGGCGAGATAGCCGCGGACGGTACCGAATTGCCCGCCATTCACCGTCGCCTGGAAATTCTTGATCTCGGTGCGGAAGGCCGAGAGGTTGAACGTCGCAAGGCGGTTGAAGAAGGAGGTCTTGAGGCCGATCTCGAAATGATTGACCGATTCCGGCTTCACCGTGCTCGCCGACAGCTCGGGCAGGTTGGTGGCGCTGTTCAGCGGCAGGCCGTTCTGGTTGATGCCGACCGTCTTGAAGGTTTTCGCATAGGTCGCATAGGCGAGGATATCGGGCGTGACCTTGTAATTTACATTGAGGTCGTAGCTGAAGTTCCAGTCGCTGACCGACGGCGACGTGCTCTGCGGCTGATAGACGCCGCACTGCGCCGCAAGCGCGCTGTTCGCCGCCAGCGGCGGGGTACAGCTGATGACCTGCCCCGCGCCATTGGTCACGACGCGCTGATAGAAACCCGACTTCTTGTCATAATTGACGCGGATACCCGGCTGGATGGTCAGTTCGGGCGTCAATTTATAGCTGAGCTGGCCATAGAGTGCCGCGCTCGTGCTCTTGAGGAACTGGGTGTTGGTCGCCGTCAGGCCGTTGAGGATGGCGGGATTGTCCCTGCCCTGCGCCGCGGTCAGGCTCCACAGGCTCGCGTTTGGACCCTGCTGCTCGGTGCCCTGCGTGTCGATCCGCTGCTTGAAACCGAACAGGCCGACGACAAAATCGAGTTTGTCCCCCGAATAATTATAGCGGAATTCCTGGCTATACTGGTCCTGCTGCGACGGGTTCTGCGACTTCGAAACGATCGACGCGCCCGTGAAATCGCGGTCGTTTTCGGGTTTCCAGTCCCAGAAGCGCCACGCGGAGATCGAGGTGAAGGTACCGGGACCGACGTCCCACTTCACCTTCACCGACGCGCCGCCGATCTTGTTGCCCGCATTAAGGCTGGCGTCGATGTCGGTCAGGCGGTCATAGACGTTGCGGCTGGGCACCGAAAAATTCTGCCCGGGATTGGCGGCGTTCAGCCGCGCGATCAGCGCGTCATACTGGCGGTCGAGCGCGCGCTGCGTGCGGCCGACGCGGACGAACGACGTGCCATAACCTTCGGGGTCCTGCTTGCTATAGTCGCCCGACAGCGTGATGCTGAGATCCTCGTTCGGCTTGAACAGCAATTGGCCGCGAAGTCCCAGATTATCCTGCTCGTTGATCCAGCGGTCGCTCGTGACGTTGAAGATCGTGCCGCGCCGGCTGGTCGCGGCGATCGCGAGACGCGCGGCAATGGTATCCGACAGCGGGCCGGAAACAGCCGCCTTCGCCTGCCGGTAATTGAGGTTGCCGACGCTCACCTCAGCCCGCCCCTCGAAATCGAAAGTCGGCTGGTTGGTCGTGATGTTGATCGCGCCGGCAGTGGTGTTCTTGCCATACAGCGTACCCTGCGGCCCGCGGAGAACCTCGACCTGGTCGACATCGAGGAAGTCGAAGGTCGCCGCGGCGACGCGCGAATTATAGACGTCGTCGACATAGATGCCGACGCCCTGCTCGAAGCCGTCGCTGGTCAGCCCGTAAGGCACGCCGAGACCGCGGATGTTGACCGACGTGTTGCGCGGATTGGTCGTGTAGACCTGCAACGTCGGCGCCAGTTGCTGGAGCTTCACGACGTTGAAATTGCCGGTGGCTTCGATCGAATCGCCGCGGATCACCGAAATCGCGACCGGCACCTCCTGCGCGGTCTCCTGCCGGCGGCGGGCTGTGACGATGATGATGTCGCCGCGACTGGTGTTATCGTCGGCCTGATCGACCGCGTCGACCGTTCCAGCTGCAGCGACAGCGGCCTCATCGGCCCCGGTTTCCGCAGCAAGCGCAGGGGTCGCGCCGAACGCGAGAAGAAGCGAGAGTGTGAGTGCCGACGCCGGCACGCGGCGACGGACGGACGGATATTTTGCGGTCATGACAATTTTCCTGTTGCGTTGAAGACATGCGAAAATTGCCACATCCGGCGGTCCGGTCTGCGGCAGGATGAGGGGTTACCCCTCGCTGGGAGCTGTTGCGTTCAGTTGGGGTAGCGGTGCCGCTCGGTCACATCGACTTGCACAAGACGCCCCTCGTGCACGGTCAGCTGGATCGCACCGAACTTCAGCTTGTCGAGTGCCTCGAGCACCGTCTGGATGGCGCGGGGCACCTCTTCGGAGCCGCCTTTGGCGACGTCCTTGATAGCGCTCATGGTCTTTCCTTTCCCTCGTGGATTCGTCGCCCGAGCATATTCCAAGTAAATTAGTAGACAATGATTGTTTTGCTTTCTGCGCCGAAAGGTTCGGTTGTCGCGCCCAACGGACCGCGCCAAACGGATTCAGGCATGCGACGGGCCGCCGGTCGCAACGACGCTAGGGATTGCGCGCGAGTCCCAGTGCTGGCAAAGGCAGCCTCAATGAGCAAAATTAACGATCTGATGGCCCGCGGGACCGAGCTTCTCGGCAGCGACTACGCCATCCTCTGCGGTGCGATGAGCTGGGTCTCCGAACGCCATCTGGTCAGCGCGATCAGCAATGCCGGCGGGTTCGGCGTGATCGCGTGCGGGGCGATGACGCCGGAACTTCTCGATGCCGAGATAGCTGCCACAAAGGCGCTCGCAACGCGCAATTTCGGCGTCAACCTGATCACCATGCACCCGCAATTGTTCGAGCTGATCGACGTGTGCGCGAAACATCGTGTCGGCCATGTCGTGCTCGCGGGCGGCCTGCCGCCGAAGGGAAGCCTCGAGGCGATCAAGGCGTCGGGCGCCAAGGTCATCTGTTTCGCCCCGACCCTCGCGCTCGCGAAGAAGCTCGTGCGGTCGGGGGTCGATGCACTCGTCATCGAGGGCATGGAGGCCGGGGGCCATATCGGACCCGTATCGACGAGTGTGCTGGCGCAGGAAATCCTGCCGTCGCTCGCCGACGAAGTTCCGGTGTTCGTCGCCGGTGGGATCGGCCGCGGCGAAGCCATCGCCGCCTATCTGGAGATGGGCGCGTCGGGGGTCCAGCTCGGCACGCGCTTCGTCTGCGCGACCGAGAGCATCGCACATCCCAATTTCAAAAAGGCTTTCATGCGCGCCTCGGCGCGCGAAGCGGTCGCGAGCGTCCAGATCGACCCGCGTCTGCCGGTCATCCCGGTCCGCGCGCTCAAGAACGCCGGCACCGAAGCCTTTACCGCCAAGCAGCGCGAAGTCGCGAACAAGCTCGATCAGGGCGAGGTCGACATGATGGAAGCCCAGCTCGAAATCGAGCATTATTGGGCGGGCGCGCTGCGCCGCGCGGTCATCGACGGCGATGTCGAAAATGGTTCGTTAATGGCAGGGCAATCTGTCGGTATGGTATCCGAAGAGGAGAGCGCGGCGGCAATCGTCGCATCTCTGGTGCAACAGGCCGAAGCCGCGTTGCAGGCTCGGGGTTGATGCCGCATAGTCATGCGGTTGGGGAGTGGAATATGAATTTGTCGCGGAAGATCATCGTAGCCGGCCTGCTGGCGAGCGTCGCCGCCTGTGCGCCCAAACCGCCCCCGCCGCCTCCCCCGCCGCCGCCGCCGCCCGTCGCGGTCGTCATCCCGCCGCGACCGCTGCCGCCGGGGAACGCGTCGCTGACGCAAATCCTGCCCGGACGCGCGATCGACGGCCACTTCGTCACCGCGAACAGCAATGTCACCGGCGACCGCGCCTTCTGGCAGCTCAAGATCGGGCTCAACGTCGCAGCGATCGGCTGCCGCGGGCTGGAAGAAACGACGCTCGTTTCGGCTTATAACAATATCATCAAGGCGCATGGCAAGGTGATCAAGTCGACCGAAAAATCGGTGATCACCCAGCTCGGCAAGGAAAACAGGAACAACGGCATCGCGCCGCGCGATCGCCTGTCGACGCAGCTGTTCAACTATTTCGCCCAGCCGCCGGCGCAGCGCGCCTTCTGCTCGCGCGCCAATGAAATCGCGCAGGTCGTGTCGTCGACGCCGTCGGCACAGCTCGTCGAACAGGCCCCCGGACATCTCGCGCGGCTCGACCAGCCGTTCCACGATTTCTATGAAGCCTATGCCAAATATCAGGCCGACGTCGTCGCATGGGATGCCAAATATGCGCCGCGTCCGGCGCCCGTACCCGCCTTCGGCACGCCGGCACCGGCTTCGCCGGTCGGTGCGACCGCTGCATCGACGGTTGCGACCAACCCGGCGGGGAACCACTGACGCTTGTCCGGGGCGGCACAAGAATAGAATAGACAATCGTTCGCGGGGTATTGGCGCTCGCCGCATCCTTCTGTTAGCAGGATTGCGATGACCAACGCCCCGCCACCGCCCTCTTCGGCCGCCCAGTCGGCGCGCACCATCCTGACCCGGCTGCACGAGGTCATGGCATCGCGTTCCAACGCACAGGGCAAGCTGAACCAGGTCGTCGGCATCATCGGCGAATGCCTCGATAGCGAGGTCTGTTCGATCTACCTGCTGCGCGACGGCGCGCTCGAACTCTACGCGACCCGCGGGCTGAAGCAGGAGGCGGTGCACGTCACGCGCCTCGGCCTCGGCGAGGGGCTGGTCGGCATGATCGCCGACCAGATCGAGACGCTGAACCTCGACGAAGCCGCGGCGCACCCCGACTTTTCCTATCGCCCCGAAACGGGCGAAGAATTGTTCCACAGCTTTGCCGGAGTCCCGATCATCCGGCGCGAACGCGCGGTCGGCGTGCTGTGCGTCCAGCACAGCGACCCGCGCCGCTATGACGATATCGAAATCGAAACGCTGCAGACCGTCGCGATGGTGCTGTCGGAACTGATCGCCAATGCCGACCTCGTCGACACCGCGGCGCGCACCGATGCCGCCGCGGCCGATCAGTCGGCGCAGCGGCTGAACGGCCAGAAGCTGGTCGACGGCATGGGCGCCGGGGTCGCGGTATTCCACCAGCCGCGCATCACGATCGAACATACCGTCGCCGACGATACCGAGGCCGAGCGCCATCGGGTGTACGCGGCCTTCGACAAGATGCGCGAACAGATCGACCGCATGGCGAGCAGCGCCGACTTCGGCGTCGGCGGCGAGCATGAGGAGGTCATCGAGACCTACAAGATGTTCGCCTATGACGAAGGATGGTCGCGGCGGATCAACGAGGCGATCGACAGCGGCCTGACCGCCGAGGCGGCGATCGAACGCGTCCAGCAGCGCACGCGGATGCGGATGCGCCAGATCGACGACCCGCTGCTGCGCGACCGCATGCACGATCTCGAGGATCTGTCGAACCGGCTGATCCGCATCGTGTCGGGGCAGATGGGCACCGCGGCGCAAATGGGGCTTCGGCAGGATTCGATCCTGATCGCGCGCAACCTCGGCCCTGCCGAACTGCTCGAATATGACCGCCGCCGCCTGAAAGGCGTCGTGCTCGAGGAAGGGTCGCTCACCGCGCACGTCATCATCGTCGCGCGCGCCATGGGGGTGCCGGTGATCGGCCGCGTCAGCGATGTGCGCGCGTCGATCCGCGAAGGCGACCTGCTTCTGCTCGACGCGACGGCGGGCCAGTTGCACGTCCGCCCGACGCAGGCGGTACAGGATGCGTTCGACGCCAAGCTGGAGATTTCGCAAAAGCGCCGGGCCAATCTCGCGTCGCTGCGCGATCTGCCTGCGGTCACCAAGGACGGCGTGCCGATCGAGCTGATGATCAACGCGGGGCTGCGCGAAGATGTCGCCGCGCTCGACTTGACGGGCGCGCGCGGCATCGGGCTGTTCCGCACCGAATTCCAGTTCCTCGTATCGGCGACCTTGCCGTCGCGCGATCGCCAGCAGCGGCTTTATCGCGACGTGCTCGACGCCGCGGGCGACCGGCCGGTGATTTTCCGCACCGTCGACATCGGCGGTGACAAGGCGCTGCCCTATATGAATGTCCGCGACACCTTGCAGGAAGAAAATCCGGCAATGGGCTGGCGCGCGCTGCGCCTTGCGCTCGAACGCGAAGGGCTGCTGAAGGTCCAGGCGCGCGCGCTGATGGAGGCGGCTGGGGGGCGGACGCTCAACGTCATGTTCCCGATGGTGTCCGAACCGTGGGAATATGAAGCGGCGCGGAGCCTGTTCGTCGCGCAGCGCGCGTGGCTTGCAAGCCACAACAAGAAGCTGCCGGTCGCGATCCGTTACGGCGCGATGCTCGAGGTACCGGGGCTCGTCGAAACGCTCGACCTGATGCTGCCGCACCTCGACTTCCTGTCGATCGGCACCAACGACCTGACCCAGTTCCTCTTCGCCGCCGACCGCGCGCACCCGCGCCTTGCCGAACGTTATGACTGGCTGTCGCCGACCGTCATGCGCTACCTCGCGCGCGTCGTGCGGATCGTCTCGGGATCGAAGATCGCCCTCGGCGTCTGCGGCGAGATGGGCGGACGCCCGCTGGAGGCCATGGCGCTGCTCGGCGTCGGGATCGAACGGCTGTCGATCACCCCCGCCGGCGTCGGGCCGGTCAAGGCGATGATCCGCTCGCTCGACCTCGGCGCGCTGCGCGCCGACATGCCCGCGATCCTCGCCCAGCCGTCGCCCGACCCGCGCGGCCAGTACCGGGCGTGGGCCGAGCAGCATCAAGTCGATCTCGGCGACTAGACCATCGCGCTTGCTCGCGCTCGCCGCTCCATTGCTCGCTTGGTTAGCCTGTAATTAACCATCTCGGGGCACAATTGAGCAAACCGCGTTGCTGGAACCCACAATGACATATGCCGATCGTAGACCCTGCGCAGCGAACGACGGATCGACGTGCGAATTTGTCTCGCTCGGGTCGTTCGACGATAAAAGCGGCCTTGTGGGCGAGGTGAGCGTCGCGCAATGCCGCCGCTGCGGCTTCGGGATCAGCCTGCCGCCACTGCGTGACGTCGGCTTCCTCTATGCCGACCGCGAGAGCCAGGATTTCCAGCCCGATACAAGAGGGTTGGCATATGCGATCAAGAATTGGTTCTTCCGGAGGCAAGCGGCGGCGTTGATCCGTCAACTCGGTAAGCAACCTGCATCTGTCCTCGATTTCGGCTGCGGCAGCGGCCAGTTCACTCGCTGCCTTGGCGACCTCATCGGCGCCGAGCGCGTCACCGGATCCGATTTTCACGACCATCCGCCAGAGGAACTGCGAGGGCGCAATTATCTGCCGGCGGCCAATCGGGAGGACCATTCAGGCGCATTCGAAGCCGTCATCGCCATGCATGTCCTGGAACATGACGACGATAGCGCTGCGTTGCTCGAACAGATCGTCTCCATGGTTCCTAGGGGCGGCACGGTGGTGATCGAGGTACCCAACATCCAGTGTGTATGGGCGCGCATATTAGGCCGGCACTGGGACGCATGGTATCTGCCCTACCATCGCACCCATTTCAGTCGGCGCGCCCTACGTAAAATGATGACGCGTGCCGGATTGACGATCCTGACGGAACAGGGTGCGTGCGTCCCGACCATGGGCCGATCGTTTGCCAACATGTTCGGCGCGCAAAACAACCTGTTCTTTCTGCTCGCCGGCGCGGCGCTGCATCCCGTGCAATGGCTGGGAGAAAAACTCACCGGTGAGGCGTCTGCGATCCGAATCATCGCCCAACGCGGCTGAGCGGCCCTTTCCCCACCATGGCAAAGCGCGCCGCGAGATAATTATAAGCCATGACAAGGCCGGTGATGAGTGGCGACGCAATCATCATAGGGACATTCAGCGCATCATAAATGAGCGCATAGAGCGCCGTCGAAATCACGAACGCGCTGATCAGGCCCGCCATGAACCGTCCGTAGCGCGACCAGTTCATCGCCACCGCAAAGGTCCGGCGCGCATGAAGAATGAACGCCAGCGTACTCACAATGGCGAATGCCGCGATGTTCGACACAATGTAATGAATGCCCAGCGCATCGCCGCCAATCAGGATGACGCTGTTGAGCACGGCGCAAAACCCGCCGACCATGAGATAACGGAATGGCTCTGTCACGTCGCGTGAGGACTCAGCGGTCATAGCCCGCGCGCCAGCTTCAATCGCAGCCGCGGCCAGATGCGTTCGACGAGCCGGGCTTCGCGCGCATAACGAACGGCCTCGACCGGCCCGAGCCGCGCCATCGCCATGATCGCGCCGGACAGCGCCGAAATTTTTCCGGTCGAGGCCTCTGCGAGCGATACATTCACGGCGATGGAGGCTTCTGCCCTCGCCCGTTCGCTCGCCCCGACCGCGTGGGAATAGCGCGACAGGACGATGTCCATCTGCTCCTTGAACGCGCCCTTTTCCATGCGGCCCGTCATCGTCAGCGACCCGCCGTGGATACGAAAGGCCGTCGTCTTTTCCGGCCGCACCGCGATATCGCCGAGCAACGCCAGTTTCAGATAGAGGTCCCAGTCGGCCGTATACCAGAGCGCGGGGTCCAGTCCGCCCACCCGGTTCCAGGCGTCGCGCCGGATGACCGGGCTCGGGATGGCGATGCCGTTCTGGACGATCAGGTGCCTTGCGGCCGCCTTTCCTTCGATCGCCCCGTCGGCAAGTCCGCAATTCCAGTCGCCGACGATCCGGCCGCGCAGGTCGATCAGGCGGCTCGATCCGATCTGCATAACCGCATCGGGGAACGCTTCGATCGCCGCGCGGACGCTCCGCAAATGGCCTTTGATCCACAAATCGTCCTGATGCAGCATTGCGACATGATCGCCGCGTGCCATCCGCATCGCTTCGTTTGTCTTGGCGGTCCAGGGCAGGATGTCGGGGGTGTGGCGGTACGCGATGTTCATGCGCGAGGAGAAGGCCTCCACGATCTGCCGGCAGCCGTCGCCCGCGCTGCTATCGAGCAGGATGAACTCGACCCCGTCCGGGCACTCCGACGCCGCGCTTTCGAGCGTCGCGGCAAGCGTGGCTTCGCCGTTATGAACGGGTAATGCGACCGTCAGCCACGGTTCAGCCATCACGCCCTCTTCGCAGCATCGTTCGCCGGCAAGCGATCTCCGGGAAAGGCGGGCGTGAAACGCGCATCATGGCCGCCGATGATCGCGAGCAGGAAGCCGCCCAGCACGGTCTGCGCGCCCACCACGCCAGTCACCGCAGCGAGGACGAGCGGCAGGGTATTTTCGAGCGCGGCATAGTTGATGGCCGACCAATGGATGCCGATGCCGACGAAAGCGGCCGCGGCAATTGCCATCAGCAACGAACCGAGGACCAGCGCAACCTCCAGCGTCAATATGTTCGACAAGCGATCGATCGCGGGCCGCAGCCGCCGATATCCCTGACGGACACCGAACAAGTGCGTCGCGAGCGCCATGATGAGCGACAGATGCCCCAGCGTGAAGAGGAAACCGGCGACGATTGTCCAGCTGGTCCCGAAACGCCCGGTGCCGGGAAGGATACCGAGCGCGTGCAAGCCGGCGCTGAACAGCAGCGCCATGGCGATCCCCATCGCGAGCATCGCCGGCACGCCGAACACCCAGGTCGGGCTGAGCATCAGCAGATAGCGAAGATGCCGCCAGCCGTCGCGCCAGGGGCGCAGGTGCGGCGCGCGATCGCGCAGGTCGACCGACAAGGTCGCCGGAACCTGAACGACGCGCATTTTCTTGAGCGAGGCCTTGATGACCATTTCACTCGCGAATTCCATGCCTTCGCCCGAAAGCCCCAGCTGCGCGAACGCGTCGCGGCTGATCGCGCGCAATCCGCAATGGGCATCGTTGATACCCGAGCGAAAGAAGAGGTTGAGGATACCCGTCAGCGCCGGGTTCCCGATGTGGCGGTTCTTCCACGGCATCGCACCGGGGGCGATCCCGCCGTCGAAGCGCGACCCCATGCACAGGTCATACCCCTCGATCAGCTTGCCGATCATCGCGACGCCTTCGGTGAAATTATAGCTGCCGTCGCAGTCGCCCATCAGGATATAGTCGCCATAGGCGGCCTGACAGCCGCCGATGAGCGCCGCGCCATAGCCGCGCCGCGTGACGGGCACGACCCGCGCACCGAGCGATTCGGCAAGCGCCTGGCTACCGTCGGTCGACCCATTGTCGGCGATGACGATTTCGCCCGCCAGCCCGAACCGGTCCTCGATCATCCGCAGCGCGTCCTGCGCGTTGGCGATGCAATGCGGCAGGCTGATCGTTTCGTTGAGGCAAGGCATGACGATCGTCACACCCAGCACCTGCGCCTGATCGAGCGCCAGTGCCTCGGCCCGCTGCTGATACATCGAAAACTCCCCACAAAGCCATGTCCTGCCGGGCTTAGGAACTTGTGGTTAACATTCGATAAAAACCGCCTTTGTGGCGCGCCTTCACTCGATCGGGACGATGCGGCAACCGGCGGCGCGCAGATCGCCGGCAAGCGCCCCACTGGCGGCGTCGGCGCGCGGCGGAGCCATATGGTAATAGGCAAGGATTGGCGCCAGCTCGCCGGGTCCGGTCAGCGCGACCCGCGGCCGGGACGCACAAATGGCGCGCACCAGCGCCGGGTTCATGACCTCGCGGAGCAACCGGATCGGGCGCCCATCGAGATAGGGCGGATTGATCACAAGGTCGGCGGCAAAGGGCGCGTCGCCTGCCCCGACCACGACATAGTCGGCGTCGATTGCCGAAAGCCGCTTCGACACATGCGCCGGCGGCGCGTAGAAGCTGTGCGCCATCCACGCCTGAATGGGCAGAAGGATGACAAGGCCCGCCATCGTCGAGCGCATCATCAGCGCGCGCCATGGCCCGGATCGGTCGCCGAGCGACACCCAGCCATAGACCGCGAGCAGAATGCAATTCCCGATCAGGCCGTGGAGATAGCGGTATCCAAAGCCATGTCCCTGATAGGGCAGGATCACCGTGACCACCGCCAGGGTAAGCAGGATGCCCCCCGCCAGCGCGCCGGCCATCCGGTCACGCCGCGCGATACCCAGCCCGACGACAAGCAGCGGCAACAATAAGAGGTGCTGCCACGCGGCGAAGCGGATCAGGTTCACCACCATCAGAGCCAGCCCGCCCGTGCTTCCTTTCATCGCCAGCGCGATGCGGCTGAAGAAATCGACGCCTGCGGCCTGCGGAACCCCTGCCCCGGCCTCGACCAGCGACCACATCCAGCCGGGCCAGCATATCCAGAAAGCCCCGATTGCGGCATATCCCGCAAAATAGAGGGCGGCGCGGCGCCAGTCGCGTTCGAGTATGAGAAGGAACAGGATCGGGGCGGCGAACATCGGGTGCAGGATCGGCTGGTGCAGCCCGACCGCGACAAAGCCGATCATCAGCGCGGCGATGTCGGCCCATGGCGTGCGGCGCAGGAACAGCCAGAGCCAGCACAGATTCAGCGCGAGATGCGCGGGCATCGCATAGGCCGTCATGCCGTTGAGCCAGATCTGCCCCGATCCGAGGTAAAGCAGCAGCGCGACGACCGGCGCCTCGCGATTGTCCGGCCAGATACGGCGCACGCATCCCCACAGCGCCACCGCACCGAGCAACGTCATCGCCGGGCCGGTCAGCGCCGGATCGCCGAGCAACCCGAAAAGGGCGCGAAACGCCGCATTGAACGGCAGGTAGGTCGAGACCCACGCCGCGCTCTCGCTGGCCGGATACATGAACATCGTGTTGAGCGCCGCAGCATGGTCGCGCCACATCGCGTCCAGCGGCGCAACGAGCTGGCCGCGGGCGAATATCGCCGCATCGAACGTCGCCATCTGCTCGTCGCGGCTCATGTCGTGCCCCGACAGGATCGCATAATGGCCCGCAAAGGTGCCGATCGCCATCGCGGCCCCGATCGCGACGGGCCATCGCCAGCCGCCGGCGAAGGGCCGCTCGCGGGCCGGAAGGCGCCAGAGACAGAGTGCGAGCAGCAGCGCGCCGGCGAGCAGCAGCCAGCGGTCCTGCCGGTGCAGGAAAAGGAACGTCAAGCTGACGTCGGACGCGATCAGCGCTGCAAGCGCGAACGCCATGACCGCCAACACCACCGGTCGCTGCACCGTCAGGCCGAGAAGCTCTTTTCTTGTCATATCCGGCCTTTGGCAGATCATGGATAATTCAGCGTTAACTCAGCGGAAAATCACCTTGCCAAAACTTTTGGCAGAGCGACATGTTTCTGATATGTTCTCACTTCAATTCCTCGAGGAGAGAGTCATGACCGAGCAAGCCCCCCGTGCCAGCGGCCAATGCCATTGCGGCGCGATCCGCTATTCGATGTCCACCGCGGTCGAGCATCATGCGCTGTGCCACTGCACCGATTGCCGCCGTCATGCCGGCGCGCCGATGGTCGGATGGGGACTGGTCGGCAATGACGCGATCGAGATCAGCGGCACGGCCAAGATTTACGCTTCGTCCGAACATGGCCGGCGCCATTTCTGCGGCGATTGCGGCACCGGGCTCTTCTATACGAACGAGGCAATTTTCCCGGGCCAGATCGACGTGCAGACCGCAACGCTCGACGATCCCGACCTGATCCCCGTGCAGGTGCAGATCCAGACCGCCGACCGTATCGGCTGGATGGAGAAGCTCGGCGATCTGCCGTCGTTCGAGCGCTACCCGCCCTTCGAATAGGTCAGCGCATATCGTCGGCGGCAACGACCGCTTCGACGAGCTTTGCGATGTCGAGGCGGTTCTTGTCGTCGTCATAGCCCTGCCGGACGATCACCAGGTCGCGCGACGGGATGACGACGAGATATTGGCCGCGATTGCCGAAGGCGCCGAAGGCGTCGGCGGGAATGTTCTTCGACTTGTTGAGCAGCCAGAAGCCCGCGCCATAACCGAACGCGCCGTCGGGCTGCGGCCCGCTCGGCGTAGTGACGAAACGGCGCCAATCCGCGGGAAGCAGGCGTTGGCCCTGCCACATGCCGTCATTCTGATAGAGCAGCCCAAGCCGCGCGAGGTCGCGTGCGGTCGTCCACACCTGGCTCGACAAGATATAGTCGCCGTCCTTGTCATGCTCGACAAAGGTCCGCGTCATGCCGAGGCGATCGAAAAAGGCAGCTGGGTCGAGCGGATCCCCGGCTTTCGCAAGCGCGGCCTTCAGCGACAGCGTCGCCAGCAATGTGTCGTTGTTCGCATAGCGATAATGCGTGTTTGGCGGATTGAGCAGCGGCCATTGCACCGTCCACTGCCGCACCGACGCCCCGCCCATATAGATGGCGTCGCTACGATTGCCCGCGGTGTCGCTGGTGAGCCCGCTCGCCATGCGCACCAGCTGTTCGGTCGTGATCGCAGCGCGCGGGTCGCCGGGAGATTTCCATTGGGCGATCTGGGCAGGCTTCGCGACGTCGATCTGGCCCTTCAACACCGCATGACCGATCAGCGTCGCGGCCATCGATTTGGCGACCGAGAAGGTCCGCTGCGCCGTGTGCAGATCATGCCCGGGCTGATACCATTCGGTCATGATCCGCCCGCGCTTGACGATCAGCAAGGAACTGGAACGGCCGCCGAAGTCTGCAAGCTGGGCACGAACCTCGAAGAAGGGCGGAAGGCCCGCGGGCACCCCCGCGCGCCGGTAACTGTCGCCCAGCGGCCAAGGCCGGTCGTCCAGGTTCGGGCGCGCCGCCGCGGGGACATTCTCCGGCGTCGGCGCCGACGCGCCGATCGGCAGGGTGACGCAGCCTTCGCGCTCGCTCCATTCGGCAATACGCGGCGGCATATCGTCGCGATAGCGTACGCTCACCCGCTTGGCGCGCTCGTCGACGTCGGCCTTGAGCGCGCGGACATCGGCCTCGATCTCGGGATAGATGCCCGTGAGCTCGTCGCGCTCGATCGCATCGAGCGATTTGCCCGCGCCATTCCACAGCGACGAACAGACGAAGGCCGCGCGGTAGCCCGCGGCCCATGCGCGGTTCAGCTCGGCATTGGGTTTCGGCGCCTGCGCCTGCGCCGGGGCTGCACCGACAAGAAGGGCCGCACCGACGAGGAGACGAAAATCAGGGACGATCGCCGAAATCCTGCCGCTGCGGCTTTTTCGCGCGGTCCCACCACGCGCGGCGCAGAACATTGGCGACACGCTCGGGATCGTCCGAGCCGAAGCGGACGAGGAGCGCATGCCAACCCTCATAATGCGGCGTCTGCCAGAAAGTGTCGGGATCGGTTTCAAGCAGGATTTCCTTTTCGTCGGACTCGCACATCACCGCAAAGCTGCCGGGCTCGCGCCCAGGCGATGCGAGCGCCTTGCCGTTGAGCTTGGGACAGGGGGTGCCATAAAAGGAGAGCATCTCGACGTCGGGAAGCGTACAGGCGAACGCGACGACATCGTCCCAGCTGTCGAATTTGGCCGCCATATCCTCCCGCCTGGTTCAGTCTTCCAATGTCCCGGCGGTGACCTCTATGTCGCGCCCCAATGGCTGCATGGGCTGGAAGCGAAGGCGGGTCAACACCAGGCGGTCGCCTTGAATATCGAGGTCATAGAAAGCGTTGCCGCCGCGCGGGCAACAATTGCCGTCGCCATCGCGCGCAACCGGCACAGAGGGGAACATCTCGTCGAACACGAACTGCGCCGGCCCACGCAGCCAATAGCCCGTGGGCAACATCTTGCTCCCCTGCTCCGACCAGTCGGAGAGGTCGACGCGGCGCCATTTGGGCGTCGCGGCATCGCTGACGAACAGCGCATCGGCGTTGCCGCCGCCGCTGCCGGCGAGCGTGCCGCCGACATGGACCAGCCGCCGCTGGTCGCCGTCCACCACCAGATCGGGTGTCCCGATCGATCCCGAACTTTCGGCAAAGCCGGCGAGCATCGCCTTGCCCGCCTTGTCTTGCGACAGCAGCACGAGCATCCGCGTCTGCGGCCCGTCGCGCGGAGCGAGAAGCATCTTTTGCCATAGCAAAGGCGCGCCGCGATCGGCGGTGTTGATCCGCCCGCTCGCCTCGACGCTGCATTTTCCGCCAAAGTCATAGAGGCATCGCTGCGCGATGTTGGAGACGCGTGCGCGCGTCAACGCGATCTTCGCCGACACCTCTGCGGCGGTGCATTTTGTTTCGATAGTGCCGCCTGGACAGGACAGGATCGGTGTCGCTGCGGCGGCAAGGACAAGCGCCAATGCCATGATGACTACCCCAGTTCCGGCGCGACCCGAGCTGGCGAAAAACTATACCCGCACGCGAAGCGAGGCAAGGCCGGGTTCAATCCTTCGCGTGGCGACGCGCGTCCCACCAGGCGAGCCGCTCGGCGATCCGCTTTTCAAAGCCGCGATCGACAGGTCGATAGAAGTCGACCGGCGCCATGCCGTCGGGCCAGTAATTGTCGCCCGAAAAGCCGTCAGGTGCATCATGATCATAGCTGTAGCCCGCGCCATAACCCAAATCTTTCATGAGCTTGGTCGGCGCGTTGAGGATGTTCGCGGGCGGCGCGAGGCTGCCGGTTTCGCGCGCCGCCGCCCACGCCGCCTTCTGCGCCGCATAGGCCGCATTCGACTTGGGTGCGGTCGCGCAATAGAGACACGCCTGCACGATCGCGAGTTCGCCTTCGGGCGAGCCGAGGAACTGATAGGCGTCCTTGGCGGCGAGGCATTGCACCAGCGCCTGCGGGTCGGCGAGGCCGATGTCCTCGCTCGCGAAGCGGGTGATTCGCCGGAGCACGTAGAGCGGCTCCTCGCCCGCGACGAGCATCCGCGCGAGCCAATAGAGCGACGCCTGCGGGTCCGACCCGCGCAGCGCCTTATGCAGCGCCGAGATCAGGTTGTAGTGGCCGTCGCGGTCCTTGTCATAGACCGGCATGCGGCGATGGAGGAACTGCGCCAGCTCGGCGGGGTCGAGCGGCGCTTCGATGGTCACCGAGAAAAGCGTCTCGACCTGGTTGAGCAAGAAACGCCCGTCCCCGTCGGCACTCGCGATCAGCGCCGCGCGCGCTTCGTCGGTCACGGGCAGGCGCTGGCCGACCTCGGCCTCGGCGCGTTCGACCAGCGTGCCGAGCGCGTCCTCGCCAAGCCGGTTCAGCACCAGCACCTGCGCGCGGCTCAAAAGCGCGGCGTTCAGTGCGAAGCTGGGATTTTCGGTGGTCGCACCGACGAGCACGACGGTGCCGCGCTCGACATAAGGCAGGAAGCCGTCTTGCTGCGCGCGATTGAAGCGGTGGATCTCGTCGACGAAGAGCAAGGTGCGCTTCCCCGCCGCCGCCATCTTTTCGGCGTCGGCAAAGGCCTGGCGCAGGTCCGCGACGCCCGAGAAGACCGCCGACAGCGGCGCGAAGCGCATCCCGACCGCTTCGGCGAGCAGCCGCGCGATCGTCGTCTTGCCGGTACCCGGCGGACCCCAGAGGATGATCGACGCCAGTTGGCCCGCCGCGACCATGCGGCCGATCGCGCCCTCGGGGCCCGTCAGATGCTCCTGCCCGACGACCTCACCGAGCGTGCGCGGGCGCAGCCGCTCGGCGAGCGGCACCGGCCCGGTCGCGCCGCTGTCGCGCTGCGCGGGTGCGTCGCCGCCGAACAGGTCCCCGGCCACCGGACGCTCAGCCCCGGTGCCGCTGTTTCTGGCGGATCAGGCGGATATAGGTGTCGGCGACCGCCTGGTTGATCGCATCCCAGTCATAGGAGCCGCTTTCGAGCACCGCCGCCGCGCCATGTTCGGCGCGCAACTGGATATCGCGGCAATAGCGCTGCAGGTGATCGGCAAAGCCGGTGATCGACCCGGGTGCGACAAGATAGCCCGTCTGGCCATGCTTGACGATGCTGGCGCTGCCGGTCGCGCGCGCGGCGACGACGGGCAGGCCGCACGCCATGGCTTCCAATGTGACATTGCCGAAGGTTTCGGTGACCGACGGGTTGAAGAAGATGTCGCACGACGCCAGCGCGTGCGCGAGGTCGGCGCCGCCCTGAAAGCCGACGAACTTGGCGTTCGGCAGGCGCGATTCGAACCATTCGCCCGCCGGCCCCTCGCCGATCACGACGACCTTGTGCGGCACGCCGCGCCGCTGGAGCACGTCGATCGCGTCGGCGAAGACGTCGAGCCCCTTTTCCATCACCAGCCGGCCGAGGAAGGCGATCGCGGGCACATCGTCCTCGATCCCGAGCGAACGGCGCCAGTCCATGTCGCGGCGGCCGGGATTGAAGATCGCCTGCTCGACACCGCGGGTCCAGATGCCGATGTCGTAATTCATCCGCTGGTCGCGCAGCACCTGCGCAAAGCTTTCGGACGGCGCGATCAGCGCGTCGCATTTGCGATAAAGCTTGCGCAGCCAGGCCACGACGACGGGTTCGAGAAACGACAGGTTGTAATAGCGGAAATAGGTCTCGAAGCGCGTGTGCACCGAACATGCGACGGGAAGCCGCCGCCGCCGTGCCCACGCCGCCGCCTGCCGCGAGACGCGATCGGGGCTGGAGATATGCACGATATTCGGCGCGAATTTGACGATATCCTCGCGAACGCGCGACGAGAAGGACACCGGAATGCGATATTCGCTGCGCCCGGGGATTGCGAAGGACGGCACGCTGACGAGGTCGCCGGTCGGGTCGAAATCGGGGTTGGCGACGGTCGGCGAATAGACACGCACCGCGGCGCCATGCGCCAGCAAATAGCCGACGAGGCGGTTCAGCGCCTTGTTCGCGCCGTCGGTGGTCATGTTGTAATTGCCGCTGAACAGGGCGATGCGAAGGTCGGAAACTTCCATCCGGCCTCGCCTAGTCCTTTAACCCCGCAAAGGCAATTGGGTCAGAACTCTTCGCTGCGCTCCGACGGCGCTTCCAGATCGACCTCGACCGGCGGATGCAGGCGCAGGCGATGGACGCGCCGCTCGTCGGCCTCGGTCACCTCGATACGCCAGCCGCTCGGATGGACCAGGATTTCGCCGACTTCGGGGACATGCCCGGCGAGCACCGCCGCGAGGCCGCCGAGCGTGTCGACATCTTCGTCGATCTCGGCAAGCCGCGGGTCGATCGCCTCGCCGACATCGTCGAGTTCGGCGCGCGCATCGGCGTCCCAGCACCCGCCCTCGCCGGGCGCGAACAGCGCAGTCGGCTCGTCGTCATGCTCGTCCTCGATCTCGCCGACGATCTCCTCGACAAGGTCCTCGATCGTCAGCAACCCTTCGGTGCCCGAATATTCGTCGATCACGATCGCGAGGTGAGTGCGCTTGGCGCGCATTTCGGCAAGCAGGTCGAGCACGCCCATCGATTGGGGGACGTAGAGCGGCTGGCGGATGAGGTCGAGCAAGGGCGGCGGGGTGCGGCCGTCGGCCAGCACGGCGAACACGTCCTTGACGTGGATCATCCCGACGACCTCGTCGAGATTCTCGCGGTAAATCGGCAGGCGGCTGTGACCGGCCTCGACGAACAGAGCGACCACCTCGGCAAAGCTGGCGCTTTCGGGGATCGCGATGATGTCGGCGCGCGGCACCGCGACATCGTCGACCGTCTGTTCGCCGAAATGGAGGAGGTTGCGCAGCATCTTGCGCTCGATCTGCGACAGGTCGCCGACGATATTGCTGCCACGACGGTCCTCGCCCTCTTCCTCGGCCTCGTCGATGACCTCTTCGATCTGTTCGCGAAGCGACGGTTCCTTGTCGCCGCCGAACAACAGGGTCTTCAGCCCGGACAGCAGTCCGGGTCTACTACTGTCCTCTTCCGATCGGTTCGAAGATCCCTGGTCGTCGGGCATATTTCCTGCTTTTCCCTGTTAATCCTGATCCGCATATGGATTGGCGATGCCCAGCGATGCAAGCGCTTTCACCTCGATCGCTTCCATCGCGGCGGCGCTGGCGTCGTCCATATGGTCGTAGCCCACGAGATGCAGCGCGCCGTGGACGATCAGGTGCGTCGCATGATCGATGATCGCAATCCCCTTCTCTTCCGCCTCGCGCACGCAGGTTTCGCGCGCCAGCACGATGTCGCCGAGCAATATCTCGCCATCGTCGCTGTTCGCGAGCCCCTCCAGCAGGTCGTGCTGGACCTGCGGAAAGGACAGCACGTTGGTCGGCTTGTCCTTTCCGCGAAAATCGCGGTTGAGCGTGTGAACCTCTGCATCGTCGGTGAGGCGCACCGCGACCTCGACCAGCGGCGCCGCGTCGGCGAGCGAGGCATAAGGCGTCAACGCCAGCGCGGCTGCGACCGCCTCGCTTGCCCTGGCTTCCCAGTCGATCGCGTCGGGCCACGGCGTCGCGGCATAGGCTTCGACGCTCAGCACGAAAAAAGCCACGGCGAGAAAAGGGCAGAAAACTGCGCAACTTCACGCTGGAATTGCATTTCCTGAGGAGGCGAAGAAGCCAGTATATAGTCGATGCGGATCATGGTTCGACGCTATAGCGACGGTGCGCTGTAGGACAGCTAAAAAGTTGCCCGGAAGTCGCGCTTGACGGCTGCAGAGGTGTATGATTATTGCAATACACAATGTAATCGATACCCCTCAAGCTTTGGATCACCAAAATATGCTGAATAGAGTTTCTGCCGCAATCGGCCTGATTGCGGTCATGGGCGGGCTCGCGGCCAGCGCAAACGCCCGCACAACACCGGTCGCGGAAGCGAACAACAAGACGGCCGCAATCGAACAGCTGATCCAGAGCGAGATGATTGCTCGTGACATTCCCGGACTGCAATTGGCAATAGTGCAGAATGGCAAGATCGTCTTCACGGGTGCCTATGGTCTGGCCAACAGGGAAACGTCCGCCCCCGTCACGAACAAAACCATTTTCCGCATCAATTCGATCAGCAAGGCCGTTACCGGTGTTGCGGCAATGCAGCTTGTCGAAGCGGGCAAGCTTGATCTTGATGCGCCAATCTCAACCTATCTCGAAAAACTTCCGGAAGCATGGAGTAGTGTCACCGTTCGGCAGGCTCTCACCCATACATCCGGGCTGCCCGAAATTGTGGATGACAATACCCGGCCGATTGACGGTCTCGTCGACCCGGATGCCTCCTGGGCAAGGGTGCAGCAAAATCCCCTGACCTTTCCACCCGGAGCGGGATTTAGATATAGCCAGACCAACTATGTCGCGATGGGGAAAATCATCGCGAAGCTTTCAGGGAAATCCTTTTCCGATTTCGTGCGCGATCGGCAGTTTAATAGGGTGGGCATGAAGCAGACCGGCTTTGCCTATCCTGTCTCGGCCAAGCCTGACCTGGCTGAGCTCTACACGCATTTGACGCTGAAGTTTGACGGGATGAGAACTGTCGGCGCTGATCGCAGTGAAACTGCGTTTGTGCGTCAGGAATCATGGACGTCCGCACAATTGCTCCCGATCGGGGGCATCCAATCCACGGCCATTGATTTGGCGAAATGGGTTATTGCGATCCAGAAATGGCAACTGGTGAACAAGAACAGCGTTGAGGAACTCTGGAAACCACAGCCGCAAAAAGATGGCAGCTATCGCGGCTTCAACGCTTTCATTAATGGCTATGGCTTGGGCTGGCCATCGGTACGACGCGCGGAGCATCCCGCGCTTGCCCTTACTGGCGGCGCACGCGCCACCGTATTCATTTATCCCGAGGACGACCTTAGCGTTGTGGTGCTGACGAACCTGATGGGCGCTTCGCCCGAGAAATTCGTCGACAAGATTGCTTCGCACTACATCCCCGGCCTCGCCGCCACAAACTGACCCCCGGGGCCTCCCTCGACGAGAGGGAGGCCCCGCTTAATGCATATGGCGCAGCTTGTCGGGGTTGCGCATGACATAGATGGCCGTGACCTTCCCGTCGACAATCTCCAGCGCGGTGGTCTGGAGTTCGCCGTCGGCTTCGCGCGTCACGAAGCCCGGCAGGCCGTTGATCATGCACGTGTGGACGAGCGTCGAGCCATATTTGCCGAACAGCACCGCGAGGCTGCGGTGCAGTTTCAGCACGACGTCGTAGCCGAGCACCGGGCCCGCCGCGGCGGGGCGCTTGCCGCCGCCGTCGGCCCACATGCCGACATCGGCAGCGAGCAACGCGCCGAGCGCGCTCATGTCGCCGCTGCGCGACGCGGCGAAAAAGGCGTCGGCGATCTGCAACCCCTGCTCCTTTTCGAGCTTGTAGCGCGGGCGGGCGTCGCGGACGTGGGTGCGCGCCCGCGCCGCAAGCTGGCGCGTCGCGGCGGGATCGCGGTCGATCGTCTTCGCGACCTCCTCGAACCCGACCCCGAAGACGTCGTGCAGCAGGAACGCAGCGCGCTCCAGGGGGGAGAGCCGTTCGAGCGCGAGCATCAGCGGCAGCGTGACATCATCCTCTTCCTCCTCCTCGACCAGCGGGTCGGGGAGCCAGGGGCCGATATAGGTCTCGCGGCTGTTCCGCGCCGACTTGATCTGATCGAGGCAAAGCCGCGTCACCGTGCGGCGGAGGAACGCCGCGGGCTCGCGTACCGCATCGCGATCGGTGCCGAGCCAGCGGATGAAGGCATCCTGCACCACATCCTCGGCATCGGCGACCGAGCCGAGCATGCGATAAGCGACGCGCGTCAGGAGCGGGCGCAGCGGGTCGAAACTCGCCGCCGCGTCCGTCCCCGCATCGCTGTCGCCGCGGATGCCTTCGCGGGTCATCAGGCGGCCTTCGCGGGCGCGCCGCCTTCGTACCAGAGGTCGAAACCGACCGCGATGCGGTTCCAGCCATTGATGACGTTGATCATCACGGTCAGGTTCATCTGCTCCTCGGCAGTGAAATGCGCATCGAGTGCTTCGCGCGCCGCCTTCTGTGTGTGGCCTTGCGACAAGCGGGTCAAGGCGTCGGTCCACGCCAGCGCGGCGCGTTCGCGCGGAGTGTAGACGGGCGCGTCGGCCCACGCTGCGAGCAGGTAGATGCGCTGTTCGGTCTCGCCCTTCGCGCGCGCCTCGGCGGTGTGCATGTTGATGCAATTGGCACAGCCGTTGAGGATCGACGAGCGGATCTTCACCAGCTCGATCAGGCTCGTCTCGAGGCTCTTTTCGGCCGCGAGGCTGACCGCCATCCACTGCTTCATCAGCTGCGGCGAGGCGGCGAAGGGGTCGGTTACCTTGGTCATGTCATGTCTCCTTTGGGCGGGTTGTACCGGCTTGACGAGACAGGATCGGCGCGTGTGACATCGATCGCAAAAAAATTTCGCGCTGGCCCGAAAATCGGTTAGCCTCCCTGCCTCGACAATCGGAATGAGGGGGGAAAATCATGAAGTTTCTCGATGGTTTCGGCGAACAGGCTTATGCGCTGCTGCGCATCGTCGCAGGCCTGTTGTTCCTCGCGCACGGCGTGCAGAAATTCTTCAACTTCCCGGTCAAATTCCCGATGGAACTCAACCCGATGCTGCAAGCGGCCGGGGCGATCGAACTGATCGCAGGCGGGCTGATCGTCATCGGCCTGTTCACGCGCCCCGCGGCATTCGTCGCGAGCGGCATGTCGGCAGTCGGCTATTGGGTCGCGCACGGCAGCCAGGGCGCCTTCCCGATCGCCAATGGCGGCGAGACGATCGCACTCTACTGCTTCATCTTCCTGTTCATCGCGACGCGCGGCGCCGGAATCTGGAGCGTCGAGGGGCCGAAGAAATAGGGCGTTGCGCTATTATCTCGACGCCGAGTTCAACGGCTTCGGCGGCGCGCTGATCTCGATCGCGCTTGTTCCCGAAGTCGAGGGTGCGGCGTCCTTTTACGGCGCCGTCGAGTGCCGCGACCCGACACCATGGGTCGCGGCGCACGTGATGCCAAAGCTCGACATCGCGCCGATATCCTATGCCGAACTGCAATGGGGCTTTGCCGATTATCTGGCGGCCGATCCGGAGCCGGTGCTGGTCGCCGACTGGCCCGAAGATATCGTCCACGCCGCGCGCCTGCTCGTTACCGACGACGGGCGGCGACTGATCATATCGGCGGTGCGCTTCGAACTCGCCGAGGTCGTCAATTTCTCGACCGCCGAACTCAGCCATGTTCCGCACAACGCATGGCATGACGCCGTCGCGCTTCGGACCTTTTGCATGGCGCGCCGCCACGCCACCACAAAATAGGGGGCGGCCCTTCCGGACCGCCCCCAGTTTCGGGCTTCACATGGTGAAGGTCGTCAAAGCTTGCGCGTGTTCGTCTCGATCAGCTTCTTCGCTTCGCTGATGGCTTTCGCGGTGGTCAGCTTCTTTTCCTGAACCTCGTCGGCCATTTCGAGCAGGCGGCCGCTGATCACGGTGCCGGTGTCGGCCTTTTCGTCGATCGCGATGCCGCCCTTCGCCGCGGCCACACGGTCCCATTCGGCGCGCACCGCGGCCCAATATTCCTTCGTCGCGGCCCAATAATCGTCGGCCGCCTTCACGTCATATTGGTCATATTTGATATAGGTGTTGAGGACATATTCCTGGACGATCGGCACCAGCTTGCCGTCCTTCGTCCCCATCTTCGTATTGTCCTGCCAGTGGACCCAGCCGTCGGGCGATGGCTGGTGGCGGTTGATCGAGAGGTAACGGTCGTACACGGGATTGCGCACGGCGTCGCGGCGCGCGAGTGGGCGCCACGTCCAGTTCGAGCGCCAGCGGCGGACGCCACCCTGCGTTTCGAACTGCCCCCAGCCGCCGTAACGAGGGGAATCATCCACCTGATAGACGGTCTGCGACCAGCGGCCGGTGCGCATCTTTTCGGGGACATCTTCCCACGTCCACGCGTTGCGGTCCGAATAGACCAGCACCTTCGCGGGCTCATATTCCCAATCCTGCCGCCAATGCTTGATGATCATGCTCTTGTCGTCGTCGCCGGTGATGACGAGCATATGCTGCAGGCTGATCTTGCGGCCCGTGTCCTCGATCACGCGCACGACCTCGTTACCGCCTGAACGCTTGGGTTCGAGAACCTCGTAGGTCGGGTCCCAGCGCGTCGATTCCTGCATGTTGAAGCTGACGCGATAATTGCCCGCCATCGCGAGGATATCGGCGCGGTCCTGTTCGAAATTGGCGGCGGCGGCCTCGGCGGCGATCGGCGGGTGCGCCGAAGCGGCGACGGGCAGCGCCGCGGTGAGCAGCAACAGGCTGGCGGCAAGCTTGCGATATGTTTTCATCGGTGCAGTCCTTCTGTTTTGATTAGAAGCGGAAGCTCAGCGACACGCTCGCGTTCCGGCCGGGCTGGGTATAGGCATCGGCGCTCGCCGGGACCGTGGGCGCAGCGACCGTTCCGCCCATCGCGAGACCGCGCACATCGCTCCACCAGCTGTATTTCTTGTCGAGGATGTTGAAGACGCCCGCGCGCAGCGTGAGCTTGTCCATCACGCGGACGAACGCCGTCGCATCGAGGATCGTGAAGGCATCGGGACGGAAACATTCGGGGGTGCAAAGCCCCGTCGTGCGCGACGCCTCCTTGCGGCCCGCGTGCGTCACGATGATCTGGCCGCCGAAGCGCCCTTCGCGCTCGCGATAACCGACCCCGGCGACGAGCTTGAGCGGATCGATCGACGACAGCGGCGAACGCACGCCGTCGGGGTCGATGATGTCACCCTTCGCATAGGATAGGGCGAGCGTCGTATACAGGCCGGACGACGCTCGCCCCTCGAACCGCGCCTCGGCCCCTTTGACCCGGACGCGATCGAGATTCACGAATTGATAGAGGATGGGGTTGGCGATCGTGCCGACGCCGCCGACCTGCTCCTGGCTGATGAAATCCTTGTACCGCGCCGAAAAGGCGGTGACGTCGAGGCTGACTGCATCGCTGGAAAAACGCACGCCGCCTTCGAAGCTCTCGCTGCGCTCGGGCCCGAGGTCGGGGTTCGGGAGCGTGCGGTACGAGAAGAAGGGCGAGGTCAGGTTCTCGAAGAACTGGTTCACCTGCCCCGGTTCGGGCGCCTTGAAGCCGGTCGCGTAATTGGCGAGCAGCCGGACATCGTCGGTGATCTTCCACACCGCGCCGAACTTGGGCGACACGCGCGAACCGTCCTGCTTCGCACCGCGGAAGGTCGGCAGCAGCGGGTCATTGTCGGGCGACAGGTCGAACCAGTCGAAGCGCAGCGCCGGATAGAGCAGCAGGCGCCCGTCGGCGACCGAGATTTCGTCGCCGACGAACAGCCCGGCGCGGGTGAAGTCGGTGCTCGGGAAAGCGCGCGTCGGATAGGTCTCGCCCGCCGGCGGCACGGTGCCGCCGCGCAGCCCGCGCTGGCGCGTCTTGCTGATGTCGCCGCCAAAGACGAGGCGGTGCGTGATCGCACCGGTGGTGAAATCGGCGCGTGCGTCGGCCGAGGCGCCGAAGACGCGGTTCTCGAAGGTGTTGAGGCGCGTGCGATCGACCGACGGGGTGCGATCTTCCTCGGTATATTGCCGGTCTTCGCCATCCTGCCAGTAAAGCGCGACGCGCGCGAAATCGATCGCCCCCTCGCCTTCCCAGCTCCAGTCGAGCGACACACGCTTGCGCTCACCCGTGTCAAAGCCTTCGAGGCGGTCGACGGTCGCGCCGAGGCCGTTCGGACCAAGGCCGCTCAGGCCGTTGGTATAGAGGCGCGTGTCGAGATATTCGCCGGTCAGCCGCAGCTTGTGGCCGTTCGCGGGGTCATAGACGATGCGTGCGAGCGCGGCGTCCGAACGGCCGTCCTGCGGGTTGGCCAGCGTGCGCGACGGGCCGATGCCGTTCGCGGTGCCGAGGCTGCCCTGGTTCTCGAGCTCCTTGTAATCGCGGCGCGTGTAGGCCGCCATCACCGACCAGTCGCCGCTGCGCCCCGCGAGGATCGCGGTTTCGCTGAATTCCTCGTCGGCGCTGCTGTAACCCGCGCGGAGGAGGCCGCCGACATTCTTGCCCGGCTCGAGGAAATCCGACGGGTCGGAGGTGATGAAGCTGACCGCGCCGGCCAGGCCGTCGCTGCCGTAGAGCGCCGACGATGGGCCGCGGAGGATCTCGACCGACTTGACGAGCCCGAGGTCGACATAATCGCCGCGGCCCGACGCCTGCGCGCCGAAACTGAAGCCGTCGGGGACGCGGACGCCGTCGACCTGGATCAGCACGCGGTTGCCGCCGATGCCGCGGATGTTGAAGCTGTCGTTACCCGCGCGACCGGTGGCGCCGAGCGCGGCGCCGAAGCGCGCGGGCTGGCGCTGGACGCTGACACCGGGTTCGAAACGGACGAGGTCGCGGATGTCGGTGACCATCTCGTCGGCGATCTGTTCGTCGCTCTTGACGGTGACCGTGACAGGAATGTCCTCGGCCTTCACCGCGGTGCGCGTCGCGGTGACGACGATCTGGTTCTTGCGCGCGACCCAATAATCGCCGTCATTATCCTGCGCAAAGGCCGGCGCGGCGGTCGCGGCGAGCGCGAGGCCCAGCGCGCTGCCTGCGGCAAGGCGGGATACGGACGGCAAATATTGGCTGTTCAATTTTCTTCCCCTGAATGATTGCGACTGACTCGCAATAGCGTCGCCCTAGGCGCGCAAATTCGGGGGGTCAATATGCTATTGAGAATCACTCTCGTAAAAATGGCGACGCATGTCAGCGCGACACCGCCGGCCCCAAAGCACCGGGAACGCGGCAGCAGGCTCGAAATCATGAACGACGGGTTTCGAACGATTGCGGACGTCTCGGCTCTTATAACTTCGTCATTCCCGCGAAAGCGGGAACCCAGTGTGGGATCAGCTTACGCACGCTCTGGGTCCCCGCTTTCGCGGGGATGACGAATATTGGGTGTGGCAGCTTTCCACCCCAAAACCGACATCGAAAACAACTGTCCTACATTATCCGGCTGTGCCAGCCTTCATCCCGGCTCATTGAATTCGGTGGATAAGGACGGTCGCGACCCGAAGGTCGGGTGCAGCCAAGGCGCGGCGTGCCGGACGCATCGAGCGCGCCGCGAGGTTCAAATCGGCGCGCGCATAAGGCTGAACTTCACTGAACTTTGAAAATATCGCGGCCTCGCCAACCGGTCCCGGATCAAGCCCGGGTCGATGAAAGCCGGCCAGGCCAGCGCACCACGTCCAAGCAGACGCTATCCGTGCGCTAGGCCCCCGGCCCTTCATAGGCATCGACGATCCGCCCGACGATCGGGTGACGCACGACGTCGGCGCTGGTGAAATAGCTGACGTTGATCCCCTCCAGCCCTTCGAGCCGGCCGACCGCGTCGGCGAGGCCAGAGGTCGCGGGGATCGGCAAGTCGACCTGCTTGGGGTCGCCGCAGATCACCATGCGGCTGTTCATGCCGAAGCGGGTCAGGAACATCTTCATCTGCGGGATCGTCGTATTCTGCGCCTCGTCGAGGATGATGAAGGCGTCGGCGAGCGTCCGCCCGCGCATGAAGGCCAGCGGCGCAATCTCGATCTCGCCGCTCGCGATACGGCGCTCGACCTGCTCGGCGGGCAGGCAGTCGTGGAGCGCGTCGTAGAGCGGGCGCAGATAGGGATCGACCTTTTCCTTCATGTCGCCGGGAAGGAAGCCCAATTTTTCGCCCGCCTCGACCGCGGGGCGCGAGAGGATCAGGCGCTGGACGCTGCCGGTGATGAGCTGCGCCACGGCCTGCGCGACGGCAAGATAGGTCTTGCCGGTGCCCGCCGGGCCGAGCGCGAAAATCACGTCGTCGCGCGCGAGCGCTTGCATATAGGGGACCTGCGAGGGTGCGCGCGGGACGATCGTCTTCTTGCGCGTGCGGATCATGATCGGCGGCGCCTCGTCCTTGTCGTGACGAATGATGCCGTCGAGCGTCGGCTGCGCCGACATCGCGATCACCCCGTCGACGAGGCCGGCGTCGACCTCCTGCCCCTGTTCGATCCGGTTGTAGAGTTCGGTGAGCACGTCGCGCGCCCGCGCCGCGGCTTCGGCCTCGCCCTCGATCTGCACGCGGTTGCCGCGCGCCGAAATATAGACGCCGAGACGGTTTTCGATCGCGACGAGGTTACGATCGAACTCACCAAACAAGATGCCCAAAAGCTGCGTTCGCTCATATTCCGCCGTCAGTCGGACGCGGTCGCCGGGTTCGGCGGGGGCAGAGGCGGTCAGCGGGCGTTTGGACATATAAGCAAGGCTCCTTCGATCGACAGCAGGACTGTACTCCCGTCATTACGGGAGTCCATGACTTGCAGGCTGCGAATGCGACGGAAGGAGGCCGAGTGTGTCTTCGGGGAGACAGCTCCCACCAAGCGCACTAGGCAAGCTCTTCCATCAAGGCTTCGGCGCCAAGGCTGTTCGGCCCGGCCGAAGTGATGCGCACGTCGATCATGTCGCCGATCGCAAGCCCCGGCGCGATGACATGCACTGACTGGAGCCAGGGCGATTTGCCGATCAGCTGGCCGTCGAGCTTGCCTTTGCGTTCGAGGAGCAGGCGCGTGGTGCGACCGACGGTCGCCGCGTTGAACGCCTGCTGCTGCTCGTTGAGCAACGCCTGAAGGCGCTGGAGCCGGTCGTTGAGCACAGCTTCGTCGATCTGACCGTCCATCGTCGCCGCCGGCGTGCCGGGACGGCGCGAATATTTGAAGCTGTACGCCATCGCATAATTGGTCGCGCGGACGATATCGAGCGTCGCCTCGAAATCCTCCTCGGTTTCGCCGGGGAAGCCGACGATGAAATCGCCCGAGATCGCGATATCGGGACGCGCCGCGCGGACGCGTTCGATGACCTTCAGATAGCTTTCAACGCTGTGGCTGCGGTTCATCGCGGCAAGGATGCGGTCGCTGCCGGCCTGCACCGGCAGGTGGAGGAAAGGCATCAGCTTGTCGACCTCGCCATGCGCGGCGATCAACCCTTCGGTCATGTCGTTGGGATGGCTGGTCGTGTAGCGGATGCGCTCGAGCCCGTCCTCGCGCGCCAGTTCGCGGATGAGCCCGTCGAGGCCGATCGCCCGCCCCCTGTCATCCTCGCCGTCCCACGCGTTGACGTTCTGGCCGAGCAAGGTGATTTCGCGGACCCCGCCCGCGACGAGTGCGCGCGCCTCGGCGATCAGGTCGGCGAAAGGCCGGCTGATCTCGGCACCGCGCGTGTAGGGCACGACACAGTAAGTGCAGAATTTGTCGCAGCCTTCCTGCACGGTCAGGAAGGCGGTCGGGCGCTGGCCGCCCGCGCGCTTCGGCAGCGCGCCGAACTTGCTCTCGGCGGGCATGTCGAGATCGACCGCCTTCTCGCCCTTCGCGGCGCGCGCGATCAGGTCGGGCAGCCGGTGATAGGCCTGCGGACCGACGACGACATCGACCGAAGGCGCGCGGCGCGCGATCTCGGCGCCCTCGGCCTGCGCGACGCAGCCCGCGACCGCGATCGTCGGGCGGCTGCCGTCGGCGCGCTTCAGCCGGCCGATGTCCGAATAGACTTTCTCGGCCGCCTTTTCGCGGATGTGGCAGGTGTTGAGCACGACAAGGTCGGCATCGGCGCCGTCGGCCGCCGCGACATAGCCTTCGGCGCCGAGCATCTCGGCCATGCGCTCGCCGTCATAGACGTTCATCTGGCAGCCGAAGGATTTGACGTGGAATGTCTTTTGAGGACTTTGGGGAGAGTCGGATTTCATTGGCGCGCTATAGGCGATGCGGCGCCGGGGCGGAAGACCGCGCAATTTCGGCGCCGATCGCTGCCCGCGCCGCCTCGCTGATCGCCTTACGGTCATGCTCGGCTTCTTGCGGAAGCGGGTCGAGATAATGAATGGTCAGCGCGACGGGGCGCTTGCGCGCGAGGATCCGCTTGAAATTGTCGAGCCCGGATTCGGGGTCGAGCCACGCGATGTCGTTCGCCTCGGCACCATAGTCGAGGAAAACCGGCTGGACCCGAAGCTTCGGCGGCGTCGGGATGATCGCCTGGAACAGCGAGGCGCGGAAGGGAAGCAGCCCGTCGCCGGGTCCGGTCGTGCCTTCGGGAAACAGCGTGACAGGCCGCCCGCGTGCGAGCGCGTTGCGAAGGTCGTTCGCCTGATTGTGGATTTCGCGCTTCGCGTCGCGCTGGACATAGACAGTATGATTCTGGTCGGCGAGCCAGCCGACAAGCGGGGTCGTGCCGACCTCCGCCTTCGACACGAAAGCCGAGCGCGCCGCGCCGCCGAGCGCGAGGATATCGAGCCAGCTGACATGGTTCGACACGAAGAGGACATCGCGCCGCAGCCGCGTGCCCGTCGTGCGGATGCGCAGGCCGGCGATCCAGCCGACGGCGTTGAGAAAAGCCATGACCATCGGCGACGGGCGACCGACGGCGCGATAGAGCAGGTGGGGGACGATCAGAAACAGCAGCGCCAGCACCATCAAGGCGAGACGGGCGACCGTCCGCCAGGTGATCGAGGCGCGATCAGTCGCGCTTGCGATCGATGGCGACACCATAAAGCTCCATGCGATGGTCGACGAGGCGGAAACCAAGCCGTTCGGCGATCACCTTCTGCAACGCTTCCAGTTCGGGATCGACGAATTCGATCACCTTGCCCGTTTCAACGTCGATCAGATGGTCGTGATGCGCCTCGGGCGCGGCTTCGTAGCGCGAGCGGCCGTCGCCGAAATCGTGGCGATCGAGGATGCCTGCCTCTTCGAACAGGCGAACGGTGCGGTAAACGGTCGCGATCGAAATTCCGCTGTCGACCTTCGACGCGCGTTCATACAGCGTTTCGACGTCGGGGTGATCCTCCGAATCGGAGATCACGCGCGCGATGATGCGACGCTGCTCGGTGATGCGCAGCCCCTTTTCGTGGCACAGGGCTTCGAGATCGATATTGCCGGACATGCTTGCCTTTCCTGCAGATGCAGCCGTGTCTGTCTTTGTTACAAACTGTATAGGCACCCGCCGCCGATAGGACAAGGGCGGCCCCCTTCAGGGCCGCCCTTCCCTGCCCGCGCGGGCGACGATTTATGAACGTCAGGCCTTCGCCTTGCGCTTGCGGCCACCGCCGCGACCCTTGGTGCCGAGGCCGATTTCCTTCGCCAGCGCACGGCGCTTTTCGGCATAATTCGGCGCAACCATCGGATAGTCGGCAGGCAGGCCCCATTTCGCGCGATAGTCGTCGGGCGTCATGCCATAATGCGTCATCAGGTGGCGGCGCAGCATCTTGAGTTTTTTGCCGTCCTCGAGACAGACGATATAATCGGGTTTGACCGAGGTGCGGATCGACACCGCGGGCACCAGTTTTTCCTCGACAACCGGATCGCTTCCCAGGCCCGACAAGGCGGCATGGACGTTGTTAATCAATATGGAGAGATCCGAAATGGCGACGCTGTTGTTGCTGACATGCGCCGCGACAATGTCGGCGGTCAGCGTAACGAGCATCTCATTGGTATCGGCTTGATCGGACATGAGACTATTCCTTGCTTATCTTACCCAGAAGAGCGACTGGCAAATATTGGATTTTTTCTTTCGCCGTCGCGATTACTGCCACTCTGGATGCAATTCCGCAATGATCGATCAGTTGGCGGTGCCGCTATCGCCCGATCGCCGCATCGTGATCGCATCGCGAACCATGCCGTCATTGCCGCGATAATAGGCGGTCCGCCGTCCGCATTCCGAAAAGCCCGACCGCCGATAAAGATGAACGGCATCATTGTCGGCGCGCATTTCAAGGAAATAGTCTTCAGCGCCTTCGCCAGCGGCCCAGGCCTGCCAGTCCTTCAACAATAATGCGCCAATACCGCGCCCGCGAAAATGCGGGTCGACTGCGAGTAACAATAATTCGCTTTCCGGCCCTGCAATACGCGCGGCGGAAAAACCGCATACCTGTTCGCCATCCCACGCGAGGCACACGCGCGCCGAGGGGAGCGCGAACAATGTCAGCAACTGCGCGCCGCTCCACGCTTCGCCATAGGCGGGCTCGAACGCGGCATCCATCACGCGCATCGCCGCGGCAAGATCGGCGACGCGCGCGGTGGCGAGGCGGATTTCGCCCGTCATGCCGGCGCCATCGGCTTGGCGTCGGGCGCGCGGCCATAGATCGGGCTTGGCTCGTCGATCAATTCGCCGGGAGGAAGCCGCAGAAAGGCGCGCGCGTCGGGAAGGATGGCGAGCGCGCGCCCCGAACCGCGGCGCGCGACAAAGGGCTCCGCGCGGTTGCCCACGACCAGTTCGTCGGCGAGCAGGATCGCATCGTCGGGCAGGAGCGAGCGAAACGCAGCACGCGGCGAAAGATCGGCGGCAAAGGGCTGGACGAACCATTGGCCATGGCCGCCCTCCATCACCACCAGCGCGCCGCCCGCCGCGGCGATCGCGTCGGCAGCGCTCGCCGCGACCAGCGCGAGGGTCGAAAAACCGCGCACCGGCACCTGCCAGCCGAGCGCGAGTGCGCGCGCGGCGGCGACACCGATGCGGACCCCCGCGAAGCTGCCCGGGCCGCATCCCGCGACGATGGCATCGGCACGCCCGCCGCCCGCCAGTTCGGCGATGAGCAGCACAAGCCGTTCGGCATGGCCGCGCCCGATGACCTCGTGACGATAGTCGACGACCGACCCCGCCTCCAGCAGCGCCACCGAACAGGCCTCACTCGCCGAATCGATGACCAGGTGCCGCATGGGTCGGAGAACGCTTCGCTCAGGCGATGCGGTTGAAGCGCGCGAAATCCGGGCGCGGGCTGCGCTCGAAGATGCTCGCCGGGTCGCCATAGCCGAGGGTCGAGATGAAATTGCTCTTCACATTCGGCTGGTCGGCAAAGAAAGCCTCGTCGACCGCCGCGTTGTTGAAGCCCGACATCGGCCCGGTGTCGAGGCCGAGCGCGCGCGCGGCAAGGATGAAATAGGCGCCCTGCAGGCTCGCGTTCCGAAAAGCCGTCGTTTGCGCCAGCGTCTCGTTGCCCGCGAACCAGCTCCGCGCATCCGTGTGCGGAAAGAGTTCGGGGAGGTGTTCGTAAAATTCATTGTCGCTCGCGATGATCGCGGTCACCGGCGCCTTGAGGATCTTTTCCTCGTTCCCCGGTATCGCGTGCGCGGCGAGCTTCGCCTTCGCCGCATCGCTCACGCACCAGACGATCCGCGCCGGCAGGCTGTTCGCGCTCGTCGGGCCGAATTTCATCAGGTCCCATATCGCGTGCAGCTGCGCCTCCGACACCGGCTTGTCGAGATAGCCATTATAGGTGCGCGCGGTACGAAACAGCTGGTCGAGAGCGCTGTCGGAAAGCGGCTCGCTCATGGGGCAATCTCCTGGAGTGGATTGGTCAGACGGCGTGAACTGCCGTTACCTCAGGAACATAATGTTTCAAGAGGGACTCGATGCCATTCTTCAGCGTCGCGGTCGACGAAGGGCATCCGGCGCAGGCGCCCTGCATCTTGAGGTACACATTGCCCTTGTCGAAACCGCGATAGACGATGTCGCCGCCATCATTGGCGACCGCGGGCCGAACGCGCGTTTCAATGAGTTCCTTGATCTGGTCGATGATGTCGGCATCGGCGGGGTCGTCGGCAAAGCCCTCGTCTTCGGCCGGAACCGAAAAACCCGCGCTCGCCGCGTTGAACAGGGGCACGTCGGCGAGGAAATGATCCATCACGATCCCGAGCACGTCGGGCTTCACATCGGCCCATTCGGCGCCCGGCGCGATCGTCACCGATACGAAATCGCGACCGAAGAAGACGCCCGTCACGTCGCCGAGCGAGAAAAGCGCGCTCGCAAGCGGTGACGCCTCAGCCTCTTCGGGGCTCGCAAAATCGCGGGTTCCCGCCTCCATCACCGCCCGGCCGGGCAGGAATTTGAGCGTCGCGGGATTGGGCGTCGATTCGGTTTCGATGAGCATGGGGTGCATGTGGGGCGCACAGTGGCTTTGTGCAAGATGAGTTGGATGCGCTAAGGCCAGCAGATGCGCTGCTTCTCCCATTTCGTCGCCATCGACTGGTCGGGTGCCCGCGGCGCGCGGCAGCGCGGGATCGCGCTGGCGGTCGCCAGCGGCACGGCGGCGCCCGCGCTGGTGCGGCCGGGGCATATCTGGTCGCGAGCAGAAGTGCTGGACTGGCTGGAGAGCATGGCCGCGACGGGCGAAGACATGCTGATCGGCTTTGATTTTTCGGCCGCCTTCGCCTTCGCCGACCGGGGCGCCTATTTTCCCGAATGGGCCGCGAGTCCGGACAATATCCGCGCCCTCTGGGCGCTCGTCGAGCGGCTTGCCCACGCCGATCCGCACCATGAAATCGGCGGCTTCCTCGCACACCCTGAAGCGCACCGGCATTTCCGCCACGGCCGCGGCGACGTCGGCGACCTGTTCGAGGCCGGCGCGGGCCGCTTGCGCGTCGTCGAACATCATCAGCGCGCGACAAAACAGGCGGCGAGCGTCAGCAACTTCAACCTCGTCGGGGCGGCGCAGGTCGGCAAGGCAAGCCTTACGGGAATGCGTCTGCTGCACCGGCTGGGTGGCCGGATACCGCTCTGGCCGATCGACCCCGTGCCCGCCCAAGGTACGCTCCTTGTCGAAATCTACACCAGCCTCGCCGCGCGCGCCGCTGGCGTACCCGCCGGGCGCAGCAAGATCCGCGACGGCGCGGCGCTCGACCGCGCGCTGGCGATGCTCGGATCGCCAGCGACCGGCCTTCGCGGTCCCGTCAGCGACCACGCGAGCGACGCGCTGCTGACCGCCGCCTGGCTGCGGACGATCGCAGCCGACACGGCCCGCTGGAGCCCCGCCCCGCTCACCGATGCGCTGGCAAGAACCGAAGGCTGGACCTTTGGCATTATTTGAAGCTTTCCGGGTCCCCGCATTTTTTTGAGAGCGTCAGATATTTCCATCCGACCGAAAAATGCTTAGGGGGGCCGAAAGCGCCGGCTTAGCTCAGTTGGTAGAGCAACCGCCTTGTAAGCGGTAGGTCGTCAGTTCGAGTCTGACAGCCGGCACCATAAGCGCATATTCTGCGCCCGCGATCGCAGCGGACTCAAGCTGCCCGAAATCGACATGGTCGATAGCGAACGAACGGGTTTACGACGCCGATCGACTGATAGCGGGCCTCCGTCGCACAATCGTCTGGGCGTTGGTATATTCGAGCAAGCCTTCAAGCCCGCCTTCGACCCCGACACCCGATTGCTTCATCCCGCCGAACGCTGCGGTGGGGGAGAGATGCTGCGTCTCGTTGACCCAGACGGTGCCGCTCGCGATGCGCTGCGCAATCTCGAACGCCTTATCCTCATCCTGTCCCCACACCGAACCGCCGAGGCCGTAATCGGTCGCATTGGCACGCGCGACGACATCGTCGAGATCGTCGAACTTGAGCAGCGGCAGCACCGGACCGAACTGCTCCTCCTGGACGATGCGGCTGTCCTCGGGCGGGTTGTCGAGGATGGTGACTGGGATGAAATAGCCCGGCACGTCGGCCGGCTCACCGCCGACAAGAAATGTATAGCCCTTGTCCTTCGCGTCCTGGATGAGGTCGAGCACGCGGCGATATTGCGCTTCGTTGTTGATCGGGCCGATCTGCGTCCCCTGTTCGGACCCGTCGCCAACTTTCACCGTCTTCGCATAGGCGACCAGCGCCTCCTTCAGCGGCTCGTAGATGTCCTCGTGCACATACATGCGCTTGGTCGCGATGCAGATCTGGCCATTGTTGCGGAACGCGGCCCAGAACAGCTCCTCGGCGACCTTTTCGACGTCGATGTCGGGCATGACGATGGCGGCGTCGTTTCCGCCGAGTTCGAGCGTGACGCGTTTCAGCGTCGGCGCCGCCGATTCCATCACGCGGCGCCCGGTCGCGGTCGACCCGGTAAAGCTGATCTTGTCGAAGCCCTTGTGGCTCGTCATCCACGGGCCGAGCGCGTCGCCCCCGGTGACGATGTTGAGCACGCCGGGCGGGAGGATATCCTTGACCAGCTCGCCGAATTTCAGCGTCGCCAGCGGCGTAAAGGGCGATGGCTTCAGCACCATCGTATTGCCCGCCAGCAGCGCCGGGCCGACCTTGAACATCGCGAGGACCATCGGGAAGTTCCACGGTGCGATCGCGCCGACGACACCGAGCGGGACATGGCGCGTCTCGCTGTACCGCTCGTCGCTGTCCTCGTTTACGGTGACGGGCAGGTCGAGGCTCGCAGCGCCCATCAGCCAGTATCCCGCGCCCATGACTTCGCCTTCGGCTTCGGCATGGGGTTTGCCCTGTTCGGCGGTGAGCAGGCGTTTGAAGGCGTCGGCGTTTGCCAGGATCGCCTGACCCATCGCATTGAGCGCTGACTTGCGTTCTTCGATCGGCGTGGCGGCCCAGCCGGGAAAGGCGGCGCGCGCGGCGTCAATGGCGCGTCCGAGGTCGTCGGCGCTGGCGTCTGGTGCGCGGCCGATCACCTGCTCGTTTGCAGGGTTCAGCACATCAAAGCCTGCGTTACCGCCTTCGAGCTTGCCGCCGATCAGCATCGCGTAGTCGCGGTCGAAATCCATCGTCTCTCTCCAGCTTTATCGGTGTCTTCAGGGTATCAGCACGACCTTGATGCACTCGCCGCGCGCCTGCGCCGCCAGCGCCTCGTTGATTTCGGCGAGCGGGAAGGTTTTTATCAGCTTGTCGAACGGAAAACGTCCCGCGGCATGGTGCGCGATCAGTTCGGGGATGAATATCTGCGGATCGCTGTCGCCTTCGATAATCCCGAGGATGCGGTGGCCGGGGGTCATCAGCGCCGCGATATTGACGCTGAGCGCAGCGTCGGCCTTCGACGGCACGCCGACGAGGCCGATCGCGCCATGGCTGCCGAGCGCGGCAAGCCCCGCCTCGATCACAGGGACGACGCCGCTGGTGTCGAAAGCGAAGTCGAGGCCGGCTGGAATGATGGAACGCAGCGCTTCGGCAAGGTTGCCCGCCTCGGCCGGATCGATAATATGCGTTGCGCCAAGATCCTGCGCAATGGCTCGGCGAGCCGGGACCGGTTCGACGAGGATGATCGTCGAGCAGCCCTGAATCACCGCGCCCATCACCGCCGCCAGCCCCACGGGGCCGCCGCCGAAGATCGCGATGCTGGACCCTGCGGGACAGGCGAGCGAGTTCATCACCCCGCCCGCGCCGGTCTGAAAGCCGCAGCCCAGTGGCCCGAGCAGTTCGAGCGCGACGTTCGACGTGTCGACCTTCACCACGTTTCGCGCGCGGGTGACGGTGAGCGCCGAAAAGGAGGATTGGCCGAAGAAATGCGAGGTGACGCGCTCATCACCTTTGGCGTAGGCGGTCGAGCCGTCGTCGAGCCGCATCCCGGCGTAGTTGAGCGGCACGAAGCTCTGGCAATAGCTCGGCAGATGCTCGTCGCAGCGCGGACAGGCGCCGCAGCTCGAAAAGCCGACGACGACTTCGTCACCGACCGCAAGCCCCTCGACGCCCTCGCCGACCGCTTCGATCACGCCGGCGCCTTCGTGACCGAGCACACCGGGCAGCGCGAAGGGAGCGAACTGGTCACGAAAGATCAGGTCGGTGTGACAAAGGCCGACGCCGGCGATCGCCACGCGCACTTCGCCCGCGCGCGGTGCCTCGACCTCGATCGTCTCGATCGTGAAATCGCCGCCGGGCTGACGCACCACGGCGGCCGTCGCTTCGGTCATTGTCTTCTCCGTTCAGTGAAGCCCGCGCCGTTCCTGCTGGCGATAGTCGCTCGGCGCCATGCCGAACCAGGCGCGGAAGGCGCGGCTGAAATGGCTCTGGCTGGTGAAGCCCGTCGCCTCGGACAAGGCGGCGAGGCTGAGTTCGGTCTGGACGAGCATCTGTTGCGCGCGATCAAGCCGCGCCTTCATCACATATTGATGCGGCGAGATGCCCGTTGCCTTCTTGAACAGGCGGCAGAAATGCGACGGGGTCACCCCGGCGACTGCGGCCATCGCCTCAAGGCTATGCTCCTCGGCGGGATTGGCGAGCACCGCGTTCATGATCTTGTGGAGGCGGTAGGCCGAGAAATCGGACACCGGAATCTCGGTCGGGTTGCCGTGCGCGGGCGGGCCCGAAAGGATATGCGCCTTTAGCGCATTCACCATAGCCGCGACATAGGCGGTACGCTCCTCGGCCTGCGGCGCGTAAAGTTCGGAGAGGATCTGGCGGGTCAGTGCGACGCCCAAGGGATCGGCGAAGGCGAAGCGCATCTTGTTGAATTGGTCGGCGTGCGGCTGGCCTGCAAGGACATCCGACGACATCGACAAGGTCACGACATCGAGTTCGCCATCGACCAGCCAGCCGGTCGGCATACCGGCGGGGACAATCGTCGCGCAGCCGGGGATCGAACTCGTTTCGGTCCAGCCGTCGCGGTCCCAGGTCTTGACCTGCGGCTTGCCCGCGACATGCACGGTAAAGATCGGCTGGGGTAGCGCGGGGAGCGTGTAGCTGCCGACGAACTGGCGCCAGCGACAGAGCGACCAGCCATCGCCGAAAGACCCCATCTCGACGTCGGGCGCACGGCCGAGAACGTCGCAGATGATTTCCTTGTTATCCCAGACACTCTCGTTTTTCACGCTACCAGCCTGACGTCGAGCCGCTTGAAGCCGTTGATGAAGTTCGAGCGCACGCGGCTCGGCTCTCCCATGATCTCTATGCGCCGAACATGACGCGCCATTTGCGCAAAGGCGAGTCGCAATTGCATTTCGGCAAGCCGCGAGCCGACGCAGACATGCGTACCGGCGCCAAAGGCGAGGTGCTGGCGGATCGGACGCAACACGTCGAAGCGGTCGGGTTCGGCGAATACCGCGGGGTCGCGGTTGCCGGCGGGATAGAAGACGACGACCTTGTCGCCCTTGCGGATTTGCTTGCCGCCGAGTTCGGTATCGCGCGTCGCGGTGCGGCGCATATGGACGACGGGACTGGCGTAGCGCACCATTTCCTTGACCGCGTTCGGCAGCAGGCCGGGGTCGGCGCGGATGGCATCCCACTGATCGGGGTTGCCCGCGAAGGCGATCAGGCTGTGGTTGATCGAATTGCGCGTCGTCTCGTTGCCGCCGACGAGCGCGAGGATGAGATTGCCGATGAAATCGCCGAGCGGGACGGGTTGCCCGTGGATTTCGGTATTCGCGAGCAGCGACGCGATGTCAGGGCCGGGGTTGGCGCGGCGTTCCGAGAACAAGGCCGAGGCAAAGGCGATGAACTCGCCCATCACCGCCGCCATTGCTTCGGGCGACTGACGGAAATCGGGATCGTCCTCGCCGACGAACGCGTCGGTCCAGCGATGAAGGTCGTGCCACATCTCCGCCGGCACGCCGAGCAGTTCGGCGAGTGTCAGCAGCGGCAGCGGCACGGTGAGCAGCGGCAATATGTCGACCGTCTCGTTCAACGGCACGGCGTCGAACAGCCGCTCGACGCGTTCGGCGATCCGCGCCTCGATCCCCTCGAGCCGTGCGGGCGACAGTGCGGGCATCACGAACTTGCGATACTGTGTGTGCGTCGGCGGATCGCGCGAGATGAAGGGGATGCCGATCGCCGACTCCCCCGCCCCCGTCAGCCCTACCTCATTCTCGTTGAAGATCCGGTGCCCGCCATTCTCGTGCGCCGAGGAAAAGAGATCGGCCTGCCGCGACACGGTGACGATATCGTCGAACCCCAGCACCGCCCAGAACCCCGCGCCATCCTCTTCGGGATTCCAGTGAACCGAGCCCGCGGCGCGCAACGCCGCAAGCTCGGCATAGGGCATGCCGCCGACGTAAAGGTTCGGATCCTTGAGGTCGGTCATCGTCAGAAGCTGTAGCGCAAGGACACGCCATAGGTGCGCGGGGCCGACGGCACGAGGAAGTTGTACGGGAAACCCGCGCCGCGAAGGTCAAGGCCATAACCATAGGTCTTACGCTCGAAGATATTGTTCGCGAAGGCGCGCACCGTCAGCGCGTCATTCGACCAGCTGAGCGACGCATTGACCTTGGCATTCGCGCCCTGCTGCAATTCGCTGTTCACCTGCGGCGATCCGGGCGCGTTGATCTCGTTGAACGGCGAGAAATATTGGCGGCTCGAATAGGCCATGTTCGGTGCGAAGGTGATCGTGCCGCCCGCGAGGTCGACGACGTCCCATTCGAAACCGAGCTGCGCGGTGAGTTTCGGCGCGAAGGGCAGTTCATTGCCCGACAGGTCGGCACCCTGCAGCGTCAGCTCCTTATATTTCGAGTGCAGCCAGCCGAGCGAGGCGTCGATGCGCAGGCCGTCGACGGGGCGCAGCGTCGTTTCGACTTCGAGGCCATAGACTTCGGACGAAGGCGCGTTGACGAGGAAGGAGACGGGGCCGGCGCGCGTGTCCTGTAACTGCTGGTTCGAATAGTCGTAATAGAAGGCCGAGGCGGCATAGGTCAGCAACCGGCCGCCCGCGCGGCCCTTGATCCCGATTTCATACGCGTTGACGCGCTCGGGCTCGATATAGCCGATGCCGCTCGACGAGGTGTAGCCGCCGCCGTTGACCGCACCCGCGCGGTAGCCGCGGTTGTAGCTCGCATAGACGAGCGGGCCGTCGTCGAAGGTGTAGCTCAGTGCCACGCGGCCGGTGAGTGCGTTGTTGGTGTCGGCGAGCGCAAAGCGCGCGGCGGGATCATAGGGGCAGGTGCCCGCGACCCCGGCGCACGGCACCGTCGTGGCGAGCGGCGTCTGCGGATCGTCGACCCCGCCGACGAACAGGTAAGCGAAGGCATCGTCGTAACGCGACTTGTCCTTGGTGTAGCGCGCGCCAAGCGTGAGGACGAGCCGGTCGGCGAGATCGATATCGGCCTGCGCGAAGACGGCATAGCTTTTGCGCACCTGCCGGTAATGCTGGAAGAAACCGCCCGCGGGAGGCAGCGGCAGGTTGAACGTGTTGTCCGTGATATTGCGGTCCCAGCCGTAGAAAAGCCCGCCGACGAAGGTCAGCCCGTCGCCCTCGTAATTGCCGCGCAATTCCTGGCTGAACTGGCGGTAGCTCGAGCGCCAGTTGATATCGAGGATATCGAGCGGCGACCCGTCGGCGGCCTGCTGGAGATTCTGCTTACCGCCGTCATAGCTGGTGATCGACGTCAGACTAAGCGTATCGCTGAGTTCGAGCGCGATATTCGCCGAAAAGCCCCATGCGTCGGTGCGGTTCTCGCCGATGCGATTTTCGTTCGTCTCGAAAAAGCCAAGCCCGGCGCGGAAGGGTTCGAGACCATGCACGGCCGCCTGCGTCCCGCGATCGCGGCCGGCGTAAGCGCGCAGCACGATATCGAGCGTCTCGACCGGCTTGACGCGCAACGACGCACGTCCCTGCAGCGTGTCGACCGACGCGGCGTCGCGGCCGCCGGGGAAGACATTCTTGATCTGCCCGTCGCCCTTCGCGTAGTTCACCGCGAGGCGCAGCCCCGCGACATCCTCGGCGAGCGTCGCCTCGGCGGCGCCCTGCGCGGTAAAAGTGTCGAAATTGGCGTAGCCGACCTGCAGATAGCCGTTGGTTCCCGACAAATCGGGCTTCTTCGTGATGAAGTTGATCGCACCGCCGGTGGTATTGCGGCCGAACAACGTGCCCTGAGGCCCGCGCAGCACCTCGATCCGGTCGAGGTCGAACAGCCCCATGCCATGGCTGGTGCGCGGGGCCAGATAGACGTCGTCGAGATAGACGCCGACGGGCGAGGCCTGATTGCTGTTATATTCGTTCGCCACCCCGATACCGCGCAGCGAGAAGTTCGGCTGCGTATCGCCATAGGGGCTGTTGATCTGGAGGTTCGGGACCGCGTCGCCGAGCTGCGCCGAATTGGTGATGCCGCGGTCGGCCAGCGTGTCGCCGCCGAGCGCGGTGACCGCGAGCGGCACGTCGAGCAGCGACTGTTCGCGGCGCTGTGCGGTAACGACGATATCGCCGTCGGCGGCTTCGGCCCCAACGGGTTTGCTGTCCGCGTCCTGCGCCATCGCGGCGGTCGATGTCGAAATTGCCAGCGCGGCCATCAAGCCGCGCGAGAAGGCCATGCTTGCCATTCCATCTCTCCCGATCGAGGTTTCTGCGAACCTCACGGAAAAAGTTTAGGCTCCGGACACCCCGCTGGCTTTAGCCTCGCTTGCATCGAGATTTTACATTTCTTGCGGCAACAGCGCCGAGCAACCGTTCACAGCCAGCCCGGCGATCGACCGTCACTTCCGATAGCTTTTGATCTCGATCCCGTGGCGCGCAATCTTGTCGTACAGCGTTTTGCGCGGGACCCGCAAGATCGCGAGCGTTGCCGCGACGTCGCCGCCGGTGCTGGCCAGTGCATCGCGGATCGCGTGCGCCTCGAACTGCGCGACACGCTCGGGCAGCGTCGGCATCGCCTCGCTGGCGGCCCCGGTGCGCGGCGCGATGCCGAGCACTTCGCTATAGGCGAAATTGCGCAGCTCGCGGACATTTCCCGGCCAGTCATGCTCGATCAGGTGGCGGCGGGCGGCGTCACCCATGCTGAAATCCTGCGCCCCGACGCGGCCGCTCGCTTCCTCGACGAAGTGGGCGAAGAGTTGCGGAATGTCCCCCTTGCGCTCTCTCAGCGGCGGCATCTGCAGCCGGACAACGTTGAGGCGATAAAATAAATCCTCACGAAACGTTCCCGCGCGAACTGCCTCGTGCAGGTCGCTCCGCGCCGACGCGATAATGCGCAGGTCGACCGACCGCGGCTCGGTCGCACCGATCGGCTGCACCTTCCGCTCCTCGACCACACGCAACAGCTTCGCCTGGATCGCAAGCGGCATATTGTCGATGCCATCGAGGAACAGCGTGCCGCGATCGGCTTGCTCGATCCGTCCCTCGCGCGCGACCGGCCCGTAACCGGCGGCACCGCGGTCGTGGCCGAACAATTCGACTTCGGCGAGTTGCTCGGGGAGCGCGGCGCAGTCGACCGCGACGAACGGGCGTCCCGAACGCGGTCCCTTGCGGTGGAGAAGCAGCGCCGCAAGTTCCTTGCCGGTGCCGGTTTCGCCCTCGACGAGCACGTCGATATCCGCGCGCGCAATCTGCAGGATGGTCGCGCGCAGCTGCGCCATCGCCGGGCTGTCGCCGATCAGCGGGCTGTCGACGCTCGTTTCTGCGGCGGCGCGAAGCATCCGGTTGTCGAGAATGAGCCGCCGCGTTTCGAGCGCCTTGCGCGCCGACGCGACCAGATGGTCGGTCGCGTAAGGTTTGGACAGGAAGTCGAAGGCCCCGCCCTTCAGCGCGCCGATCGCCATCGGGACGTCGGCGTGGCCGGTGATCAGGATGACCGGAATGTCCGGGTCGATCGCCCGGATGCGCGCGAAGAACTCCAGCCCGTCGATGCGCGGCATCCGGATGTCGGTGACAACGGCGCCGACGAAACCTTCGTCGATTTCGGCCAGCGCCGCTTCGGCTTCGGCAAAGGCGCGAACCTCGATATCGGCGAGTTCGAGCGACTGGGTCGTCGCGGCGCGCAAGGCATCGTCGTCGTCGACGAAGATGATGTGCTGGCGGGTCACGAACGCGCTCATGCCCGGCGCACCACCAGCCTGAACGCCGCACCACCCATCGGCGAGGCAATATGGTCGAGCGTGCCGCCGAATTCGCGCGCGATGTCGCGCGCGATCCCCAGCCCCAGGCCCAGACCGTCAGCCTTGCCCGTGACGAAGGGGGTAAACAGATTGTCGGCGACGTCGGAATCGATCCCCGGCCCGTTATCGGCGACGGTGATGACGACCTCGCCCTCCGCCACCGTCTCGATCCGGATGCGCGGATCGGGACGGCCGGCGAGCGCATCGAGCGCATTCTGGAGAAGGTTGACGAGGATCTGTTCCAGCCGCACGCGATCGGCGACGCAGCGCAGCCCCGCAACTTCCCCCACTCGCTCGATCGCCACGCCATTTTCGCGGATCCGATCGCCGACGAGCAGGAGCGCGCCGTCGATGACGGGACCGATGTCGACCGGCCCCATCGTCGGCGTGGTGCGGCGGGCGAAGCTGCGCAATTCGGCGATGATCGCACCGATCCGCTCGGTCAGCGACACGATCGTCCCCAGATTGTCGCGCGCCTTGCTCGCGTCGCCGCGATCGAGGAACTTCCCGGCATTCTCGGCAAAACCACGGATCGCCGCGACGGGCTGGTTGATCTCGTGCGCGACGCCCGCGGTAATTTGCCCGATCGTGCCGAGCCGGCTCGCCTGCGCCAGTTCCTCGCGCGCTGCCCGGAAACGCCGGTTCGCGTCGACCAGATCGGATGTCCGCGCGGCCACCTCTATCTCCAGCATCTGGCGCGCCTCTGCCTGCAAGCGCCGCTTTTCGCGCGCGCGGAACACCCAGATCAGGAGCGCCGCGAGCAGGATGAACGCGATCAATATCGCCGTCCGCGCGGTCGCGTTCGCGCTAGCTTCGGCGGGCGCCAGCGGCTGGAAGGCATAAAGCCGCGCGCCCGCCATCGGCACCGCGACGGCCGCTTCGCGGTAGCGGACAGCGGGGCCGGTCCAGGTGCCGCCGTCGCGCGTCAACGGCAGCGGCGTGAGCGGCAGATTGCCGAACTGCAAGGCCGCGCGGATGGCGGCGCGCGTCGGCGCGTCGATCGGCGCGAGGGTCCGGAACCGCCAGTCCTCGCGGCTGGTGATGATGATGACGCCATGGTCGTCGGTGACGAAGGTCGACAGCGGCTGGCGCGCCCATTCGGCCTCCAGCCGGTCGAACTCGACCTTGACGACGATCACCCCCAATGTCCGCCCCGCCTCTTCGACGCGGCGCGCGATGAACAGGCCGGGGCGGCCGCTGACCGTGCCGAGCGCGAACAGTTCGGCACCGCCCTTGGCCATCGCGTCGCGAAAATAGGGACGGAACCCGTAATTCTGGCCGACGAAGCTCTGCGGCTCGCGCCAGTTGCTCGCGGCAATCGTCCGGCCGTCGTGCGCGATGAGGTAGATGACCGCAGCATCGGTCCGTTCGGCGAGCAATTCTAGCTTGCTGTTCATACGCCGCACCGTCGCAGCGTCCCCGCCGCCGAGCACGTCGTGCACATCGGGATATTCGATCAGCACCAGCGGCAGCAGGCGGAATTTCTGAAGCTCGCCCGCAAGGCGACTGGCGGCGCTTCGCGCCTGCTGTGCCGCGGCGATGTCCGATGCGGTACGCGCGTGCCCGCCCGCCCATCCGAAGGCCGCGAACGCGATGGCGGCCAGCAACAGCGCTGCCAGTGCCGCGGCCCAGCCGAGCCGCCGCCCGGCGCCGGACACACGCGAATCAATCGACTGGAGCGGATTCGTCATTTGTGCGGATTATCGCACAAATGACGAATGACTAAGCGAAAAATCACACAGATTGTAAGCGCCCTTTTGCTGAAATTCATCATTATTCTTTATTTATCAATTGATTGTCTGACAAACAGAAGCCGCTTGGTGTGCCCGCAAGCTCGCTCATAAAATTGCCAGAAGCAGCGGCGCAAAGCCGTGCCGGGAGATGGAGCGCATGGCGGCAATCGCAATTCAGGACATGGGACAGACGCCGGCGGGAAGGACACCCTTCTATCGCCACCTCTACGTCCAGGTCCTCGTGGCCATCCTGCTCGGCGCCATCATCGGCCATTTCTGGCCCGTCTGGGGCGAAGCGCTCAAGCCGCTCGGCGACGGTTTCATCAAGCTGGTGAAGATGATCATCAGCCCGGTAATCTTCCTGACCGTCGTCACGGGCATCGCGGGCATGAAGGAAATCGCCTCGGTCGGCCGCGTCGCGGGCAAAGCCTTCGCCTATTTCCTCTTCTTCTCGACCCTCGCGCTGATCGTCGGGCTGATCGTCGCCAATCTGGTCCAGCCGGGCGCGGGCATGAACATTGACCCCGCGACGCTCGACGCGAGCGCGGTCGCCGATTTCGACAAGAAGGCGCACGAGGCCAGCCTGACCGGCTTCCTCCTCGACATCATCCCGACCACCTTCCTCTCGGCATTCACCGAAGGCTCGATCCTCCAGACGCTGTTCGTCGCCATCCTGTTCGGCCTGTCGCTGTCGATGGTCGGCAAGCCCGCCGAACCCGTGCTCGACCTGCTTGAGCGGATCGGTATCGTCGTCTTCCGGCTCGTCGCGGTGCTGATGCGCGCCGCGCCGATCGGGGCGTTCGGCGCGATCGCCTTCACGATCGGCAAATATGGCCTCGGATCGCTGGTCAATCTCGGGCAGCTCGTCGCGACCTTTTACCTGACCTCGCTGATTTTCGTACTCGGCGTGCTCGGCGCGGTCGCCCGGCTCAACGGCTTTTCGATCCTCAAGCTCTGCCGCTACCTCAAGGCCGAACTGCTTCTCGTGCTCGGCACTTCCTCGTCCGAAGCCGCGCTGCCCAGCCTGATCGAGAAAATGGAGCGCGCGGGTTGCGAAAAGTCGGTCGTGGGGCTGGTCGTCCCCACGGGCTATTCGTTCAACCTCGACGGCACGAACATCTATATGACGCTGGCCGCGCTGTTCATCGCCCAGGCGTGCAACGTCGACCTGTCGCTTGGCGATCAGGTCGCACTGCTCCTCGTCGCGATGATCAGTTCCAAGGGCGCCGCGGGGGTGACCGGCGCGGGCTTCATCACGCTCGCCGCGACATTGTCGATCGTGCCCTCGGTTCCGGTCGCGGGCATGGCGCTGATCCTCGGCATCGACCGCTTCATGTCCGAATGCCGCAGCCTCACCAATTTTATCGGCAACGCCGTCGCGACGGTCGTCGTCGCGCGCTGGGACAATGCGCTCGACCGCGAACAGCTGCGGCTGGCGCTCGACGGCGATCCGGCGCCCGGCATCGCCGCGCCGCCGATCGAACAGGACATGGATTAGGGGCCGAAAAGGTCCGGAAAAAATAACAGGGAGGATGACAATGAGAGGTACGAAATCGGCAATGCTGCTGACGAGCACGGCGATCTGCCTGCTCGCCTGCGCGCCGGCCCGGGCACAGGACAGCGGCGTCGCGGCAGAAAGCGAAGCGCAAGCGGACGACACCTCCGCGGCAACCGACATTGTCGTCGTCGGCACGCGCATCGAAGGCGCGCGCGTTACCGAAGCGCTGCCCGTCGTCGTCGTCGGCCAGGACCGGATCGACGCGATCGGCGCGGTCAGCGGCGACGAACTGCTTCGCAACATCCCGCAAATGGGCGACGTCAGCTTCAACCCCGGCAACAATGCGCAGACGAGCAACGCGGCGCGCGGCGACGTCGGCTCGGTCAACCTGCGTTCGCTCGGCGTCGGCAACACGCTCGTGCTGCTCAACGGCCGGCGCATCGTCACCCATCCCGCGAGCCAGGGCCTGTCGGATACCGGCACCGTCCCGGTGCTGAGCTATAACTCGAACGCGATCCCGACGACCGGGCTCCAGCGGCTCGAAGTCCTGCTCGATGGCGCCGCCGCGCTCTACGGCTCGGATGCCGTCGCGGGCGTCGTCAACACCGTGCTCAAGGACAATTACGACGGCCTCCGGCTCCAGGGACAATATGGCGGTGCCGAGGGCACGCACCTGCGCGAATTCCAGGGCAATATCCTGGCGGGCAAGAGCTTCGACCGCGGCAACATCACCGTGTCGTTCGAATATACCGACCGCACAGCGCTGCGCGCGGAGGATCAGGATTTCACCGCCTCGGCCGACCTGCGCCCGCTGTTCGCCGACTATCCGGGCTTCGCCGGATCGACGACTCCCGACGGGCGCGCAACGCGCGGCGCCTGGCCCGCTCTGATGGTCCCCGTCGCCGGCGGCCGGCCGCGCCGCGGCACGACCAATCTGACCACTGCGGCGGGCGCCTTCACCGTGCGCCCGACCAGCCTCGGCGGCTGCACCCAGCAGCTCACCGCCGACCTCTGCCTCGTCAACACCGCGCTCGCGACCACGGGCGCCTTCCGCAACCTGCGCTACGACACCGCGGTCGGGACGACGGTGATGCCCAGCGTGAAGCGCTATAACGCCTTTGTGAACGGCCATTACGATCTGACCGACGATCTGACGCTGTTCGGCGAGTTCGGCTATTACCGCTCGAATACGACGCGCATCCAGCCGCCGGTGATCAACCTCAACCAGATATGGATTCCGGCGAGCAACTATTACAACCCGTTCGGTGCAGCGACGATCAATGGTCAGCCGAACCCCAATCGCATACCGGGCCTCGTCAACGTGCCGGCGACGGGCCTGCCGGTGCTGCTCACCACCTATCGCTTCGTCGATACCGGACCGCAGGCGGTGAAAGTCTCGGGCGAGCAGTTGCGCGGCCTGATCGGCGTGCGCGGCGAGACAGCGGGTTTCAAATGGGACAGCGCCTTCGTCTATTCCGAAGCCTCGGCGGTCGACAGCAGCCTCGCGGTGCGCAGTTCGGCGCTCCAGCAGAGCCTCGCGCTCGCGACCCCCGATGCGTACAACCCGTTCAACGGCGGCTGCATCGACAGCCTGAGCTCGGGCGATTGCACGCCGAGTTCGCAGGCGGCGCTCGACGCGATCACCTTCCAGCTCCAGCGCCGGTCGAAGACGACGCTGACGATGGGCGACTTCCGCGCTTCGCGCGCCGATCTGCTTACCCTGCCCGGCGGCGACCTTGGCGTCGCCTTCGGCCTCGAGGTGCGGCGCGAGACGCAGCGCGACGATCGCGATTCGGCGGTCGACGGGTCGAGTCCGTTCATCGACGCCGTCTCGGGCGCGGTGACGATCAGCGACGCCGCGGCGGTCAGCGACAACCCCGACACCTATGGCAAGCGCACCGTCGCGGCCGCCTATGCTGAACTCGCGGTGCCGATCGTCTCGGAGGAAATGAACATCCCGCTCGTCCGCCGCTTCGATATCCAGCTCGCGGGCCGCTATGAACATTACAGCGATTTCGGCAGCGTCGCGCGGCCGAAGGTCGCGGCGGCGTGGGACGTCGTCGACGGGTTCCGCCTGCGCGGCTCCTTCTCGCAAGGCTTCCGTGCCCCGAACCTCGAACAGGTCAACGCGGTCGAGTATGCGCGCCTCGCGACCAGTCAGGATTTCCTGCGCTGCGAGGTTGACCTCCGCGCCGGGCGGATCGCCAACTTCAACGCCTGCGGCAACAATGTCGGCTATTCGCGCCGCGTGTCGGGCAACCCCGACCTCAAGCCCGAGAAGAGCACCAACTATAATCTCGGCGCGGTGTTCGAACCGACCTTCCTGCCGTCGGACCTCGGGCGCATGACCTTCACCGTCGACTATTGGTCGATCAAGCAGAAGGGCATCGTCGGCATCCTCGGCAACGACACCGCGATCGCGCTCGACTATCTGCTGCGCCTGCAAGGCTCGTCGAACCCGAACGTCATCCGCGACGCCGCCAACGCCGATGATGTGACCGCATTCGCGGGCACCGGCATCGCCCCGGTGGGCCGCATCACCACGGTGCGCGACCAGTTCATCAACCTCCAGCCGCAGACGGTGCGCGGGCTCGACTTCGCCTTTTACTGGCAGTCGCCAAAGACCGACGTCGGCAAGTTCGACTTTGCCGTCAACGCGACGCGCCTGCTGAAATTCTCGCGCGCGCCCGGCGATGCGGTCGACGCACTCGTCGAGGCGCGCGCGAACGGCGACATCAACGCCGCGACGCCGCTTCCTGAATCGCAGAATCTGATCGAAGCGAACGGGCGCCCGAAATGGCGCGGCACCGCATCGCTGACCTGGTCGCTCGGCCAGTTCCAGGTCGGGGCGTTCGCGCGCTACACCGGGGCCGTCGACGAGCTCGCCTTCGTCGATACGAACGGCAATCCCTGGCGCGTGAAGTCGCAGGTGACCGGCAATCTCTATGCGCAGGTCCGCATCCGCGACGATGCCGGACTCGGCGGCGACATGCGCTGGCGCGTCGGGGTGCGCAACATCACCAACGAAAAACCACCGCTGACGTCCGAGGGCTATCTGGGGTCGCTTTACAGCCCCTATGGACGTTACTGGTACACCTCGGTCACGGCGGAGTTCTGATATGAAAAACGGGCACGGCATCTGGTTCCTGATCGGCGCTGCCGCGCTCGCCATCGCGCCGGCGGGGGCGGCAAAGGAGAGCGCGCCCGCGCCGACCGCCGCCGGCGCGACCCCATCAGCTCCGCCCAAAGCGGGGCCGAAGACGATCTTGTTCATCGGCAACAGCTTCACGCAAGGGGCGCATTCGGCGGCGCGCAACTGGCGCGCGGGATCGGTCACCGACCTCAACAACGCCGGTTACGGCGGAGTACCCGCGCTGTTCAAACTGTTCGCCGAGCAGGCGGGGCTCGATTACCGGGTCAGCCTCGAGACGCAGGGCGGCAAGTCGCTGGGTTTCCATTATGACGAGCGGCGCCAGCTCTTCGACCGGCCATGGGACATCGTCGTGCTGCAGGAATTCAGCACGCTCGACCGCGACAAGCCGGGCGATCCCGCCAATTACATGCACAATGTCGACCGGCTCGCCGCGCTGTTCAAGGCGCGCAACCCCGCCGTCGACATCCGGCTTGCGTCGACATGGACGCGCGCCGACCAGACGTACAAACCCGGGGGGCATTGGTACGGAAAGCCGGTGACGGCGATGGCCGATGACCTTCGCGCCGCGGCCGACCGTGCACGCGCCGCCAATCCGTCCGTGGCGGGCGTCGTGCCGGTCGGCCAGGCCTGGAGCCGGGCGATGGCGACCGGCGTCGCCGACCCGAACCCCTATGACGGCGTCGCCTATGGCCAGCTCGATCTGTGGGCCTATGACCATTATCACGCGAGCGTCGCCGGCTCCTATCTGTCGGCGCTTGTCACCTTCGGCGCGATCACCGGCGTCGATCCGACGACGCTCGGCGCAAAGGAAATGGGCGCCGACGAGCTCGGGCTGTCGGACGCGCAGGCCGAGGCATTGCAACGCGTCGCGCGCGACGAATTGGAGAGTAGCCAAAAAGGCTCACGCTGAAACGAATATCCGTCGATAACAGATTGTGAAGTATCAACTTTCATTGTCATCGCGACGATGCTCCGGGCGCATCCCTACAGACGAGGCCTTTTTTGCTCGGGATCGGCGCGAGCGAGATTGTCGATCACGCGGAGCATCAGCAACCTGAGCGTATCGACTTCGGCATCCGACAAACTGCGGGTGGCAAGCACTTGGATTTCGGCGGTTACCGGCAAAAGCTGCTTTTCCAGGCTCCTGCCACGCGGCGTCAGATGGACCAGTATTTCGCGCCGGTCGCTCCGGTTGACGTCGCGGCGCACCAGCCCTGCGCGCTCGAGCGTGCGGAGCGACACCGCCGTCGTCGCATCGCGCATAGCGATCCGGCGGCTGAGTTCGCGCTGGCTGACCCCGTCTTCGCGCCAAAGCTGCCGCAGGAACGTCCATTGGCCCGACGATATGCCATATTCGCGCGTTTGATGTTCGCGCAGCCGCGAAAAGGAACGGAAGATCAGGCGCGCGAGATAGCCGATACTGTCGTCGAATGCCCAATAATCCATGGCTATCCGCTGATCACCCATCATTATTCCTTGCCTCGGAAGCGGCCGCGCGGAAGACCGCCTAGCGCCGAACCGCCACCGCGACCGCCTCGACCAACTCGTCCAGCAGCGCCTGAAGGAACGGGTCGGAAAGACGGCCCGATGCGTCGAACGCCCGATGGGCGTGCGGCACGCTGAGCTGTTCGGGTACCACCCAGGCCTTCACGGTGGTCAGGATATGGCGAAGCTGCGACAAGCCGCGCAGCCCCCCGAACGGGCTCGACGACGCCGACAGCAGCGCGAAGGGCTTGCGGTGAAAGGCACCATAAGCCTGCGGCGCCTCGCCCTCGCCCGGACAGGATATCCAGTCGAGCGCGTTCTTGAGCATCGCTGTGACCGAACCATTATGCTCGGGACTCGCGATGATCACGGCGTCGTGCCGGCGGAACATCGCCTTGAGCGCTACCGCCTCGGGCACCTCGCCGATCGACAGCGCTTCGGCGCCGAACAGCGGCAGGCGATAATCCGCGAGCGACAGACGCGTCGTCCGCAAACCATGCTCGCCCGCCGCCTGCGCCGCGCAGCCGATCAGCTTCTCGTTGAGCGAGCCCGTGCGGATACCGCCGGCCAGCAGCAAGAGTTCAGGCCGCCCCATTCCGTCTCTCCCTCAAGCGATCAGAAATCGAGCGACAGTTGCAGCGTCACCGTCCGCGGCGCCCCGACCATCGCCATATGGCTGTCCCCGCCGAAGGTCGGCGTGTTGAACGCCTGCGTAATCGTCACCTTGTCGGTCAGGTTGCGACCGACGAGCGCGACTTCCCATGGACCATCCTCGCGCCCCACCGCGATGCGCGCGTCATATTTGGTGAAGGCCGGCTGCGAATTGAGCGGGTTCATGTCGGGCTGGAAAAAGGAGCGCGACTGATAATTGGCCGACACGCGGGCGAGCGCATAGAGATTGCCCGAAACGGGATATTTGGCCTCGATGAAGCCGTTCGCGGTCCATTCGGGCGCCCGCACAAGCCGCGTTCCGGCAAGGTTGTTGGTCCGCGGCGTGCAGGTCGGCGGCGCGTCATACAGGCAGGCGCCGCCCGGATAATCCTTGTAATGCGCATCGAGGTAACCAAGGCTGCCACCGATCCGCCAATTGTCGCCGATGCCGATGTCGGTATCGACCTCCACCCCCTGCGAAATCGCCGAGGCGGCATTGCCGGTGATAAAAGCGGTCCCATTATATTCGGAGACCTGCAGATCGCTGAAATCCGTGCGGAAGAGCGCGATGTTGAACTGCCCCTTGCCGTCGAGGAAGCGGAACTTGCCGCCGATTTCCCACGAGCGCGCACGTTCGGAATCGAACTGGAAGGTCGCGAAGCCGTTGCGGATATTGTAAAGGAGCAGCGCGTCGTTCGACACGAAGCCGCCGCCCTTGGTTCCCGTCGCATAGCTTAGATAAACATAGGCGTCGCGGCTGAATTCATACCGTGCGCGCAGCGAGTAATCCCACAGATTCTCCTTGCGCGTTTCGGTGATGTCGTACGTCAGATAAGTCGGCGGGAACACGCCGTCGTTGAACGAGCGCGCGCGGCCGCGGCGCTTTTCGTCCGAATAGCGCAGGCTACCGCTGAGCATGATCTGTTCGGTCACCGGCACCTCGAGCGACGCGAACGGCGACCAGCTCTTGCCCTTCTGGTCGAACCGGCGCGTCGACAGCCCGTCGAGCGGCAGCGGCAGGCCGGCACTCGCGGCGCCGAACAGCGAGGCCTGCTGGATGTGGAGGTCGGTATCGATATAGGTCAGGCCCGCGATGAACGAACCGCCGTCGCCGATCTCGCGCTGCACGCGCACTTCCTGGAACAGCGAACTCGACTGTTCGGTGATATCGGATTCGAGGAAGGTGAGCGGCCCGTCATAATCCGAATTCACCCCGCCATCGAGATCCTGCCAGGCGGTGACCGAGGTGAAGGTCCAGTCGCCGACGTCGAGATTCATCGTCAGCTGCGCCATCGTCGTTTTCGTATCGTCATATTCGGGATTGATCGTCCGCGCGGCGCGGCGGAACGACGGATATTCGGGAACGTCTGCACCCGAATTGCGCACCGCGTTGCACAGCGCACAGGCCGCGCTTCCGATGTTGTTGAACACCGTGGTGCCGCCGTCGATGCGGTTCGACGAATGCTCGACCTTGACCAGTGCCTCGAAAGCGTCGGTCGGCTCCCATAAAAGCTGCCCGCGGACCGCCTCGTACCGCGATCCATTTTCTTCGCGGCCGGTGATCGTGTTGCGCATGAAATCGCCGATCGCGCCGGCACGGCCGGTCAGGCGGAGGCTGAGCGTGTCCGAGATCGGGCCCGACACCGCGCCCTCGAGGTTCCAGCCGCCCTGCTCGACCTCGCCGCTCGCGCGGACGAAGCCTTCGAACGTGCGCGTCGGGCGGCGGGTGACGACGCTGATCGCGCCCGCATTGGTGTTCTTGCCGAACAGCGCCCCCTGCGGCCCGCGAACGACCTCGACGCGCTGCACGTCGAGCAGCGGATTCTGGAATGCGCGAGAGCGGCTGAGATAAACGCCGTCGATGAACAGCCCGACCGACTGTTCGAACGACAGGTTGCCCGTCCCGGCGCCGAGCCCGCGCATCGTGATCGCGAAATTGCCGTTGGTGCGGTCGATCTGGAGGTTCGGGACGCTATCCTGAACATCGTCGAACAGCAGGATTCCCTGTTTCTCGATCTGGTCCCCGCTGACCACCGCGACCGAGATCGGCACTTCCTGCAGCGTCTGTTCCCGGCGCGTGGCGGTGACAATGATCGTCTGGTCGTCGCGCGCGGTCGCACCGTCCGCCGCCTCCTGCGCAAGCGCCGGCGTTCCGAAGGCGAGCGCCATCGCCCCGCCGCAAAGCAGTCTTTTCATTCGCATTGTCCCTCTCCCAAAGGTGACGGGTCAGGTCAGTTTCAGCGTGTCATATTGTGGTGCCGGACCCGGATATTCGGCGCCCTTGTCCTCGCCAACCTCGGCTTCGATCAGCGCGTTGGTCTTGGCATTCAGGCGTTCGATGAGCGATTTGTGGGCGTCGGGGCGCCAAGCGAGATTGTCGATCTCGTCGGGGTCGGCCACCGTGTCGTAAAGTTCGAGGTCGTTGTGCGCGACGAGGTCGTCCCAGCGCCGCGGGATATGATGCTGCGCGGGCGCGAAATAGCGCGCGAATTTATAGCGCCCGTCGTGCACACCGCGATGCAGGCGGCGGAGCATCAGGTCGTTTTCAGCCAGCGGCTTCGTCTCGGCGACACCAGCGGGCGCATCGGGCGCGTTCCACCCATAGCGCACGGCATAGTTGAACAGGACGCCCGCCTCGTCGCGGCGCGTCCGCGCGGTGGTCGAGGCGATCGCCGCCGACAGGTCGTGACCGACCAGCTTCGGCTGCATATCGTGCTGCACCTTCTCGTCGATCCCGGCGAGCGACAGCATCGTCGGAACGAGGTCGACCGCGCTGCCCAGCGCGTGGGTCGAGCGGCCGCCAGGAAGGTCGGGGTGGACGACGATCAGCGGGACACCCACATCCTCTTTGTAGATCGTGCCGCCCTTCTGCCGCATCCCGTGCGCGCCGGCGCGTTCACCATGGTCGGACGTGAAGATAATGACCGTATTGTCCAGCTGGCCGGTGGCGACGAGGGCGTCGAACACCGTCTGCATGTGCCGGTCGACGTCGCGGATGCAGTTGAAATAGTAATTCTGGTTGCGAAGCCAGACCGCCTCGTCCGAGTGGCGCATCCGGCCATAGAAGGCCCCCGAGCTGGCGTTGATCGCAGCATGGGCGCGCGGCTTGCGCGACAGGTCGTCAGCGTGAAAGCTGCGCGGCAGCGGGAATTTCCAGTCGCGACCATAGATCGGGTCGCCCGGCGCGGCGAGCAGCGGCGCGACGAGGTTCGGCCGTGCGCGCGTCGCCTCCCCCTCACCGCTCGGATCATAGAACATGATGTCGTGCGGATTGACGAAATTGACCGCCATGAACCATGGCGCATCGCCCTCATCATCGGCGAAGCTACGAAGCTGACTGGCGGCTTCTGCGGCGGTCACCCCGTCGCTCATAAAGCCTTCCCATGACAGCCCCTCGCGCTCGCCGTTGAAATTATAGTCCGAAAAACCGAAGGGCTCGAGGACATCGCTGGTGTTCGGGAATATCCCGCCGGCGACCCCGCGCAGGTTCAGCCCCTCGTTGATGTTCGAAAGATGCCATTTGCCCTTGTAGGTCGTGCGATAACCGGCGCGGCGCAGCATCGTCCCGATTGTCGGAATCTGCGGGCTCAGCTCGGGGTGCGGCGGCGAGTTGGGGTTGGCATAGACCCCGGTGTGCTGGGTGTGGAGGCCGGTGTAAATGTTCGAGCGCGACGGACCGCACGGCGTCGTATTCACATGGAAGCGGTCGAAGACGATACCACGCTCGCGCAGCCAGTCGTGCGCAGGAAGCGGCAGGCCGGCGGGAATGTCGGCCTGCGCGCGCTCCTGATCGTTTACGATAAAGAGGATGTTCGGCCGCGCACCGCGCTTTTTTCCGGGCACCAGCGTCTCCGCTCCGGCCGCCCGGACACCGTTCGCCGCCACCAGCGCCGCCGCACCTCCGGCGAGCAAGGTTCGCCGGCCAATCTCTGCCTTCTCGCGCATCCCGTACCTCCCAAAGCCGGTTATGCTGATGTTTTCTTAGTATGCTAAGATAATGACGGCTGCAAAATATTTGTCAAGTTGCTTGCGCAAATTTTTAGAAGACAGGCGTGTTGGGCGGCAGGCCGATCAGCGAGCGTCCGAGCAATTCGGTCGCGGCGTCGAAATCATAGACGACATGGCTCGCCATAACATTGACGTCGCGTAGCGCGCGCTGCAGCGGGCTGCTCGTCATATGCGCGCTCGACCCCGCGCCTTCGACCAGCAGCCGGATCGCGTCGCGGCACAGATCCATCGCGAGCGCGACCTGCGCGCGGAGCGCGATGCGATCTTCGTTGCTCACCAACCCGTCGCCCGCCGCTTCGGTCAGCGCGACATTGCGACGCCCGACCTCGCGCAGGATCATCTCCGCCGTCGCGGTCTTCGCCGCCGCCTCGCCGAGCCGCATATGCGCCGAGGCTTTCTCGTTCTGCTTGACCGTCGTCCCCAGCATCGTGCGAACACCGATCCGTTCACGGAAATGGTCGACCGCCGACCGCGCGACGCCGACCGCACCGATCGCCGCGGTGATCGCAAGGAAAGGCGTCATCGGCATCCGGTAGATCGGGTTATGCGCGTGGAGCTTCGCGCCGGGGGCGTTGCCGTTCCGCATCTCGCCCATATCCATCACGCGATGGTCGGGAACGAACATGTCGTCGCAGCGAATGTCGTTGCTTCCCGTCCCGATCATCCCGTCGACGTGCCAGGTGTCGAGCACCTCGACTTCTTCGGCCGGCAAGGCGAAAAAGAGCTGGCGCGGCGGGCTTTCGCCCGGGATCGTGCCGGTGACCATCACCCAGTCGGCGTGCATGACGCCGGTGCCCCATTTCCAACGGCCCGTCAGGCGGTATCCTCCCTCGACCGGCTGCGCGACTCCGGGCGGGTTGGTGGCGCCCGGCGCGATGATATAGGGAAAGGCACCGCCGAAGGTTTCGTCCTGCAAGCCTTCGGGAAACTGCGCGAGCATCCAGTTATGCTCGACGCAGAAGGCGGTGACCCAACCGGTCGAACCACAGCCTTCGGCAATCGGCAGCATCGCGTCGATGAAGCTGTCGATGTCGAACTCGAGCCCGCCGTAGCGCTTGGGAACGAAATGATAAAAGACGCCGGTCTTGCGGATCGCGTCCCACACCGCATCCACCGGGCGGCGCAGCCGTTCGCATTCGAGCGCGTGCGCTGCGACGAGCGGCTTGAGCGCGGTCGTCCGACGCACCAGTTCCTCGGGCGTCAGCGCCTCAAGCTCCGCGCGCGACAACCAGTCGCCTCCTTTCGGAATGCGGCGATCGGCGAACGCCTCTTCTTCAGCCCTGTGTGTCTGAACGGCAATATTCATGACATTCTCTCCCGGCGAGCCGTTGAATCGGCTGTTGCGGTCAGATTAGGCCGCGCGAGAATAATGTCAAGAAACTTAACTAAATTGGCAAAGGCTAGCCCGTGACGCCCTCGGGATCCCCTAGCGCGTCGGGCGGCACGCGCGGCGGATCGCCCCAATCCATCCGCATCGCGTCACGCAGCCCGTGGTAGGCCGGAAGGCCGATCCGCTCGACGAGCTTCAGCTCCAGATAGTGCAACGCTTTGGCGGCAGCGCGCCGCGTGTCGTTCGCCTGTTCGGCGAAACGGACGATCCGCGCGCGCCGGTCGTCGGGGTCGGGCACGAGTTCGACAATGCCGCGCGCTTCGAGCTCGCTCAGCATCAGGCTGATCGCCTGGCGCGTGACGCCGAGGTTGCGGGCGATGCGCGTCGCGCGATGCTCGCCCGCCGCGATATTGGCGATCAGCATCGACTGGGCACGGCTGACGTTGGGAATGCCGGCTTCCTTGAGCGCCGCCTGCAGCGCCTCGTCGAACCAATAGACGGCGCTCAACAGGTTCATCATCAGGAACGGGCTGTCCATCGTCGTCTTCCTTTCGGGCCGCAACGGGCCTGTCATAAGGTCCTCGACGACCTTCGCGCAATTCCAGCGCATGGCGCCCGTCCCTCTCCCGGTCAACCGGCCTTCGCCGATCGGGGCAGGCGTCAGGCGGCCTCCGACGTTCGGGCAAGATCGCGGGCGAAGGCCGAAAAGCCCATCGTCAGGATAATCGCCGCGAGCGGCAGCGCGACACCCGTCACCAACGCGATCGAATAGCGCAGCGCACCGTCGTCGCCGAAGAGATGATCGGTGAGCAGCGCCATGAGCATCGGGCCGAAACCTAGACCGGTCAGGTTGACCACGAAGAAATAGAGCGCGGTGACGCGGGCGCGATATTCGTTCGGCGTGATGAATTGCAGCGCCACCGTACCGACGCCGTGCATCGTCAGCATCGGAAAAGCGAGCGCGAGCATGACAAAGGCGAGCGTCGCGTCCGGCATCAGCGCCGCGGCGAGCAGCGGCGGCCCGCCCAGCAGGATCGACAGGCGCATGACGCGCAGATGCGCGTCGGGAACGCCCTTTGCGAACATCCGGTCGGCCAGCGTCCCGCCGATCACCAGCCCCGCCGCGCCGCCGATCGCCATGATCAGCCCGAACCACAGCCCGGCCTGCGATACGTCCATGCCATAGGTGCGCGCAAAGAAAGTCGGCACCCACGCGATCACGCCGTACATGACGAGTCCGATCAGCGACATGCCCGCGAACAGCGCGCCCAGCGCGACGCGCTGCCCGGCGAGATGCGACAGAAAGCCGGGTGCGGCAGCCGCATCGACGGATGCAGCCGTCCGCTGGAGGCCATGCCGCAACGGTTCGCGCACGGTCAGCAACAACAAGCAGACGAACAGCCCCGGCGCGGCGACCCACAGGAAGATCGTACGCCAGGCCTCGACAGGACCGATCAGCGGCAGATCGACCATCGGCGCCGCGAGCACTGCCTGCACGACAAAAGAGCCGAGGATCATCGCGACGCCCGATCCGAGCGGCACCCCGATCGAATAGACCGCCATCGCGCGCGCAAGCTTGTCGCGCGGAAACATGTCGCTGAGCATCGAATAGGCTGCGGGCGACAGTGCCGCTTCGCCTACCCCCACGCCCATGCGGGCGAGGAACAGCGTTGCATAGCTTCCGGCGAAGCCGCACGCGGCGGTCATCACGCTCCACAGCGCCACGCCCGACACAATCAGGTTCCGGCGGTTCCAGCGATCGGCGATCCACGCGATCGGCAGCCCGAGCACGGTGTAGAACAGGGCGAAGGCGAGCCCGATGAGCAGGCTGACCTCGGTATCCGAAATCTCGAGCGCCGCGCGGATCGGCGCGACGAGCAGGCTGAGAATCATCCGGTCGACGAAGGACAATGTGTAAGCGAGCAGCAGGACGCCGACGACGTACCAGCTATAGGCGGGGCGCGGCCAGCCCGCCTCCGCATCCTCATTGCCGACCGGCTCGCCTTGCGGCGCATCTTTCGCGATCTCGGTCGCCATCGATCCCGTCCTCCCGATCGCCGCCCGCTCTTGCACCACAGGTCGGCCTGTTATATAGAAACAGTTACTTAGAAAACTAAGTAATTTTGCAGCCGAGTCAAGCCTGATCGGCCGCAGAAAAAAACAATGTGTTGGGAGACGCGAGATGACCTATTTCCGAAGGAAGCAGTCCGTCCTTTTCCTTGCCGGCGTGGCGGTGGCCGCCCTGCCCGGCGTTGCGGCGGCACAGGATGCCGCCGACGACACGAGCGGCGACATCATCGTCACCGCACAGCGACAGGAACAAAGGCTGCAGGACGTTCCCGTCTCGGTCACCGCCTTCGGCGCCGAGCAGCTTCGCGACAACAGCATCGAAACGGTGCAGGACATCGCGATCCGCACCCCCGGTCTTGCGGTGAGTGCGGTCGATCCGATCAACACCAACTTCGCGATGCGCGGCATCGGCAGCGCGCCGGGCATCAGCCAGAATGCGGGCGGCGACCCGTCGGTGGTCGTGTTCGTCGACGGCGTTTATGCCGGGCGCGGCGGGACTCCCGACCTCGATGCGCTCGACCTCGAACGCGTCGAAGTGCTGCGCGGGCCGCAGGGCACCTTGTTCGGCAAGAATGCGATCGGCGGCCTCGTCCAGTTCATCAGCCGCAAGCCGACCGACGAAACGAGCTTCTTCTTCGAAGGCACCTACGGCAATTACGACCGCGTCGGTGTGATCGCCCGCGGCAATATGGCGCTGACCGACAAGGTGTATCTGTCGGCCGGCCTGTCGCACAAGCAGCGCGACGGCTTCGAATATAACGAGACCACCGGCAATGACGTCAACGATCTCAACCTGACGACCGGCCGCGTCGCCTTGCGCTTTGTGCCGACCGACACGCTCGACATCATCCTGCGCGCCGACGTGTCGCATCAGGACCAGAAGGGCAATCCGCGGCACAATAATTGCGACACCAGCTTTCAGGGCGGCATCCACTGCGTCGGCATCAACCCCGATCCGCGCGTCGTGAACGCCTATATCGACGGCGAGGTCAAACGGACGATCCAGACCTATTCGGGCGAGGTCAACCTTGACCTGCCGTTCGGCACGCTGACCTCGCTCACCGCACTGCGCAAGGTGAAGTTCAACTTCGTCACCCCCTTCTTCAGCAACCCGATCAACCCGCCCGCGCAGATCGAATCGACGAGCTTCGGCGAGGAGGACAACAGCCAGTTCAGCCAGGAACTCCGCCTTTCCTTCGACGCGTGGGACGGACGGCTGAAAGGCCAGACAGGTGTCTATTTCCTGAAAGAGAATAACGACCGCGTCGAAGGGCAGATCCAGGATTTTCCGACCCCCGCAGGCTCAGGAACGGGCATCTACCCGCAGTCGGTCAACGCGCGCAGCATTGCAGTCTTCGGGCAGGTCGATGTCGAGATCGTGCCGTCGCTGACCGCGACGCTCGGCGCGCGCATGACCTGGGAGCGCAAGAGCGGCCGCTTCGCAGGTTTCAAGGCCGACAGCGGCCCCGGCCTGCCGCCGCCGCTGGGTTCGCTCGCGGGCTATGACGTGACGGGTAAGAAGAACTGGAAGGCCTTCACGCCGCGCTTCGCGCTCAACTGGAAGGCGACCGACGATATCCTTCTCTATGGCTCGGTCGCGCGCGGTTATAAGAGCGGCGGTTTCCAAGGCCTCTCGGGCACCGCAGCGGGTGCTTCGACGCCTTATGATCCCGAGTTCGCATGGGGTTATGAAATCGGCGCGAAGACCGACTGGCTCGACCGCCGCCTGCGGCTCAACGTCGCGGCCTTCCGCACCGACTATTCGGACCTGCAAATCTCGCAGCTGATCCCGCTGTGCTGCGTCGTCGTCAGCAATGCGGCAAAGGCGCGGATCAAGGGGATCGAGGTCGAGGCGGTGGCGCGGCCGTTTGAGGGGTTCCAGATCGACGGCAGCTACGCCTATCTCGATGCGAAGTTCACCGAATATACGATCCCGGGCCAGAATTACGCGGGTAACCGCCTGCCGCGATCGCCCAAGAACAAGTTCAACATCGGCGGCCAGTTCGAGGCTCCGGTCGGCGACCTGTCGGCAAAGCTGCGCGTCGATTACAGCTGGGTCGACGACGCCTTTTTCGAAGCATCGAACATCCCGCAGCAGCTGTGGCCGAGCCATGAGAATCTCGACGCGCGGCTGTCGCTTTCGGGTCCCGACGATCGCTGGGAAGTCTCGCTGTGGGGCAAGAATCTGACCGACGAGCTGACGCCGACCTATGTCACCTATTTCGGCGCCTTCCGTCAGATCCTGACCCCCTATGCGCCGCCGCGCACCTATGGCGTTACGGTCGCATTCAAGATGTGACCCGCGGGCACGGCGGCACCCCTTTCGCCGCCGTGCCTTTTCCCCTTCGCTCCTAGAAAGGATGATCCATGGACGAGCCCCGTTTCCGCACCCTCTGTTCGTACACCGCGACTTTCACCGAACCGCAGCAGATGGTCGGCAAGGCGCATTTCGGGCGCCGGATGATTGCCGCGCTCACCGGCGGCGAGGTCACAGGCGAGCGGCTGCACGGCCGCGTGATGCCAAGCGGCGGCGATTGGGCGACGATCGACGACCGCGACACGCTGCGGCTCGACGCGCGCATCACGATGGAAACGCACGACGGCGCGCTGATCTATGTCTCCTATCGCGGCGTGCTGCGCCCGCTGTCGGCCGCGCACAAACATGCCCGCAAGGGCGGGCCGCAAACGCCCGAGGAAAAGGCCGAGGTCTATTTCCGCACTACCCCGATGTTCGAAACGGGCGACGAACGCTATCTCTGGCTCAACGACATTGTCGCGGTGGGCCTCGGCGCCAGCATTGGCGGCGCCGTCCGCTACGACGTGTTCGAGCTGCTTTAAGGGGATATCGATAGATTGGTAGCGGAGGAGGGACTCGAACCCCCGACACGCGGATTATGATTCCGCTGCTCTAACCGGCTGAGCTACTCCGCCCCAAAGGGTCGCCGCGTCGGGCGAGCCGCGCCTATAAGCAGAGCGTTGCCGCGGGTCAATATCATGTACGCACTCCGCGAAAATTGCGTGCGAATGCGGGCTGCCACGGGCCGCCGAGATAATGATGCGCGGCGAGTCCGGCGATCATCAAGGGCCGCGGATGAAAGTCGGCGGCGAGCGCGCCCTGCAATCTTCGCGCTTCGGCGGCCGGGACCTTGTTCTGGACGGTGACATGCAGGCGCGGGATGCCCTGATCCTGCGCGGTGAGCGTGCCGGCGAAATGATCGGCGATGCGCGCGCGGACGTCGAGCAGGCCGGGACTGTCGATGCGGAAGGCGACACCGCCGCCGAGCGAATAGATTTCGCGCAGATGCGCGGCGGGCGGCGGGGTGTCGGCCGCAATCCGGCGAATCAGCCGGTCAAGCTCGTCGAGGCACGACGGCGGCAACTGGTGGAACAGCGTGATATGCGCCGCGAGATGGTTGCGGCCGGGTGGAAAATGAGCGGCGCGGAGGCGATCGAAGAAGCGCTGGTCCGCCGCACCCATCGTCGCGGTCACGATGATGGGCACGGCGCCAGCGGCCCGGAAGGGAGGGGGGATGACCGGACCGCCTGTTTCGCGAAGGGATCGGCGCGACAATTTCGGGGGAATCTTGTCACCGCCCATAGGACGCCCTTCGTCGATGGACGCGCCCATGATCGAAAAGCGCCGCACGATCCAATCGATTAACCGGCTTAGAATGATCGAATATGGCGATCACAAGGAAAAGCGCCTTGTTTACAGCCTGCTCCAGAAATCTCGGAGCGCCGCAGCGACCTCGGCGGGCCGCTCGGCGATCGCCCAATGCCCTGCCCCCTCGATCACGGCCAGCGGCGTACCGGTGTTCGCCGCAAAGCGCTGCGCCACCGAAAGCTCGACATAGGGATCGCCCGCGCCCCACACCAATGTGCCGTTCGCGGGCAGTTGGGCGATGTCGCGCGCCCAGTCGTGCTCGAAGCTGAGCCCCTTCGCCGAACGATAGAGCTTCAGGATCGCGCGGCGCTTGTCCCTGTTCGCCCATTGCGCAGCCTCCTCGGCGGCGATGTCGGCTGGCATCCCTTGTGCTGCCAGCCCTTCGGCGAGCTTCGCAGGCTTGCTGAGCGCCATGGAGATTTCGCCGATGACGGGCGTGTTCCAGATTCGCGCGAGCCGGTGACCCCGATAATCGGGATCGATCACCGCGTTCGAAATCGCCCAGCTGCGGAGGAGGTCGGGACGCAGCATCGCTACGCGCTGCGCGATCAGCGCCCCCCAGTCATGCCCGACGATGTCGATCGGCCCGTGCGCCGCGAACAGCGCCTCGGCCTCGCCCACCGCCCAATCGGCGTACGCCTCCTTCGTTGCAGAAAACCCCGCCGGCAGCGGACCGGTGAACCCCGGAAGCGCGGGCACCGCAACGGGCGTGTCGGCAAGGTCGAGCGCGCCAAGCAGCGGGCGCCAGATCGCGGGGCTGTCGGGGACACCGTGGAGGAACAGCTTCGCAGTGGTCATGATATCAGCCCTTTTGCAAATGGATGATCCAGCTTCGGTCGGTCGGCTCGATCCGCCCTTCGCGATAGCCGCCGGCGAGCAGCGCGGTCTGCGCGTCGACGCGGACGAGCGTCATATAATTCCACTGCCCGCCCAGATCATAGTCGAGCCGCCGGCCGGTGCCGCTGGCGACATCGAAGATTTCGGGGGCGATATCGCCCGCGGCGACGAGGATGCGGTTCCCGGGCAGCAGCAGCAGGCCGTCGCCGATCTTGAAGCGCGGATCGGCGAGGTTGCCCACGGGAATGAATCGCCCCGCCGCGACGTCAAAGCGCTCGACCGAGCGCAGCTTGCCGCCATAATCGCGGACGTCCGATCCGCCGACGACCAATATGTCGCCATTATCGAGGCGCAGCGCGCCATGCTTGTAACGCCCCTGCGCCATCGTTCCGGCGGCGCTGAACCGGCCGGTCGCGGGATCGAACAGCTCGGCGCTCGCCAACGCCCGCCGCGGTTCGCGATCGGGCCGCCCGCCCCCGGCCACCAGAACCCGCCCGTCGCCGAGCAAGGTCGCCGTCGCGCCGCTCCGCGCGGCGCCGAGCGACCCTGCCGGGCTCAGGCGGCCCGAGGCGGGGTCGAAGATTTCTGCGTCGGAGCGGACGTCCGTTCCGTCATAACCGCCGGCGATCAGGATCCGCCCATCGGCCAGACGCGCGACCGCCGGTGCATTGCGTGGCGCCGCCATCGCCGGCCCCGCGACCGACTTGCCCGTCGCGGGATCGAATATTTCGGTGGTCGCCGACACGCGCCCGTTGACCCACCCGCCGAGGACCAGCACCTGCCCACCCGGCAGCGTCGCCACCGACGGCTGGATACGTTCGGCGAGCAGCTGGCCGCTCCCGACAAGCTCCATACTGCGGGCATCGATGATATCGACGGTCGCGCTGGCCGGACCCGCCTCGCAGCCCGCGCGCACGCATCCGCCGATGGCGAGCAGGCGTCCCTCTCCCACGGCGACAAGCTGGTGCGTCGCGCGCGGCGCGCCGAGGCGCGGACCGGACTCGATGCGGATCTCGCTCGCCTGTTCGGCCGCGCTGCCGCCGTTCGCCATGCAGGCGGTCATCGCGAGCGAAAGAAGCGCACAGATCGAAATATTCCGCATCGCACCCCTTCCCGCTGTCCGGCGATGGCCGCCTATTCCATCTCCCCGCGATCACGGCGGAGCTGATACCATTTCTGCACATTGGCATTATGTTCGGCGAGCGTGCGCGCGAAGATATGCCCGCCGTCGCCCTTGGCGACGAAGAAGAGATAGTCGTTCGCTTCGGGATCGAGCACTGCGGCGATCGAGGCCTTGCCCGGGTTGGCGATCGGCCCCTTGGGAAGGCCGATCATGCTGTAGGTGTTATAGCCGTTCACCGCCTGGATTTCGGAACGCAGGATACGCCGCCCGAGCGGCTTGCCCTTGGTGATCGGGTAGATGATCGTAGGGTCGGCCTGGAGCCGCATGCCGACGCCAAGCCGGTTGGTGTAGACGCCCGCAACAGTACGCCGTTCGGCGGCGACGCCGGTTTCCTTCTCGACGATCGAGGCGAGCGTCATCGCCTCATTGCGGTCCTTCACCGCGGTGCGCGACGTGCGCTTCGCCCACAGTTCGGCGAACGCCTTGTCCATTGCCGACTGCATCCGCTTCACCACTGCGGCGCGGCTTTCTCCCGTCGTGAAGGCATAGCTGTCGGGCAGGATACTGCCTTCGGCCGGCACGGGAATTTCACCTTTCAGGCGCTTTTCGGCCATCAGCCGTTCCCACACCATGATCGACGGCATGCCTTCGGGGATCATCACGAGGCGCTGGATCGTCTTGCCCGACTGAAACAGTTCGAGGATGTCGCCCGCGTCCATCCCTTTTTCGATCTTATACTCGCCCGGCTTGATGGGGTCGTCCGAGCCGAAGAAGCGCGCCTCGTTTCGGAAACTCGATGCCGAGACGAGCCCGGCATCCTCGAGAATCTGCCCCGCCTTTGCGATGCTCGCGCCCTGCGGGATGACGACCTCGGCCTCCTTCGGCGCGCCGCCCGAACAGGCGGCGAGCGTCAGGGCCAGCAAGGCTGCAAGCAGCCAGCGCACGCGATCAGTCGACCGCCTTGACGATCAGGCTGGCGTTGGTGCCGCCGAAACCGAAGCTGTTGTTGAGCGCTGCGCGCACCTTGCGTTTCTTGGCGACCTTCGGGACGAGATCGGCGCCTTCGGTGCCTTCGTCGGGATTGTCGAGGTTGAGCGTCGGCGGCACGACCTGATCGCGGATCGCAAGGATGCAGAAGATCGTCTCGACCGCGCCCGCGCCGCCGAGCAGGTGCCCGATCGCCGACTTGGTCGAGCTCATCGAAACATTACCCATCGCGTCGCCGAACAGGCGCTTCACCGCGCCGAGTTCGATCGTGTCGGCCATCGTCGAGGTGCCGTGCGCGTTGATATAGTCGATGTCGGCGGGGGTCATGCCCGCCTTTTTCAGCGCCGCGCTCATCGAACGGAACGCGCCGTCCATTTCGGGATCGGGCGCGGTGACATGATAGGCGTCGCCCGACAGGCCGTAGCCGACGACTTCGGCGTAGATTTTCGCGCCGCGTGCCTTGGCATGCTCATATTCTTCGAGCACGACGACACCCGCACCCTCGCCCATCACAAAGCCGTCGCGGTCCTTGTCATAGGGGCGGCTCGCCTGTTCGGGGCGATCGTTGTAGGTCATGTTCAGCGCACGTGCCTGCGCGAAGCCCGCGATGCCGATCGGGCAGATCGTTGCCTCGGCGCCGCCTGCGAGCATGATGTCGGCGTCGTCGTCGCGGATCATCCGCGCCGCATCGCCGATCGAATGCGCACCGGTCGAGCAGGCGGTCACGACCGCATGGTTCGGGCCCTTCAGGCCATATTTGATGCTGACCTGGCCCGAGATCAGGTTGATCAGGCGGCCGTGGACGAAGTGCGGCGAAACGCGGCCCGGACCCTTTTCCGCGAGCAGCAGGCTTTCGCTTTCGATGCCCGGCAGGCCGCCGATGCCCGAACCGATCGAACAGCCGGCACGCACCTGCTGTTCCGGGGTCAATTCGGTGAGGCCCGCGTCCTCGAGCGCCTGTCCCGCGGCGTCGATGCCGAAGATGATGAAGGGATCGACCTGGCGCTGCACCTTGTGGTCGACGCGCTTGCCGGGGTCGAAGCCATATTCATGGTCGGGTCCCTTGACCTCGCACGCGATCGTGCATTTCTGGTCCGAGGCGTCGAAATGCGTGATCGTGCCCGCGCCCGATTTGCCGGCGATCAGATTTTTCCAGGTGGTTTCGACATCGGCGCCCAGCGGCGTCACCAAACCCAAACCTGTCACCACAACCCGGCGCATAATCATTCCTTTCATCGGCCCCTGCCCCCGCAGCGAGCCGCGTCGATTCCTAAAGACGCATATCCATAAAAAAAGCTTCCCGGCCACTGCGCACGAGCGCTCGGGACCGGGAAGCCGGAAATGCGTGGGCGGCGTTGCCGCCGCATCCGGCCACGCCGGATCGCAGGGCTTTAGCCCTTGTTCGCTTCGATATAGTCGATCGCATCCTTGACGGTGGCGATCTTTTCCGCCGCATCGTCGGGGATTTCGACACCGAATTCTTCTTCGAACGCCATCACCAGCTCGACGATATCGAGGCTGTCGGCGCCCAGGTCATCAATGAAGCTCGCTTCTTCGGTGACCTTGTCGGCTTCGACGCCCAGATGTTCGACAACGATCTTTTTAACCTTTTCGGCCGAATCGCTCATGCACAGTTCCTTTTTTCTGACTATGTCGTGAATGTTGAAAATTGCCCTAGTGCGCGTGGGCGGGGCTGGCAAGAGGGCTGGCTTCGGTGGTGCGGCGAAGCGCCGCATCGACCAAGACTTCCTCCGCAGCGCTATATGCCGACCGTGTCCCTTTCTGCCCCTCCGGCACCTGCGTGACGAAATAGGCAATGCCCTCGCCACCTTCAAGGTCGAACCACAGGCCGGACCGCAATCCATAGGCATCGCCCGAATGGCCGAGGCGCAACCGTCCGTCGCCGAACAGGTCGTCGCGGCAGGCCGGATCGGATAGCGCCGGACCGCCCGTGCTGTGCATAGCTATGCCATATTCGCAGAAAAATCCGCCGGTCCCTTCACCGCTGGTCGGATGCACGCGCGCCATCGCCTCCAACCGCGCGAGGCTTTCGGGTTTGAGGAAATTCTCGCCGCGGCGCAGCAGCATTACGCCGATGCGCGCAAGGCCATTCGCCGAAATCCGCAGTCCCCCTTGCGGACTGAACCCCGCGCCGTGCCGCGCGAGGCGATAGCGCGCGAGGTCGCAGCTGCCGTCGGCGGCCGGAACGACCGGGCATGGCGGCCGAACGCCTTGCAAATCGTCGCGCACGACCGCGCCGTCGGCGCCGCGCAGCGTGACCGCCCGCGCGACCGCGGCGTCGCTGCACGTCGGCCAGTTGAAGCAGGCGTCGAGGCCGAGCGGCTGCATGACCAGCCGTGCCATCGCCGCATCGAAACGCTCTCCCGTCGCGCCCTCGATCGCCGCCGCCACGACCGGATAGTTGAGGTTTGCATAGGCAAAATCGCCCGCGGGCGGACGCGCAGCGTCCCAGGCGGCTGGATTGCCGAGCGCCGCTTCGAGATCGGCGCCGAGCGGCAGGGCATAGTCGACATTGTCGGCGAGCCCCGACCGGTGGCCGAGGAGCTGCGCGAGCGTAACCGGGCGATCGGGATAAACCGGATGCCGCAGTCGCCAACCGAGATAGGCCGATACGTCGCGGTCGAGATCGAGCTTTCCCGCTTCGACGAGGCGCAGCACCCCGAGCGCGACGACGAGCTTCGAGATCGATGCGATGCGAACCGGATCGTCGGGGGTCAGCGGCCGCGTGTTCGCGGCATCTGCGAACCCTTCGGCGACGCGCGTCTCGATCCGCCCTTCGCGGTCGAAACGCACCGCAACCGCCGCGGACGGAGGCGCGGCGGCGAGCGTCAGCAGGGCCAGTGCGGTGAACATCGCGCCATCCTGCGCAGCGCCGCCCGCGTCGTCAAGGCGCGCCGTCAGGGTGCGGTTTTTGCCTGAACGACACCCGATTCGCGGAGCGCCGCCGAGGCACGCTGGATGACCACCGGCGTGATCATGAACCGGCCCAGCACCCGTTCAGGCGCCGCGTCGGCGGGTTGGCGGGTGTAAGTGAGCAGGCGCTGCCATTGCGCGCGCGCCGCGGCGACATCGCCCTGTTGCGCCAGCACGATCGCCCGCACCATCATATATTGCGGCTCCATGTTGCTCGGCGACGGCATCTGGTCGAGAATCTTCCGCGCCTCCGCCAGCTCGCCGCGCTGCGACAACAAAAAGGCCAGCGTGACCGCAGGAACGCGGGGATAGGAGGAATCGAGTTGCAACGAGCGCCGGAGCAGAGCCTCGCCCTCGGTCGCCTGTCCGCAGGTCAGCTTGAACAGCCCGAGGAAACCCGAGATGTCGGCGTCATAGGGGTTCAGCGCGATCGCAGCGTCGCCCATCGCATTGCCGCGAGCACAATTTCCCGAATAGAAATTCGCGCGCGCCATCGCGAACAGCCCCGCCGTGGAATTCGGGCTGCTTTCATAGGAGCGTAGCGCCAGCGCGCGCGCCTCAGCCAACGCCTCGCGGCCCGCCGGCGTCATCCGCTGCGGCTGCCAGTCGCCATAGCGGACGAGCGACAGCGCGGTCAGCGCAACAGGGTCGCGCGGATTGCCCGTCAGCGTCGCGCGCAAGCACGCGTCGACCTGCTTCACCGCCATGACATTGCGCATCTGGCGCATCCGGTTGAACTGCGCCAGGCAGGGGAAGCCCGGCGAAAAATTGTCGGGTTGGCGCTGGACCTGGTCGCGCACGATCACCCCATAATCGCCCGCAAGCTGGGCAATCAGCGGTTCGATCGCGAAGAATTCCGGGGTTTCCTGCTGGGTCAGGCGAAGCTGCTGCGACCAGATCGCGCGCTGGTCGGCGACGCGATTGAGAACGAGCGTGACGTCGGTGTTTCCTTCGGTCGTGCGGACGAGCGACGTATCGAGCCGATAATCGCCGTTCCGGGGCGCGGTGCTGCCCGGCGCTTTCGCACTGAGCAGGTCGACCAGCTCGAAGCGGCGGAGCCCGTCGCGCAGCTTGCCGTCGAGCGCCCGCGCCAGCGCGCGCGATTCGGGTGAGTTTCCGGCGGCCGGTGCGCTGACCTCCAACAGGGGGACGGGCACCGGATCGCTCACGAACAATTGGCCGGGGCCGCCGCGCAGCATCCACAATGTCAGGAGCGCGAGCCCGAGAAGGATCAGGACGACGATCCAGCGGCCGAGGCGCGGACCACCGTCATGCCGCCGATGCGCGCCGCCCGATGCAGGCGGCCGTCCCGACGTTGCGGCAAGCGGTGCCGCTTTGACGTCATCGGCGGCCGCCGGCTCGTCGGCCGATCGCGCCGACGGCGGCGCCGCGCGATATTGGACAACGACCTCGTAGCTGCCCTGCGGCACGCGCAGCCGGTGCACCCACGGCGTGTCGGCATAATAGCGGTCGAGCAGGCTGCGCAGCCGCCCCACCATGACCCGCGGATAGCTGTCGACGGCGGGATCGAAATCCTCGCTGCGGCCCAGCGCCTCGGTCGCGATCGCATAGGCTTTGGGCGAGCTGCGTCCGCCGCGCAGGCGGTGTTCGACGAGGAATTGCAGCAAACGCGACAGCACCGGCGAGCGCGTGAACATCGGGGAATCGAGCAGGCGCTCGAGTTCGTCCGCGATGATCCGGTCGGTCTCGCCGGGATCCTGTGTCTCGTTCGCTTTCGCGTGGTCCATGCTACCCTCAAATGCCCCCGACGGGCGGTGTGGTAGATACGCCAATCAGCCAGCGCGGCCACCCATTGTTACTTCGACGTAACGGTAACACGGTAGCCTTGGTTCATATCAGAAGAAGTGCGTCTCGCCAATCTGCAAGGAAATGCGCGAAAACAGGTTAACGATTGGTTATCAAACGGCAACATCACAGCGTGTGACCCCTTGTAACTGCCGCGCTTTCGAAATTGTGTCATTCTTGGACCGTCGCGGCATTCCTACGATGACGCGGCGTGAAGCCGAAAGGCGAAAGGTGCGAGCTGGTCCCTGGCGCCTTTCGATCCCCCTCAGGCTTCATTCTGAGACTTCGCCGGGCGGCCCAACAGCCCCACCTGTTCGCCGCCCGGCAAGTCGACCGCCCCTCCCTAACGGCGATTGGTCGACGAACGCTGCGGCCATAGGCGCAACGCGAGCGCGGCGATCATGATCGATCCGAAAGCGATGCCGACGATCCGCTTGTCCGGATCGTCGCCAAAGGCGCGACCGGCATAGCTCGCGGTGAAGATGAACCAGATATAATAGATGCCGAACCGGTGGAGGCGCCGCCACCATTTGCCGAGCCGCCGCTGCCACCCGTCGGTCGAGGTCAGCGCCATCAGGTAGAGAATGGTATAGGCGAGCCCGCCGCCGATCAGCGACTGCCATGTCCGCCCCGGTGCATAGACGATGATGTTGATGCCGAGCGCGACGAGGTGGATCGTGTGCGCGAGCGCAAAGCCCAGCCCCCATTGCCGTCGCCGGCGAAGGACGGCACGCGTCGCGGGGCCCGGCCAGCGGCGCACCAGCGTCGAGGCAAGGAAGGCTGCAAGGAACAGCGGCAGGCCGGCGCGCGCGGTCCATCGCGCGGCCAACCCCGCACGCTCGGCGGCATCGCCCCCCGCGAGCAATCCCGCCGCGACCGCCAGCAAGCCGGCGAGCAAGCCGAGCAGCAGCGGGACCGATCGGCGATCGAGCCAACGGGTCAAGCCGAAGCCTTCGCGATATGGTGGGCGCCAAGCAAATTGCCGCGGCGCTCGCCCGTTTCCGAAACCATGTAAACGCCCCCCTCCGTCCTTCTTCGGTCCCCTAACGAAAAGGGGCGCCGGTTTCCACCGACGCCCCTGTCTCTCTTCGAAAAACGAAGGCTTAGGTTGCCGCCGGCGCCTTGCACGGGCCGGTGTGGGTCTGCGTCATCTGCATGACCATTTCCATGTCGCCACCGGTCGGAACCTTGCCCTTGGTGGTGATGGTGACGTCGCTCTTCTTGGCTTCCATCGTACCGGTCATCGCCATGTCGACCGTCTGGCCGTTGGCCTTGCAGGTGCCGGCGATATCGATCTTCCCGCCTGCGATATCCTTCTTCGACCAGGTGCATTCACCGCCGTTGCCCGGCCCCTTGGCGAGCTCGGCTGCGATATCTTCCTTGTCGACCTGCTCCTGCGTGAAGCACTGGTCCATGCCGCTGGCGCCTTCCATCATCTTCGCCATGCCGTCCTTCATTTCGGGCGGCATGCCGGGGACTTCGAATTTCACCAGCTTGACGTCGGTTTTCCAGTTGCCGGCTTCGCGCTTGACCGGACCACCGGCGGCGTTTTCGCTCTTGCCGCAACCCGACACTGCCAGCGCAACGCCAAGCGCCGCGACCGTCACAAATTTCTTCATAAAATCATCCTCCTGTTTGGCAAAGGGGGGAAACCCCGACGCCGCGATTTGGTTGCGAGCCATTATAATTGTCGTTGGCCCCAATCGATACCATATTGGCAGCGATGGCAATCCAGATTCGCACTTCGCTCGACGAAATCGACACGGCAGAGGGCTATGTCCCGCACCGTCCCGCCCGCCCCGACAAGGTCGAAGGCGGCAAGCGATTTGAACTGGTTAGCGATTATGAACCCGCGGGCGACCAGCCGACGGCGATCAGGGAACTCGTCTCGACCGCACTGACAGGCGAACGCGACCAGGTCCTGCTCGGCGTCACCGGGTCGGGCAAGACCTTCACCATGGCGAAGGTCATCGACGAACTGCAGCGCCCTGCCCTCATCCTCGCACCGAACAAGATCCTCGCCGCGCAGCTCTATGGCGAGTTCAAGAGCTTTTTCCCGAACAATGCGGTCGAATATTTCGTCAGCTATTACGACTATTACCAGCCCGAAGCCTATGTGCCGCGCAGCGACACCTATATCGAGAAGGAAAGCTCGGTAAACGAGGCGATCGACCGCATGCGCCATTCGGCGACGCGCGCGCTGCTCGAACGCGACGATGTGATCATCGTCGCCTCGGTGTCGTGTCTCTATGGCATCGGGTCGGTCGAGACTTACTCGGCGATGATCTTCGATTTGAAGAAGGGCCAGGTCGCCGACAGCCGCGAAATCATCCGCAAGCTCGTTGCGCTGCAATACAAGCGCAACGATCAGGCCTTTGCGCGCGGCAATTTCCGCGTGCGCGGCGACAGCCTCGAAATCTTCCCCTCGCACTATGAGGATATGGCGTGGCGCGTCAGCTTCTTCGGCGACGAGATCGAGGAGATCACCGAGTTCGACCCGCTGACGGGCAAGAAGATCGCGACCCTCAACTATGTCCGCGTCTTCGCCAACTCGCACTATGTGACGCCGGGGCCGACGCTGAAGCAGGCGTCGGAGGCGATCCGCCACGAACTCGCCGAGCGACTCAAGGAACTCGAAGCCGAAGGCCGATTGCTGGAGGCGCAGCGGCTCGAACAGCGCACCAATTTCGACCTCGAAATGATCGCCGCGACGGGAAGCTGCGCGGGGATCGAGAATTACAGCCGCTTCCTCACCGGCCGCCTGCCCGGCGAGCCGCCGCCGACCCTGTTCGAATATCTGCCCGACAACGCCCTGCTCTTCGTCGACGAGAGCCACCAGACGATCCCGCAGATCGGCGCGATGTCGAAGGGTGACCATCGCCGCAAGATCACGCTCGCCGAATATGGCTTCCGCCTGCCCTCGTGCATCGACAACCGGCCGCTGCGCTTCGCCGAATGGGACATGATGCGCCCGCAGACGGTCAGCGTGTCGGCGACGCCGGGGACGTGGGAGATGGACCGCACGCAGGGCGTGTTCGCCGAACAGGTGATCCGCCCCACCGGCCTGATCGACCCGCCGGTGTTCATCAAACCGGTCGAGGAACAAGTCGACGACCTGATCGCCGAAGCGAAGGCGACCGCTGCGGCGGGCTATCGCACTCTGGTAACGACACTGACGAAACGGATGGCCGAGGACCTCACCGAATTCCTCCACGAAGCCGGCCTCAAAGTCCGCTACATGCACTCGGACGTCGAGACGCTCGAGCGCATCGAGATCATCCGCGACCTCCGGCTCGGGGTGTTCGACGTGCTCGTCGGGATCAACCTGCTCCGCGAGGGGCTCGACATTCCCGAATGCGGGCTCGTCGCGATCCTCGACGCCGACAAGGAAGGTTTCCTGCGCAGCGAAACCTCGCTCGTCCAGACGATCGGCCGCGCCGCGCGTAACGTCGACGGCCGCGTCATCCTCTACGCCGATCGCATCACCGGCAGCATGGAGCGCGCGATGCGCGAGACCGACCGCCGCCGCGAAAAGCAGGAAGCGTATAACGCCGAGCACGGCATCACCCCGACGACGATCAAGCGCAACATCGGCGACATCATCGCACATGTCGCGTCGAAGGACGGGGTGGTGATCGACATCGGCGAGGACAAGCCGCAGCACATGGTCGGCCACAACCTCCGCGCGTATATTCAGGAGCTCGAAAAGAAGATGCGCGATGCGGCCGCGGACCTCGAGTTCGAGGAAGCGGGGCGCCTGCGCGACGAGATCCGTAAGCTCGAGGCCGACGAGCTGGGGCTGCCCCTGGACGAACAGGTCGCGCCGCGCGTCGGGCGCTCGAACGAGGGCAAGCCGGGAACACGCAAGGGGCGGTTCGGCAAGCAGAGCAAGACGAAATGGGGGCGGTGACCGCCAGATGACCGTGATCCGATGGGGCATGATCGGCTGCGGCAATGTGACCGAACGCAAGAGCGCGCCAGCCTATCAACAGGTGGATGGGTTCGCCTTGCACGGCATATTCAACCGGACCCGCGCGAAGGCGGAAGGTTATGCGGCGCGTCACGGCGTCCCGCGGATATTCGACAGCGCCGCCGACCTGATCCACGCGCCGGATATCGATGCCGTCTATATCGCAACCCCGCCCGACAGCCACGAAGCCTATGCGATCGAGGTCGCGCGCGCCGATAAACCCTGCTGCATCGAAAAGCCGATAGCGCCCGATCATGCCGCGTGCGTGCGCATCCGCGACGCGTTCGCCGAGCGGGGAGTGCCGCTCTTCGTCGCTTATTATCGCCGTTCGCTTCCCCGGTTTCGGCAGGTCCAATCCTGGATCGACGAAGGCGCGATCGGAACCGTTCGCCACATCCACTGGACACTGACCAAGCCGGCCGGCCCCGCCGATCTGTCGCAAGACAATTGGCGCGTCGACGCAAATATCGCCCCCGGCGGATATTTCGACGACCTCGCGAGCCACGGCCTCGATCTCTTCTGCTGGCTGTTCGGCGAGGTGGAGGAAGTTGCGGGCTTCGCCGTCAATCAGCAGGGTCGTTACGGCGCGGCGGATGCGGTGACGGGGTGCTGGCTGCACAAGGGCGGCGTCACCGGATCGGGAAGCTGGAACTTCGGCGCAGCCGAACGGCGGGACCGCGTCGAAATCACCGGCAGTGCAGGCCGCATCGTCTTTTCGATCTTCGACGAAGCCCCGTTCCGGCTCACGCGCGGCGATGAAAGCCTCGAGAGCGTCATCGCCAATCCGCAGGCCATCCAGCTCTTTCACGTCGAAGCGATGCGCGACCATCTCGCCGGTCGCTTGATCCATCCCTCCACAGGTGACAGCGGCGCACATACCGCGTGGGTGATGGACCGGATCCTGTCGCGCCGGTGATCCGCCGCCGGCCCGCTTCGACGAAACCTCGCCCGTAACCGACAAGTAACCTTGCCGCCGTGCCGGCCGCTGCATAGGGTCGCCCCGAAACCGGGGAGAAATATCTATGAAATCGGGTCTGTCGCTCATCGCCTTGGCGCTTGCCTTCACCGCGCCCGCCACGCTCCACGCGCAGGACAAACCCGACGACGCCAGCGCAGCGAAGGCGAAGGTCGAAAAGCCCGCCGACTATGAACCGCAGGTCCGCACGACCAAGCTCAGCGGCACCTTCGGCGGCCAGCGGATCAACTATGCCGCGACGATCGGCGAAACGATCATCAGGAACAAGGACGGCGTTCCCGAAGTCGCGGTCGTGACAACCGCTTACGTCAAGGAACCGCGCGACCCGAGCAGGCCGATCACCTTCCTGTTCAACGGCGGCCCCGGATCGGGCACCGTCTGGTTGATGATGGGCGCCTTCGGGCCGAAGCGCGTCGCGATCCCCGGCACAGGCGTCGACGACGGCGCGCCGCCCTATCCGATCGTCGACAACCCCGATGCGCTGCTCGACGTGACCGACGTCGTGTTCATCGACCCGCCGGGCACCGGTTTCTCGCACCTGATCGGCAAGGCGAAGCCCGAGGATTATTACGGGGTGACCCAGGATGCGAAACTCGTCGCCGAGGTGATCCGCCGCTGGCTCAACGACAATGGCCGCTGGAACAGCCCCAAATATCTCGGCGGTGAAAGCTATGGCACGACGCGATCGGCCGCGGTCGCGAACCAGCTGATGAACGAGACGTACAACGATGTCGCCTTGAACGGCATCATCCTCATTTCGACCGTGCTCGATTTCGCTGCGGGCGCCGATACGCCGGGCAATGAGTTGTCTCCGATCACCAACCTGCCCTCGATGGCGGTGACCGCGCTCTATCACGGCAAGGCGACGGCTTCGTCGCCCGAAGCCTTTGCCGAGGAAGCGCGGCAATGGGCGATCGGTCCCTATGCCACCGCGCTGCTGAAAGGTCAGAAATTGCAGGGCGAGGAGCGCGCCGCGATCCGCCGCGAACTTGCCCGTTTTACCGGCCTGTCCGAAACCTATCTCGAAAGCGCCGACCTGCGCGTCACGCCGAATCGTTTTTACAAGGAATTGCTGCGCGACCGCGGGCTGACCGTCGGGCGGCTCGACAGCCGCTACACCGGCAAGGATTATAACAGCGCGGGCGAAGGCCCCGACAATGATCCGAGCTTCTATGGCATCGACGCGAGCTATACCGCGGCGATCAACAGCTGGAGCCGCGACGGGCTGGGGTTCAAGACCGACCGCGAATATCAGTCGATCGGCCGGATCGGCGGGCAATGGGACTGGCGCCTCGGCGGGCGCGACACCAACGCCTATCTCAACGTTGCGCCCTATCTCGGTCAGGCGCTGCGCGAGAATTCAGGGCTGAAGATCCTCGTCGCGCAGGGCTGGTATGATTTCGCGACGCCCTTTTTCGCCGCCGAATATGCGCTGTCGCGCACCGGCATCCCGCAGGACCGCATCCACTACACCTATTATGGCGCGGGCCACATGATGTATATCCGCGACGAGGACCGGCATAAATTGTCGGCGGATGTGCGGGCCTTCATTCGCGCGCGATAGAACCGCCGATTCTTGCGTGATCCCCGGCGAAGGCCGGGGCCCATAGCGCGATAGCGCGACGTCAGCATTCTTCCGCCTTCGGCCCCGGCTTTCGCCGGGGATCACAAAGGCTATCCGCAACCCCTAACCGGGCATGCCTACCTCAGCACGCCCTTCGCTTTCATCCAGCGAGCATAGAAGAACAGCGCGATGGCAACGGCCCAGATCACGCCGAGGAACATCAAGACGCCTTCTCCGAACAGCGCCTGATATTGCGCCGCCTGCATCCCGACTTGATAAAGGCTCATCAGCGCCAGGCCGATCAGCGAGACGAGAAAGGCCGTGACCGCGTGTCGGTTACGGAGCAGCAGCAGCAAGGTACCGGCCATCGCACCCCAGACGCCGAGTGCCCAGCCGATATCCGCCCAGACCGGATAGGCGTCGACCCACGCAATCTGCTCGGGCTTCAGGCCTGAGCTTTCGAGATACCAGGCCGCCTTGGTCTTGAAGCCGACATAGTCGGAAACCGGAATGCAGTGCCACAGGAACGACAGGATACCGACGGCCCACAGATGCCACGGCGTTTTTTGCGCTTCGGTCATATTCGTCTCCCCCTCCAGAAAGATCAGGCGTAACTACCAGATTTCGCGCTACTCATCAATGTGGTGACATAGTCCCGCAATACAGCAATATTGCGGTCGAAATAGCCGATGTCGCGATAGGTGCGCGCCTGCATCACCGCGCCCTCCATCACCGTCAGAACGAATTCGCCGAGCGCCTTGCGATCGGTCCCCGGCGGGAGGCGGTCGGCGGCGGCATCGAAACAGCCCGCGATCGCGGTGGACCAGTTGGTGAAATTCGCAGCCATCAGTTCGCGGACCACCGGGTCGGGCTCGTGAATCTCGAGCGCGAGGCTGCCGATCGGGCAGCCATAGGTACAATCGGTGACGATCAGGTGGGTGCGATAGCCCGCGAGCAACGCAAAGATGCGCTCGACCGGATCGTCGACCCCCTCCCAGTTCGGCGCGAGCAACATTTCGTCGATCCCGTCGCGATAGAGTTCGAGCACGCCGACGAGCACATCCTGCTTGCCGGGGAAGAAATGATAGAGGCTGCCCGAATGGGCCTGGCTGCGCGACAGGATGTCGGAGACCGAGGTCGAGAGATAACCCTTCTCCCAGAACAGCTCCATCGCTGTCATCAGGATGCGCTGGCGCGTATCGGCGGCGTTCATGGCGGCTCCTATCCGGCGCGGTCGTAGGCGGCGCGGAGCCAGCCCGCCACATCGTCGCCCGCGTCGCCATCGGCGGCGATGCGCACGCGGTGCGAGACCATCGCATTCCAGCTGCCCGCCAGTTCAAGCTTGCCCGCGGGTTCCTCACCCTTGAGCGCCAGACCGATGTCGAAACGGTCCTTGGTCGACGGCTGGAGCAGCGCGAACTGCTTTTTACGGCGCAGGCTGACATAGCCTTTCTTCGGTGCCAGTTCGACGTCGTCGCCAAACCCCTGCACCAATGCGATCAACCGGTCGTAAAGCGGGCGCCAATGCGCCTTGGCGCCGTCAAACGCTGCCGCAACGAGCGCATCGTCGTCCTGCGATAGCGACGACGACGCGTTGGCGGCATGGACGATCATATTGGCATAGCCGTGGCCGAGGCCATGTTCGGATTTCAGGTGGTTCACCAGCGCCATATGGCCGGCGATGCCCGCGGCGCGCGCGGTAGCGACCCATTCGTCGAGCCCCTTGCCGGTCTTGGCACGGAGGCTTTCGCCCATCTTCTCGAATTCGTCGGCCATCGGCGTCCTCCCTCGTCAAGATGAGTTGATTGAACATTCAACCAAGCAATTTGTCAAGAGGCTTGGCAAGCGGGGAGCCAGCCCCGATATGCGCAGCATGTGCGTCGTTGCCCTTGCTCACCAGACCCATCCCGACTGGCCGCTCATCCTCATCGGCAATCGCGACGAGTTCCACGCACGACCCGCCGCGCCGCTCGCCGAATGGGACGACGGCAGCGGGATCGTCGCGGGCCGCGACATGCAGGCGGGCGGGACATGGCTGGGGGCGCATCGCCCCAGCGGCCGCGTCGTGGTCGTGACCAATGTCCGCGGCGCGATGCCCGATCCCGCGAAGGAGTCGCGCGGCGCGCTGGTGTCGGACCTGCTGCGCGGCGAAGGGCGATTTGCCGACCCCGCGGCCGAAGACCTGCCGCGCTTCAATGTGTTCAACCTGTTCGCGGTGGAAGGCGGTGCAGCGAGGCTGCTGACCAATCGCCCGGTCCCGTTGGTGATGCCGCTCGACCCCGGCATCCACGCGCTCGCCAATGAACCCGTCGACGCGCCCTGCCCGCGCGCCGAGCGGCTGCGCCTTGCCCTCGAAGCGACGGTCGCAGCCGGCAGCGACCCCGAGGGCCTGCTCGACACGCTGATGGCCGAAGACGATCCCGCGCTGTTCCTGCGCGGCGACGTCTATGGAACGCGCGCCTCGACGCTCGTAGCGGTTTCGGCGTCGGGCGACGTCAGGATGATCGAGCGCCGATACGAAAAGGGCGGCCGCCCCATCGGAACGACCGCCCTCACATTTCGTATCGGCTGAGCCGGTCGCGCTTATTTCGGCGCGATCACCATCAGCATCTGACGGCCTTCGGTGCGCGGATGCACCTCGACCTTCGCGATTTCCGACGTCAGCTCGGCGACGCGCTGGAGCACGTTCAGGCCGAGCTGGGTGTGGCTCATCTCGCGGCCGCGGAAACGCATGGTCATCTTGACCTTGTCGCCTTCGCCGAGGAAGTCGAAGACCTTCTTCATCTTCACGTCGAAATCATGATCGTCGATGTTCGGACGCATCTTGATCTCTTTGATTTCCTGCGTCTTCTGGCTCTTGCGTGCGAGGTTCGCCTTTTTCTGCGCCTCATACTTGAACTTGCCGACGTCGAGGAACTTGCACACCGGCGGATCGGCGTTCGGAGACACTTCCACCAGGTCGAGACCCACCTCGGCCGCCTGCTCGATCGCTTCGGCCGTCAGCATTACGCCCAGATTTTCGCCTTCCTCGTCGATCACGCGGACCTTCGGAGAGGCGATGAATTCATTGTAACGCGGGCCGTTTTTCGGCGGCATCGGTGCCATTGGGCGACGGGTCATGGGCGGTGGTATAGCTGTATCTCCTGGGTCGTTTAAAATGGGCGTGCAGCATCGACGCAAAAACACGCGTGACGGTCATATAGTGATCACGGAGCCGTCGTAAAGACTGCCCCGTGCACCTTTTAGCGCTTTTCGGACCGACTGTGGCTGGTCTGCCACTGTCGGCGAACGGCTACCATTTCGTCGGCGCGGGGTCGACGACGCGGAAACCGCCGGCGCCGATTTCGCTGACTTCGAGCGCGCGCTCGGCGATGCCGCGATTGCTGAAACGGAAGATGCCGTCGATGCCGCCGAAACCGTCGGCTGCGAGCAGGCGATTCGCCGGGAAATTGGTGCCCGGCTTCCAGTCGCGCGCGATGCGTACCGTCAGCAGCACCGAATCATAGCCGAGGCTGGCGAGCCGGTACGGCGCCTTGCCGAAACGGGTGCGATATTTGGTCGCGAGCTGGCCATAGAGGCCGTCGGAAACGCTGGCGAACCACGATCCGCGCATCACCGCGCTGCTGCCGAGCGCCGCGTCGGTATTCCAGAGTTCGGTGCCGAGAATCTGCTTGCTGCCCGTGCCCTTGATCACCGGCACCGCGCGAATGGCGTTGCCGCCGCTGTCGGCGATCAGCACCGCGTCCATCGCGCCGGCATTGGCGATCCGCCGCGCCGCGCCGGTCAGCGCCGTCGCGCTGCGGTCATAGCTTTCGACCGCGACGAGCGTGCCGCCCGCTTCGGCAACCGCGGCGCGGAACGCCGCCGCCGAGCGGTCGCCATAGACATTCTTGGGAACGAGCGCGCCGAAGCGCTGATGGCCCTTCGATCGCGAAAAAGCGACGACGCGCTCGACCGACTGGCCGGGGACAAAGCCCATGATGAAGACGCCGTTGCCCGCGACGCTGCTGTCGTTCGAGAAGCTCAGCACCGGCACCTTCGCTTCGCGCGCGACCGGCGCGACCGCGGTGACATCCTCGCTGAGCAAGGGGCCGAGGATCAGCTTGTTGCCGTCGGCGACCGCCTGCCGCGCCGCCGCGGCGGCGCCGAGCGCGGTATCATAGGTGGTGATGCGCACGCGCTCGGTACGCGAATCGAGCAAGGCCAGCGTCGTCGCATTGGCGATCGCGGTGCCCACGTCGGCGTTCGGACCGGTCTGCGGCACGAGCAGCGCGACGCGGTGGCGATCGGTGTCGGTGGGCAGGCCGGGGCCGACATTGTCGTCGGGGTTGGTCGGCGGCGGCGGGGTCGCCGGGCCATTGCTTTTCGGGACGACCTGGCACGCCGCGAGCAGACCTGCCATTGCCACCGCCCCAAGGCCGCGCAGCATCTGACGGCGCGGCGATGCTTTATTTTGGCACTGGCCGGCAGTTTCTGCCATTTTCGGCCTCATGCCAGATTCGAACATCTCAGATTCTCCCTTGCCCGGTCTCTATATCGTCGCGACGCCCATCGGCAACCTCGGCGACGTCACACCGCGTGCCGCCAAGACGCTCGCCTCCGCCGGCGTGATCGCCGCAGAGGATACGCGCGTGACCGCGAAATTGCTGTCGCATCTGGGTTTGCGTGTGCCGATGACCCCCTATCATGATCATAGCGACGAACGCACCCGCGCCGCGCTGGTTGCGCGCATGGAGCAGGAAATTGTCGTTTTGGTGTCGGACGCAGGGACCCCGCTGATTTCGGACCCCGGATACAAGCTGGTGCGCGACGCGCGCGACGCGGGGCGCCACGTCACCACCCTGCCCGGCCCGTGCGCCGCGATCGCCGCGATCACTTTATCCGGGCTGCCGAGCGACCGCTTCCTCTTCGCTGGGTTCCTGCCGAACAAGGCGAAGGCGCGCGCCGACACGCTCGCCGAATTCGCGGCCCTGCGCGCCACGCTCGTCTTCTACGAAAGCGGGCCGCGGCTGTCGGCGTCGCTCGCCGCGATGGCCGAAGGGCTCGGCGACCGCGAAGCGGCGGTCGCACGCGAAATCAGCAAGCTGTACGAGGAATGCGTCACCGGCACGCTGACCGAGCTTGCCGCGCGTTACGCCGACGCACCGCCGAAGGGCGAGATCGTCGTGATCGTCGGCCCGCCGGGCGAGGCGGTGGCCGAAGAGGCCGACGACGATACGCTCGACGCGGCGCTGCGTGAAGCGATGGCCGACAAGCCCGTGGCGCAGGCGGCGAAAGCCGTCGCCAAACGCTTCGGCCTCGACCGCCACGACGTGTACGCACGCGCGCTGACGCTGAAAGAGCAGGCTTGAACCGCGCTGCCGCCGAGGCGCGCGGACGCAAGGCCGAGCGCCGCGCAGCATGGTGGCTGCGCCTCCACGGCTGGCGCATATTGGGCGAGCGGCTCCGCGTCCCCGTCGGCGAGGTCGACCTCGTCGCGCGGCGCGGGCGCACGGTCGCCTTCATCGAGGTCAAATGGCGCGACCGCGCCGCCGACCTCGACCTCGCCATCGACCAGTATCGCCTGCGCCGCGTCGCCGCGGCGGCCGAAATGCTCGGCCCGCGCTTCGCCGGTCCGCGCGACGACATACGGATCGACGTGATGCTCCTTGCACCAAGGCGCCTGCCACGCCATCTGGTCCACGTCTGGCAACCCTGAGGAAGATCGAATGACCCTGCGCGCTGCGGTACAAATGGACCCGATGGACGGTATCAACATCGGGGGCGACAGCAGTTTCGCGCTGATCCTGAAGGCGCTCGATCGCGGCTACGAACTCTATCATTATGACGTGCGCGGACTGACGTGGGAGGCCGGGCGGCTGACGACGAAGGCGCACCGTATCCTCGAAGCCCGGCGCGAGGCCGGCGCCCATTATAAATTCGGCGACGAGGTGCTGCTCGACCTCGGCCGCGACGTCGATGTCGTGCTGATGCGGCAGGACCCGCCCTTCGACCTCGGCTATCTCACCGGCACATGGCTCCTCGAACGGCTCGCGGGCGAGACATTGGTCGTCAACGATCCGGTTTCGGTGCGCAACGCGCCCGAAAAGGTCTTCGTGCTCGACTTCGCCGAGTTCATGCCGCCGACGATGGTGACGCGCGATCTCGACGCGGTGAAGGATTTCCAAGCGCGCCACGGTGCCGTCGTGATCAAGCCGCTCCACGGCAACGGCGGCAAGGCCGTGTTCAAGATCGATGCCGACGGCAGCAACCTCGGCGCACTCGTCGAGCTTTTCGGACAGGTCTGGCCCGAACCCTTCATGGTCCAGCAATTCCTGCCCAGCGTGTCGAAGGGCGACAAGCGCATCGTGCTCGTCGATGGCGAGGTCGCGGGCGCGATCAACCGCAAGCCCGGCGAAGGTGAATTCCGCTCGAACCTCGCGGTCGGCGGCTATGCCGAGGCGGCCGAACTCACCCCGCGCGAGCAGGAAATCTGCGACATACTCGGCCCGCAGCTTCGCGAACGCGGGCTCGTCTTCGTCGGCATCGACGTGATCGGCGGCGAATGGCTGACCGAAATCAACGTCACTTCGCCCACGGGGATCGTCGCGATCGACCGTTTCAACAACAGCGATACGGCGGGGATGATCTGGGACGCGATCGTCCGCCGGATCGGCTGACGCCCCCGCGCGTTCCCCCCGCATGACCGATTTCATCCTGAACCTGATCCAGAGCTGGGGCTATGTGGGGATTTTCGTCCTCATGTTCCTCGAAAATGTCTTCCCGCCGATTCCTTCCGAAGTGATCATGGGGCTCGGTGGGATCGCCGTTTCCAAGGGGCATTTCGATTTCTGGCCGCTCGTCGCGGTCGCGGTCGCGGGCACGACCGCGGGCAACTGGATCTGGTACGGCGTCGGCCGCTGGATCGGCTATGAACGGCTCAAACCCTTCATCGACCGCCACGGCCGCTGGCTGACGCTCGACTGGGCCGAAGTCGAACGGATGCACAATTTCTTCCTGAAATACGGCCCCGCGATCGTCTTCGTCGCGCGCTTCATGCCCGTCGCGCGCACGATGGTGTCGCTGCCCGCGGGCATGGTGAAGATGAACCAGGCGAAATTCCTGCTCTGGACCGCCGCCGGCTCGACGATCTGGATCGCGGCGCTCGCGGGCGCGGGAAACTGGTTCGGCGGGCGGTTCGCCAATCTCGACGCCTTCGTCGGCCCCGTCGCGCTGGTCGCGATCGGCTCGCTCGTCGTCGTCTATATCTATCGCATCATCACCTGGAAGCCGAAGCAGGCCGATTAGGCGCGCGGGTGCGCGCTGCGATAGATGTCGAGCAGATGCGCGGCATCGACCGCGGTATAGACCTGCGTCGAGGCAAGGCTCGCGTGGCCGAGCAATTCCTGCAAACTGCGTAGGTCCGCCCCGCCCGCGAGCAGGTGCGTCGCAAAACTATGACGCAGCGCATGCGGCGTCGTGCGTTCGGGAAGCCCCAGCGCGCGGCGCGCCGACCGCACGCTCGCGCGCACGACGCCGGGCTGGAGCGGCCCGCCGCGCGCGCCGAGGAACAGCGGCGTTTCCTTCGCGATCGGCCAGGGGCAAGCCTCGACATAGCGCAACACCGCGGCGGCGACTGCGGGCAGGACCGGGACGATGCGCGTCTTGTTCCGCTTCCCCGTCACGCGCAGCGTCTCGCCAAGCGGCAGCACCGCGCCGGTGAGCGACAGCGCCTCGCCGATGCGCAGCCCCGCCCCGTAAAGCAGCAACAGCAGCGCGAAGTCGCGCGCGCCGACCCAGCCCTCGCGCGCATGATCCTCGACATCCTGCACCAGCGCGAGCGCTTCGGCGGGCGAAACCGGACGCGGCAGGCCTTTCTTGACGCGCGGCCCGCGCATCTGCGGTACGCTCGCGTTCGACCCGCCGACGAAGCGCAGGAAGGTCCGCAGCGCCGAAAGCTCGCGCGCTGCCGACGCATTGCCCAGCCCCTCGGCGCGCCGCTCGGCCAGATAGGCGCGCAGGTCGTTCGGGGTCAGCGTCTTCAACATGCGCGCATCGACCGCTCCGCCGCGATGCCGCGACAGGAAAGCGAAAAAGCGTGTCGCGGTGGCGATATAAGCACGGCGCGTGTGCTCCGACCGGCGCTTCTCGTGCGCCAGATGGGCATCCCAGTCACGGATCAACATGTCGCTCAAAACCGGCCTCGCTTTGGCGCGAGCCTAGCCCGTCCGCACCACCTCGGAAAGGATCGAGTCGAGCAGCAATATCCCGTCATCGGTGACCGCGAGCCGATCTTCGTCCTGCCGCATCAGTCCTTGCCCCGCCAGCCGCGCCACCGCCCTTTCATCGACGAACGCTTCGCGCGGCAACCCGCTGCGTGCTTCGATCCGCGCGAGGTCGATCCCTTCGGCCAGCCGCAGCCCCATCAGCATCGCCTCGGTCGCGCGTTCGTGCGCTGGCAGGTCGCTCTCGTGCCTGAGCCCGTGGCCGTTGCGTGTCACAGCCGCGATGAAATTTTCGGGTTTCTTGTGCCGCTCGGTCGCCTGTCCCAGCCGCCGTCCGTGCGCCCCCGGACCAACCCCCGCATAATCGGCGTAGCGCCAATAAGCGAGATTGTGGCGGCTCTCCTGCCCGACACGCGCATGGTTTGAGACTTCATAGCGCGGCAGGCCCGCAGCGCGTGTCATCGCCTGCGTCGCGTCGAACAGGTCGGCGGCGGTGTCGCCGTCGGGAATGGTGAGGTCGCCCTTCGCCGCGAGCGTCGCGAAGCGCGTGCCGGGCTCGATCGTGAGCTGGTAAAGCGAGAGATGATCGGTGCCAAAGGCGAGCGCGCCCGCCAGCTCGGTTTCCCACGCCGCGATCGACTGCCCCGGCCGCGCATAGATCAGGTCGAAGCTGACGCGCGCGAAATGCTCCTGCGCGGTGGCGATCGCACGCCGTGCCTCATCCTCGCTGTGCGCGCGACCCAGGAATTCAAGCACTTCGGCATCGAAGCTCTGGACGCCTATCGAAACGCGATTGACCCCGGCTGCGGCGAGGTCGGCGAAATTGGCGACCTCGACCGAATTGGGGTTCGCCTCGAGCGTGATCTCGACGTCGTCGGTGAGCCCCCATGTGCTCTCGGCCGCCGCGATCACCGCCGCGACGGTTGCGGGCGGCATCAGGCTGGGCGTACCGCCGCCGAAGAAGATCGACCCCACCGTGCGCCCCGGCAACAACGTCGCCTCATGCCGCAAATCGGCCAGCAACGCCTCACGCCACACCCCTTGATCGACACTCTCGCGCACATGGCTGTTGAAGTCGCAATAGGGGCATTTCGACACGCAAAACGGCCAATGGACATAAAGGGCGAGCGGTTCGGCCATTTGCAGCGATATAGTCGCTTTGCGCGGAAAGTCAGTCGTCAGGTTCGAAGACGTAAAATCGCCCATCCGATTGATTGTAAGGTGTCGCCAGCTGCCAGATATTCGAGCCAGAGGGGGCTTTGGCCGATTCCGCTTCGAGACGCGCCGCACCGCCTTCTTCGTCTTCCGTAAAAAAGCAATGTCCGCCGCTAGCCGATCGCCGGGCTCGAAGCCAACCAATGCGCCAAATGTCAACGATCTCCAGCGAAAGACCTTCACCGCCGTCGGCGAAGAACGGCGCTTCCGACCATTCCCGCTCCAACGCCAAAAGAGCGGTGGCTTTCGCCTCTTCGATGCTCGCCGTTATTGCGGTTCGTGTCGTGAAGAACCCGGCATAGCCTTCAAGAGGCGGGTCCCACAGACCGCGAAGGAGAACACGATAATAGGCCATCGGCAGCTTAGAAAGCCCCCGCCACCAGCTTCGAAAAAGCGTCGGCGCGGTGGCTGATCGCATGCTTTTCCGCCGGATCGATCTCCGCATAAGTCAGCATGTTACCGATCGGAACGAACACCGGATCATAACCGAAGCCGAGTTTCCCGCGCGGCGGCCAGGTCAGGCTCCCGTCGGCGGCCCCTTCGTACACATCGGCATGGCCGTCGGGCCAGGCGATCGCGAGGGTGCAGATGAAGCGCGCGCTGCGGTCGACGTCGGGGCCCTGCTCGGCGAGCAGGCCTTCGACCTTGCCCATCGCCATATACCAGTCGCGCCCCGGATTGCCCTCGAACCATTGCCGTTCGGCCCAGTCGGCGGTGTAGACGCCGGGCCGTCCCGAGAGTGCCGCGACTTCGAGGCCGCTGTCGTCGGCGAGCGCAGGCAATCCCGACCCCGATGCACTCGCGTGCGCCTTCAGCAAGGCATTCTCGCGAAAGCTCGTCCCCGTCTCCTCGGGCTCGGGAAGCCCGAGGTCGCCCGCCGACACCGGCTCGATCCCAAAGGGTTCGAGCAGCGCGCGAATTTCGCGCACCTTGCCCGCATTATGGCTGGCGATGACGAGCTTGCCTGGGGCGAGCTTGCGCGTCATCTCAGCGACCCGTTGCCTTGTCCTGCGCCGCGAAAATCTCGCCGCAACCGATGCGCGCGAGGCGGAGCAGGCGGAGCAGGCCTTCCTCGTCGTACGTCGCGCCCTCGGCGCTCGCCTGCACTTCGACGATCTGGCCCTTGCCGGTGAGCACGAAATTGCCGTCGGCCTCGGCGACCGAATCCTCGTCATAATCGAGGTCGAGTACCGGCGTGCCGTTGTAGATGCCGCACGAGATCGCGCCGACCTTGTCGACGATCGGATCCTCGGCGATCGTCTTCGCCGCGAGCAGCTTGTCGACCGCGAGGCGCAGCGCGACCCACGCGCCCGAGATCGATGCGGTGCGCGTACCGCCATCGGCCTGGATCACGTCGCAATCGATGATGATCTGGCGCTCGCCGAGCTTCTTCATGTCGACGATGGCGCGCAAGGAACGGCCGATAAGCCGCTGGATTTCCTGCGTCCGGCCCGACTGCTTTCCCTTCGCCGCTTCGCGGCTGCCGCGCGTGTGCGTCGCGCGGGGCAACATGCCATATTCGGCCGTCACCCAGCCCTGCCCCTTGCCGCGCAGGAAGGGCGGCACCTTCTCGTCGACGCTCGCGGTGACGAGCACCTTCGTATTGCCGAAGCTGACGAGCACGCTGCCCTCGGCATGGATGGTGAATTCGGTTTCGATGGCGATGGGACGCATCTGGTCGGGCGCGCGGCCTGAGGGGCGCATGAGATATCCTTTCGACTGGTGATGGCCGAGGCCCTTAGGCGGCTGCCTTCATTCGCTCAACCGCATCTTGAAGAATTCGGGGATTATTGCCAATTGCTCCCGCCAGGCCACGAGGGGCCATTTCTACGCGTCCATCAGCCCGAGAAGCTGGTCCGACGGCACCGGCCCCGATTTCAGGAACCCCTGCCAGGTCGCGACGCCGATTTCGGACAGGCGCGCGAGCTGCCGCTCATTCTCGATCCCCTCGGCCACCACGAGCAGGCCGAGCGCCCGCGCGAGGTCGACGATCGCGCGCACGACGATGCGGTCGCGGTCGCTGCCGTCGATCGTGCGGGTAAAGCCGCTGTCGATCTTGAGATAATCGATCGGCAACCGCGCGAGCAGCGACAGGCTGGAATAGCCGGTCCCGAAATCGTCGATCGCGACCGCGACGCCGAGCGCGCGGATCTGCGCGAGCTGGTCGGCGGCGCTCGCCGGGTCGCTCAGCATCGCCTGTTCGGTGAGCTCGAGCGTCAACCGGTCGGGATCAACCTTGGCGGCCTTGGCCATGCCCGCGAAGCGGCCGGCAAATTCGGGATCGCCCAGGTCGGCGGCGGTGATGTTGAGCGACACGCGCAGCTTCGCCAACGCCTTCGGCCAGGTCGCCATTTCGGCAAGCGCGACGCGGTGCGCATGTTCGGTGAGCTCGCATTCGAGCCGCGCGGCGCGCGCCGCGGTGACCAGCGGTCCCGCGCCGAGCAGGCCGAGTTCGGGATGCTGCCAGCGGAGCAGCGCCTCGACCCCGGTCATCTCGCCGGTGCCGACGTCATATTGCGGCTGGTAGTGGATCACCACCTCACCCGCCGACAGTGCGGCATGGACCATCGCCCCGTCGCGCGCCGACGCGGGACGCGCGAGCTGGTCGCCCGCGGCGCGGAGCTGTTCGGCGACCGATTCGTCGCGGGTGATCAACGCCGCCGCGATGCGGATCGACAGCCGGCCGTTCGGATCGCCGACGATCGGTTCGGCGAGCGCGACGTGCAGCGCGCGTTCCTGTGCTCGAAGCGCGCCAAGCGACATCGGCGCTGCCGGCACGATCAGGAAACGCGGCCCGTCGAGACGGTCGACGCACGACCCCTGGCCGAATTCGTCGCTGGCAAAATTTTCGAGCCGCCGCCCGATCTCGTCGAGCACCGAATCGCCCGTCGCGGTCCCCGCGCTATTGTTGATCCGCGCCATCTGGTCGACCTGGACCAGGATGACGCCGGCATCGGCATTGTGCCGCGCGTGCAGCTTTTCGAGTTTATGGACACAGGCGGAAAGGGTCTCGGACAGGCGATTCATCGCATTCCCCTAGCAGGCTTTGCTTGCCAAGCTCGTGCCTTTTGCATCACAATATGCGCGTGGCTGCCACATTTTCCCAACCGGCCGCATCCACGGCGCCCCTGATCGACGGCATTGGCCGCCGGATCAGTTACTTGCGCCTGTCGGTTACCGATCGCTGCGACCTGCGCTGCCGTTATTGCATGGCCGAAGACATGACCTTCCTGCCCAAATCGGCGGTGCTCAGCATAGAGGAAATGGGCGACCTTGCCGAGCGGTTCGTTGCGCGCGGGATCACCCGCATCCGTCTGACGGGCGGCGAGCCGCTGGTGCGACGCGGGATCGACACGCTCGCGATGCGGCTCGGCGCGTTGATCGGCCGCGGGCTCGACGAGCTGACGCTGACCACCAACGCGATGCGCCTCGCCGAACACGCCGCGATGCTCGCCGCGGCGGGGGTGCGCCGCATCAACGTCAGCCTCGACACGCTCGACGCGCACGCCTTTCGCCATATCACGCGCGTTGGCGACCTTTCCGTGGCGCTGCGCGGGATCGACGCGGCGCGCGCCGCCGGGCTGGCGGTCAAGATCAACATGGTCGCGCTCGCGGGGCTGAACGAAGACCAGCTCCTCCCGATGCTCGGCTATTGCGCGGTGAACGGCTGCGACCTCACGCTGATCGAGACGATGCCGCTGGGCGAAGTGTCCGACGACCGCAGCGATCATTATATCCCGCTCCACCATTTCATCGCGCCGCTTCGCGAAGCCCGCGCCATCTGGCCGGTCGACCAGCGCACCGGCGGCCCCGCGCGCTATTTCGCGGTCGAAGACAGCCCGGTCACCCTTGGCCTCATCACCCCGCTCAGCGACAATTTCTGTGCGACGTGCAACCGCATCCGCCTGACCGTCGAGGGACGCGTCTATATGTGCCTCGGCCAGGACGATCATGTCGACCTGCGCGCCGCGCTGCGCGACGGCGGCGACGTCGACGGCTTGATTGATGCGGCATTGGCTGGCAAACCCCGCGCGCATGACTTTCATATCGAACGAGAGTCCAAACCGGCGGTCGCGCGTCATATGAGTGCAACGGGGGGCTGACACGCCGCCCGATATTTTGAGGCACGGGGGGACCGGACCAATATGCATCGCAAGATCGCGCTTGTCGCATCGAATGCGCCCGCGGCCATGGAGGCGGAAGCCGAACTGCGCCCGCTCTACGACTTTGTCGAGCTGGCCGAGGCCGACCTGTTGATCGCGCTCGGCGGCGACGGTTTCCTGCTACATATGCTGCACATGCTGCTCGACCAGCGCCGCAGCCTGCCCGTTTTCGGGATGAACCGCGGCACCATCGGCTTCCTGATGAACGAGTTTCGCGTCGAAGGGCTGCTCGACCGCATCGCCGCCGCGCGTCCGTTCCTCATCCATCCGCTCTCGGGAGATATCACGACGATCAGCGGCGAGCGGCATATCCTGCCCGCGATCAACGAGATTTCGCTGCTGCGCGAAACGCGCCAGGCGGCCAAGCTCGAGGTGATGATCAACGAAAAGACGATGCTCGAGGAGCTCGCCTGCGACGGCGTGCTCGTGTCGACCCCCGCGGGATCGACCGCGTACAACCTCAGCGCCAACGGCCCGATCCTGCCGCTCGAATCGGAAATGCTCGCCCTCACCCCGATCAGCCCCTTCCGCCCCCGCCGCTGGCGCGGCGCGCTCGTCCCCGAATCGACGAGCATCCGTTTCAACGTCCGCGAGGCCGCGAAACGCCCGGTCAGCGCGGTCGCCGACCAGCGCGAAATCCGCGACGTGAAGACGGTTTTGGTGACAACCGACCGCAGCCGACCGCTGACTTTGCTGTTCGATCCCGACCAGGGCCTCGACGAACGCATCGCGATGGAACAATTTATCGTCTGAGAGTCATAAAAGGCGGCAAAACCCCCTTGATAAAGTTGTCGGTTGGCGGCAAAGGGGCCGCCTTGTCCGCTTCGGCGGTGTGTTCCTCGGTAGCTCAGCGGTAGAGCAATCGACTGTTAATCGATCGGTCGTAGGTTCGAATCCTACCCGGGGAGCCAATTACAGCCTCTAAAGCTTTGATTTTAGATAGTTTTTACAGTGGTCGCGAAAATGACCCCACATCCATCCCCACAAAATAATTGCGTTGCGACCCGTCGCTTAGCCGGAAAGGGCAGTCGGCTTACGCATGGTCTGATCTTTCGATCGCATTTCAGAAGCCGATTCTAAGCCCGGCGGCATGCCCCTCGCTCCTCCGCGGTTCTTCTGACATTTTTCCCGAGTAGTCTCCCACTCGATCGTCCGAGCGGTGGGGTGGTCTCCTTTTTTTCACCAGAGCAAAACTTCGGCGAGACGTCACGCGGCGGCCCCATTTTTCCTGAAGGGATGAGCAAACGCGACCCGGCAAAGCGCTATAAACACTTGCTTGCCGCAAGCTATTTGGATAGCGTTGCTGTCAAAATATGGAGAGGAATTGCAGATGCGACGCTCGGCGCCACCGGACGATTCACGTCGCGGCCCAATTGAGACCATTTGACGAAGAACGCCCGCCAACGCTCCCGCGATTCCGGCGAGCGCCGCGAGCAAGCACGCACAGTCCGGCGAATTCCACACGCCGAGCGCGGTGCTCCTTCGAATGACGAGCGTAACAATTCACTTTTGAACCTTTTAGGCATTGAAACAGAGCGGAGTTGACGATCATGTCCCAAGACCAGCTACAACAAGTCAATGAGATGATCCGCTCGGGCCCGGATCTCGGGTCGCTGCCGGTACCGGAATTGCGCGTGGCGTTCGACGGGTTTGGCGATTTTACGCCGTTCGATTCCTCGATCGAGTTCGAGCTTGTCGATGCCAATGGGGTGCCCTGCGAAATCGGTGTCGCGCCGGGATCCAGAACCGACGCTACCTTACTTTATCTGCACGGCGGCGGATATGTGATCGGCTCATTCACGTCGCATCGCGGCCTTGTTGCGAGACTGGGTCAGGCCGCATCGATGCGCACCATGGCGGTCGATTACCGCTTGGCACCTGAACATCCCTTTCCAGCGGCTATCGATGATGCCGTCACCGCCTATCAGTGGCTTCTCGATAGCGGCACGCCGCCCGATCGCATTTTCTTCGCTGGCGACTCTGCGGGGGGCGGCCTTGTCGTCGCCACGATGCTGCGATGCAAGGCGCGCAATATTGCTCTTCCCCGCGCAGCTGTTCTGTTTTCGCCATTCGCCGACATGGGCACGACCGGACAGTCGCTTGTCGACAACCGGGACCGTGATTTTGTGGTCACCGAAGGCGTGGCTCCCGGCATGGCGGAAACCTATCTTGCAGGCGCAGATGCCGCATCACCCGAAGCGTCACCGATCTATGGCGACCTAGCGGGATTGCCGCCGATCCTGATCCAGGTCAGCAGTCATGAGGCTCTTCTGGACGATTCCCTCAGACTTTTACGAGCCGCGATTCTGGTGGATGTCCAGGTGCACCTGCGGGTCTATCAGGGACTTCCTCATGTCTGGCAGTTGTTTACGGGCATGCTGGACGAAGGTCAGGCTGCACTCGAGGAGGCAGGCGCGTTTTTCGACAAGCATCTGGACAGGTAGCCGCGAACGGCCGGCCCCTGCTTTAAGGAGATTCGCTTGATCAAGATGTTATGCCAAGTGCCTCGGAAACTGGGCATGAGCGAGGGCGAATTCTACCCGCGCTATCTCCAGGGGCATGGGAGCCTTGTCCGTAACCACGCGCGGGCGATGGGCTTCTTGCGCTACGTTCAGACCCACCGGATCGCCTTGCCCCAAATAGACAATTTCACCGCGGGGCAAACCTGGCGCACCCCGTTGGACGGTCAGTCGGAACTGTGGTGGGATAGCTGGGAAAGCATGGAGCGCGCGCTCGCCTCGCCCGAGGGCGGAGAGGCCAGCGCCATCCTGGAAGTGGATGAGCGGGAATTCACCGAAACGAGCAATGTCAGCGGATTTGTCGCTCAGGAAGAGGTTGTTCTGGACATCTCCGACGGATCGCCGCCCGGTTTCGGGACCGCCGTCAAGATAGTCATCGACATCTGGAAGCGACCGGACCTCAGCACAGCGGAATTCAGCGCACGCTGGCGGGCGCAGCACGCCGATCTCGTCCGGCAGCACGCGGCGGCGCTAGGCATCTGCTAATATGTTCAGAACCATCGGGATCCGGCAGCGAAATTCGATTTTGCCGAATTGCGAGGCTGGCAACCGGCGCCGGACGGGGTGACCGAAATGTGGTGGCCCAGCAGCGAGGCCATGAGCTGGGCTTTGACCTCGCCCGAGGCAGTCGCGGCTGTCGCAGCCATCCGGCTCGATGAGGAAGAATTTGTCCTGCCCTCTCTGACTCGCGCGTTCGCCGCCAAGGAGCATTCCATTTTTGATTACATCGGCGCGACATCCGTAGTGTAGAGAGGCCCGAACGGCTTGGCCCTCGCAATGATCGTAGTCGCGCTAGTTGGCCCTAACCAATCCCGCAAGGTCGGCCAGTGATCCTCAGGCTGCGCTGTTCGGTGCCAGCGAAACCTGCGCTTCGAAAGAATCCAGGGCCTTTGCCGATGCGGGACGGTCGGCCATCCGCTGAAACCAAGCGGCAACATTCGTGCGGCCAGGAGGGTTGAGCCACGGCACGACGCTGACGCTGGTTGCCATGAAGCCATAGAGAAGTATGTCAGCCATCATCGGGCGATCACCACACAGGAAGTCGCGACCGGACAGGTCGTCGTCCAGCTGATTGAGGCCGCGGTCGGCAATGAGCCGGTTGTCCTGCTGCGCGGCAGGCGTGAGTACGCGGTTGCCGCGATAGTAGGCCTCGGCATCCGCTCCACCGCGCCACCAGGCAACCATTGGCTCGGCAACCTCCAGATCGACGCGACGCGTCCACATCCGCACGGTTGCGCGTTCTTCCGCTGTCTGGCCGATGAGCGAGCGACCACCTGTCGCGATCTCATCGAAATATTCGCAGATCGCCGTAATTTCGGTCACGATCCGGTCGTCGTCCAACCGCAACGCAGGGACCTCGCCACGCGCATTTACCGTGGTTCTGTAAGACAGGGCACGGTTGGCAAGGTTGGCGAGGTCGATCGCCTCTGCCTGGAAGTTCAGACCTCCGCGCTCGTGAGCGAAAAGACGAACCGTGTATGGATTGGGAGCAGCGAAATTCGAGTCATACAGAATCATGTCTTAACTTTCCATGATGACGTGCAGTAAGAGAACGAAATCACGAGTGTGAGTGAGAAAGCAAAGCCAAGAACTGGCCACTCAAAAAATAATCAATAAGTTGGCGGGCTTCAAGCGTCATCAACCTGCAACACCAGGATCATGCCGAAGCGCCTTTGTGCCCGACAGAACCTTTGACTGCGCAAGGCAGTGACAACGCCTTAGGCTATTGCTTACACCGCGCTCATGCGCAACAAATCGACTGGGCTCTAATTCCGACTGGTAGAAACCAGAGGGTCACGTCAGTAGCCCCCTTATGGTGGTAGAGCGGCCGTGAATTGTGAACAACCGAGCCCGCTGCAAAGGCGCCCCTCGCAGACGGCGCCGCAAGCCGTTTCCGGAGCGAGCCCTCACTTCTAGCGCGCGAGTAGCCCCCCATCGATGACGAGTTCGGCACCAGTGACGAAGCGTGCCTCATCCGAGGCCAAATAGACGCAGCCCCACGCAATGTCTTCGGGAACCCCGGGGCGACCGCCGGGCTGAAGACTGTTGAAGATCGCCTGCGCAGAATCGACATCCGCGGCGTTGTTGATGATGTTCTGCACGATGGGTGTGTCAATGTAACCCGGATGGATCGAATTTGATCGAATGCCTTGGCCAATATAGTCCAGCGCAACCGACTTCGAGAAATTGCGCACCGCGCCTTTTGATGCAGCATAGGCCGCGAAATGAGGGCCTGCGACAATCCCGAACGCAGAGGAGATATTGATGATTGAACCGCCGCCCGCTTTAATCATGTGCGGGATGGCGTATTTGGTAAACAGGAACACGCCGCGTGCGTTGATTGCGAAGGTTTTGTCCCAATGTTCCGCCGAAATATCACCTGCTGCGCCCATTCCGGCTACGCCGGCACAGGCAACAATCGTGTCGAGCTTACCAAACGCCGAGACTGCAGCGTCGATCGCTGATACGACCTCATCTTCTGAAGACACGTCGCATTTCTGAAATTTGATCGCTTCGGACTTGCTGTTGATGAGTTCAGCAAGCTTTTCATCGAGTGGCTCTTGGAGATCCGCGACGACGACTCGGGCGCCCTCCGAAACGAAGAGACGCGCCGCTGCCGCGCCGATGCCCGACGCGCCGCCCGAAATTACGGCCACTTTACCATTCAGTCTGTCTGCCATCATCTTGTCCTTGATTGAAATTATGTACGCGCGCGGCCTAGTAGCGGAAGCTTACGCTGACGCCGTAGGTGGCGGGTTTGCCAGCATAGCGCTGAATGGTGTCGAACGCGGCAACTACATTGTTCCAATAATATTCGTTGCCCACATTCTTGCCCCAGACGGACACCCGCCAGCTGTCGTCAGCCGCTGCCACGCCAGCGCGAAGATCGATCAGAACATAATCGTCGATGCCGAAAACGGTCGTGACTGGAGAAGTGACTCCCGCAGGATTGGTTTCGCCGCCGATCGTCGCCACCGTTTTCGATCGAAAATTCAGACTCGTGCCCAGAAAGGCGTTCAACGAGTCGGAAACAGGGAACTCATAATCGATGTTACTCCCGAACTGATATTTCGGCGTGTACGGGACATTTGCGCCAGCAAAATTGGCTGAAATGCCGCCTGAGTTGATGCCGGTGAATTCTTTGATGGTGGCGTCGAGATAGGTGAAGGTGTTGTTGATCACGAGCCCCTGCGTCGGGCGGATGCTCATCTCGATTTCGAAGCCCTTGACGTCCGACTTCGGAATATTTTGAAGCACGTCCAAAATTCCGAAATTCGGATCTACGAACTTCGACCGCAGCTGCTTGTTGGTGTAATCATAATAGAAGACCGCACCGTTCAGTTGCAGCGTCCGATCGAGCAGCGTGGCTTTGAACCCGGCCTCATAAGACTGCACAGACTCCTGCACGACCGGGAGATACTGGCTAAAGAGCGAGGCCGAGAGCGTCGGATAGCTGCCGGCCTTATAGCCTTTCGCGACGTTGGCGTAGAGAAGGACGTCGTCCACCGGCTTGTAATCCAGACCCACGCGCCACGAAAAATTGTCCTCTTTCAGAGTGTCGGTGAAGCGGCCCGATGCGCCAGGTGCTACACCGTTATACGTGTCCGGCGTATTGTTGATCTGATAGCATTGCCCGGCATATGGCCCCAACGCTCCGCCGAAAAGCACATCGTAGAACAGGGGGCCGGTGTTCGTGGGACTGCCGCTGTCGTCGAACCCGCACTCGCTGGCATCGGTCCTCGACTTGGTATAGCGGCCACCCAGCTTAACCGTCAGTTGGCCGATATCATATTCGATATTCGCGAAGCCGGCGTAGTTCTCCATCTTTTGATCGTTGGAATAGGATAGCGAGAAGAACGGGTAACCGAACGATCCATAAAGGCCTCTGACGGAAACATCAGGAAACGATAAGTCGATAAGTTCATTGACCGTGCTGCGCTCATAGTTGGCGCCGACGACCCAGCGAAAGTCCGATCCGCTATTGTTCGAAATCCTGAGTTCTTGGTTGAAGCTCTTGATGCGGCCCGTGTTATTGACAAGGTCAAGCGTCGAAAGCGGAAGGCCATCGCCCTCATCACCCTGCCGTTGCTTATAATCGGCGTAAGACGTGAGCGATGTCAACGTGACGTCGTCGCTCACGTCGAATTCGGTACGAAGAGTGGCTTGTCCAAGCCTGTTGCTGCGCCGGGGGACGCCGGGAGTCCAATCAGCTGCTTGCGGCCGCTCCGGCGAAAACTGCGCTGCTGCCAATTGGGGGGTCAGGAACGCAGGCGCTTGCGGAAACAGCGCAATATACTGGGGCGCTTGCGTTTCGCTATTATCTTTCCAGCCATTTATATTCAGTTTGAAACGCAGCCGCTCTGTCGGTTCAAAATCAATCAACAGTCGGCCCATATAGTTTTCGACCTTGCCGTTCCGGTCCCCCGGTCGCGAGTTGCTGATCTGCCAGCCGTCGGCGCGTTCGATCCGGCCTGCGAGGCGCGCACTCAGTGTCGAGGAGATCGGACCGCTGATAAAGGCATCGGCAACGACTTCGTTGAAGCGACCATAGGAGATGCTGCCGCCCGCACTCAATTCGCTAGTCGGCTTGGCAGCGATATAGTTGATCGCGCCGCCGGTTGCGTTCTGGCCGAACAGGGTGCCCTGAGGGCCCTTCAGAATTTCGACCCGCTCCAGGTCAAACGCCGAGTGGGACGAAAGGACTGGAAACGCGAGCGGCGCTTCGTCCACATATGTGCTGACGGTCGGATAAGCACCGATCGACGTTTCGTAAAAGCCGACGCCGCGCAGAGTGTACACCGGTGTGCCGTTCGCGCTGTTCGTGAAGGAGAGGCTGGGTGTCGCGTTTGCAAGATCCGCCAGCGAGTTGATCTGCCGGTTCTGCAGCGCATCCCCTGACACCACCGCAACGGTAATCCCGACGTCGTTCAAACGCTGCTCGCGCTTGTTGGCGGTAACCACAATATCATTCGAATCTGGCGCCTGATTGGCCGTTTCAACCTCAACCGGCTGCTGGGAGGGGGCATCGGCAGCGGGCGCGACGGCTTGGGCATGCGCCTGGCCGGCAACGGCAATAGCAGCGATACTGGCACCCAAAAGCGCACGATTGACATGGTTCATTGAAGCTCTCCCTAGATTTTATTTTTGTGAAACCGATCCCCCGAAACTTACGGGAGAGAAATTCTCCCGAGGATCGGCACGAACCGGCGTTCGCGCCGACCGACATGTGACAGCGATAATGGGACAGTTGACGCGCGACTCGCGCCAGCGCGCTGCCGTGCAATGAATGGGCCTTTGCGTTGATTAGGCTTCCTAGCGCTCATTCGTCCTCTCCCACCTCAATCTTCGTTGAAGGTGATTCGTCATAACTAATACGCTAGCTAGGCGCAAGCAAGTTTCTAAATCGCTGAAATTCCACCGTCGATCTTGAATTCCGCAGCGGTAATGAAACGGCTCTCGTCCGAGGCCATATACAAGACAGCATAAGCCACGTCGTCGGGGTCGCCGAGACGGCCCAATGGAACCTGTTTCGCAAGACGTGCGAGCGTTTCGGCTTCGTCGCGATCGCCGCGCAGATCGTCGAGCATCGGCGTTCGAATGAATGTCGGGTGGATCGAATTGCAGCGGATGTCCCACCCCTTCTTGGCCGCGAGAAGCGCGACCGATTTGGTGAGAAGCCAGACGGCCGCCTTCGAGGCATTATAGGCAGCGAGGTTCGGAGACGCCATCAATCCGGCGATTGATGAAAGATTGATGATCGACGCAGGCTGACATTCGCGCATCATCGGCAAGGCCAGTTTGCAGCCCAGAAAAACACTGTCGGTGTTGACCTGCATGACATGGTGCCATTGCTCGAGATCGAGATCCTCGACCGATCCTGTCCGTACCATCCCGGCATTGTTGACGAGCACGGACAGGCCATTCATGCGGTGGCGTGCCTGTTCGATCGCCGCTGCCCAATCCTCGGCGCTGGTCGCATCGTGCTGGAAACCCCAGGCCACTTCGCTGCCGATTTCAAGATTGATCGACTCGGCGACCTGCTGTGCCCCGGCTTCGTTGATATCGGTCAGCAAAACGTGGGCGCCGTGACGAGCAAGCATTTGGGCAGCCGCGGCACCCAATCCCTGCGCTGCCCCGGTCACCAGCGCCCTTTTGCCGCGAACACGCTCCATCGAACCCACCTCTCGCTTTCAATATGCTTGTCATGGCGACAATGCGATACTAGTGTGTGACAAGCAAGTGGAGAGAGTAATGCAAAATCAGATGGCCAAAGGCCCGGCGACGAATGCGTCGCGGACCCAGAATTCCGCCTATCGTCCGCGCACCGCGATCATCGGAGCTGGTGCCGCAGGGATGATGCAGGCAATCAAACTGCGCGAAGCTGGCTTCGACGATCTCGTCATTTATGAAAAAGCGAACGAGGTCGGCGGCACCTGGCGCGAAAACCGCTATCCCGGCATCGCCTGCGACGTCCCGGCGCATCACTATAATTATTCGTTCGAACACAACCCCGGCTGGAGCCACCGGCTGGCGCTCGGGCCGGAAATCCAGTCATACATGGTCAAGATCGCCGACAAATACGATCTTCGACGCGATATCGTGTTTGGCGCCAAGGTGACGAAGGCGCAGTTCGACGGTCAGCGTTGGCATCTCGAGACATCGAACGGTCAGCGCGACACCGTCGATTTTCTGATTGCGGCGACGGGGCCGCTGCATGTCCCGGCCTTCCCCGATATCGAAGGCATCGACGATTTCAAAGGGACCAAGTTTCACACGGCCGAGTGGCTTGACGGCATCGACCTGTCGGACAAGCGCGTCGGCATCATTGGCAGCGGGTCGACCGGAACGCAGGTCATCTCGGCGATTGCAAATCAAGGGGTCAACCTCAAGGCGTTTATCCGCACACCGCAATGGGTGTTTCCCTTGCCAAATCGCCAGTTCGGCAAGATGGAGCGCTCCATCGTCCGCGCCTTTCCTTTCATCGGGCGCTTGGCGGGTAGCTTTTACGGGTGGTTCTTCGAACGCGTTTTCGCCGAAGCAGTCATCAAGCAGGGTTGGCAGCGCAAATTCCTGTCCGCCATGTGCAAATGGCATCTGAGCCGCGTCAAGGACCCGGCACTACGCGCGAAGCTGACCCCCACCGATGAGCCGCTTTGCAAGCGGATGGTGATGTCGACATTATTCTATCCGGCTGTGGCTCGCCCCAATGTCGAGATTGTGCGCGACGGGATCGTGCGGGCAACCGAGAAAGGCTTGCTGGACGAGTCGGGACGTTTGCACGAACTCGATGTGATCATTTTCGCGACCGGTTTCCATGCGCGCGCCTACCATCGCCCGATCGAACTGACCAACGCCCGCGGCGAATCGTTGACAGAAGTGTGGAAGAAAGAGACCGGCGCGCATCTGTCGGTCCATGTCCCGGGGTTTCCGAACTTCATGCTCATAGGTGGGCCACATTCGCCGCGCGGTAATTTCAGCGCGATCGCCTATTCGGAAGCGATCGTCGACCATATCGTCAAGGTCATCCGCTATTGCGCGGACAACGGATTTCATTCGATCGAGGCCCGGCCGGAAGCAATGGCCCAGTTCCGCGAACGCGTGCTTTCAGCCGTGCCGAAGACGATTTGGAACACGGGCTGCAAGAACTGGTATCTGGACGAAAAGGGCATGCCGGAAAACTGGACCGGAACGCCGGACGAGTATCGCGACGTCCTCCGCGATCCCAACTACCAGGAATTTAACCTCGCCGCTTGATCGCGGGCGATCAGGCGGATCGTCGAACTGCCATGTCCGTTTCGCCGATAACCTGAATCATGGCGTCGCGAAAATCATGCAATGCGCTCTCGAACTCGATCGCGTCCGGGTTCGCGAGCCATTGATAAACCAGGCCGAAGAAGAAGGACGTATATTGGAGGGCGACGCGGGTTGGATCGACGGTCCTCTTGATCGTCTGCTCGGCGATGCCCTGACTGATATAGCGAGCGATCGCCCGGCGATAGGCGCCGTGCTGTTCCGCCAGCCGCTCGCGCATCACGGTGCTGCTTCCCACCGTCTCATAATATAGGATGAACATCGCGCGGATATAATCCGAGTTATCGTTCATGAAGTCGATGATGCTTTCATTCGCGGCGTCGAAAGCCTCCAGCCCGGTCTTGCTGCCGACGAGCGCGCTGCTTTCCTTCTTCCAGCGCTCGTTGAAAACGTCGATCAATTCGGCGAACAGCTCGTCTTTCGACCCGAAGCGATTGCTCGCCAGACCGCGGCTGTAGCCGGCAAGTTCGCCGACCTCGCGGAGCGTGGTGTTATGGGTTCCGCGCTCCAGGACCAGCGCCATCGCCGCCTCGAGCATCCGCCCGTCGGAAATCGCGGTGCGTTCCGCCTGTGTGAGTCGCGGCGCCTTGTTGCTTGCCCTGCTCGCCGGCTTCAACCTTCGCATTTGTACCAATTTACCATCCTTTTTGTGGAAGATTTGCCCGAGTTCTAGTCCACTCGCTTGTTTCGAGCAAGCTAGTGATTCGCCTCGAAGGCGATGAGATGTTGATGTGGCCCGACGAAGGATGGCGTGCTGTGCCGCACCGCTGTCGCCCTCGCTACTCCACCGGTGGCGGCAAGCTCGATCGCTTGCTGTGGGAAGCCGCCCATAGATCCGGGGCGAAGTCGGCTATTCGCGTGGGCGCTTGCAACGCAGATAATAGTTCCGGCAAAGCAAGACTCGTCCGCGCACAATGCGACGGTGACGAACGGACACGCTTGCCATCCCTGCTACGTGTCGCGAATTTGCGAAAGCCCGTCCCGGCCAACAACGGTTTCGCCCAGGCAGTTCTTCGCATGGATTTGCAACGCGCATAGCCCGCCGGTGGGCCCACCCCAAACCGCCGATACCGGCGAAACAGCACAATTTTGTGCAAAATGCTCACTTGCTTGCTTGCGCCTAGCAAGCTAAAACTCCCAGGATCGACCGAGAGCGTCGCGATTGAGAGGATGTCTGCAAGTGGCCGAACCCGCCGATATAGCCGGAACCGTTGGCGCCATGCCCGTTCGCGAGGGTCATCGTTTTGATGAAAATAACCTCGCGCGCTGGATGGGCGCCAATGTCGATGGTTATGAAGGCCCGATCAGCGTGCGGCAGTTTCACGGCGGACAGTCCAACCCAACCTATCTGGTCGGCACACCGTCACGCTCCTATGTCCTGCGGCGGCAGCCATCGGGAATGCTTTTAAAGGGCGCCCATGCCGTCGATCGCGAAGCGATGGTGCAGTCCGCGCTCGCCGACACGCGCGTTCCCGTGGCCGGGATTTACGCAAGCTGCGTCGACCCCGAAGTCATCGGAACGATGTTTTACCTGATGGAACTGGTCGAAGGCCGAATTTTTTGGGATGCAACCTTTCCCGACGTCAGCACCGGCGATCGACCCGACTATTTCCGGGCCATGAACGCGGCAATCGCGAACCTGCACGCGCTGGACCCCGACCAAATTGGCCTCGGCGGCTTCGGCCGGCCGACTGGCTATGTCGAACGCCAGATAAAACGGCTTTCCGAGCAGTATCTGGCCGATACGGTCGCCGGCCGGGATCCGAACATGGACCGGATGATTGCATGGCTTGACCATGCCAGACCGCGAAATCCCGAGCGAGTGGCGATCGTGCATGGCGACTTTCGCTGCGACAATCTCATTTTTCACCCGACCGAACCGCGGATCGTCGCGGTGCTCGACTGGGAACTCGCGACGCTCGGGCATCCGCTCGCCGATTTTGCCTATCACGCGATGATGTATCGCATGCCCGGTCACATCGTTGCCGGACTGGCGGGCGCCGAACTCGCGATGTTGAACGCGCCGAGCGAAGCGGAATATCTCGCGCTATACGCCGAGAGCACGGGTATTGCGGATACGTCCGACTATGATTTCTTCCTGGCCTTTTCCTTCTTCCGGCTCGCCGCCATCATCCATGGCATCAAGGGCCGTCTGGCGCGGGGCACGGCGGCGTCGCCGGAAGCCGCCGAGCGCGTCAAGGCGCTGCCCGAACTGGCCGAACTCGCTTGGGAACAGGCGCGCCGCGCCGGCGCCCCGGCCTCATGAGGAACTAACGTGGACATCACTCAAAGCGCGCGCAGCGTCGTCCTGCAGCACCGGCTGCAGGATTTCATGGCGGCGCATCTCTATCCGGTCGAGCGCGAGCTGTATCTGGCCGCCGAGCGCCTCGGCCCCTGGGCGATCTATCCGCATATCGAGGATCTCAAGGCCCGCGCACGCGCCGAAGGCTTGTGGAATCTGTTTCTCCCGGCCTCGCACGATGCGAGCGGGCTGAGTAATGTCGAATATGCCCCGCTATGCGCAGCCATGGGCCGTTCGCTTTTTGCCCCGGAAATCTTCAACTGTTCCGCGCCGGATACGGGCAATATGGAAACCCTGCTGCTGTTCGGCACCGATCAACAAAAAGCAGACTATCTCGAACCGCTTCTCGCCGGCGAGACGCGATCGGCGTTTGCCATGACCGAGCCCGAAGTCGCGTCGTCCGACGCGACCAATATCGCTTCCGAAATATCGCGCGACGATGACGATTATGTCATCAACGGCCGCAAATGGTACACGACAGGAGCAACCGACCCGCGCTGCGCCTTTTTCATTTTCATGGGCCGCACCGGCGATGCGACAACCGACCGGCACAAGGCGCAATCGATGATCCTTGTCCCGCGCGATACCCCCGGTGTCCGGGTCGTTCGGGCCTTGCCTGTCCTTGGCTTTTACGGCGTTCCCGATCGGTCGGCGGAAGTTGTGTTCGAGAATGTCCGCGTCCCCGCCGCCAATATGCTGCTGGGCGAAGGCCGCGGTTTCGAGATCGCGCAGGGTCGGCTTGGGCCCGGCCGCATCCATCATTGCATGCGGCTGATCGGGCTTAGCGAGCGGATCGTGGAGCGGATGTGCCGCCGCGCGACCGAGCGCGTGGCCTTCGGCAGTCCGCTGTCGGAACAGAGCGTCACCCTGGAGCGGATCGCGCAATCGAGAATTTTGATCGATCAGGCGCGATTGCTGACGATGCGTGCCGCCTGGATGATGGACACCGTCGGCAACAAGGCTGCGCGTCAGGAGATCGCGATGATCAAAGTCGCCGCGCCTGCCATGGCACAGCAGGTGGTCGATTGGGCCATTCAGCTCTTCGGTGGTGGCGGAACGAATAACGATCATTTCCTTGCCGCCGCCTTTGCGACAGCCCGGCTGCTGCGACTGGCCGACGGACCCGACGAGGTCCATCGCAACCAGATCGCCAAGCTCGAACTGCGTCGTCACGCCGCCGGTGACGGCGGGTCCGACGGCTCGACCGCGCGAGGGCTCACGCTCGCCGAAGCCGATACCGCAGCGGCGGCCAGCCTTTGGCCCGCGCCTCCCGGTCAAACACGTCCTCTGCCCGGCACTGCCGGACAGATTTCGGCGTCGCCAGGCGGCCCGGTGAGAATGTGAATCCTTATGTGACAGAAATGATGGGAGCGATTTATGCAGCTGTTTGACTTCGATCTCGGCGAATCAGCCGACATGATCCGGGAAACGACCCGCCGGTTCGCGGCCGATAAAATCGCACCGCTCGCGAAAAAGGTCGACGCCGACGACTGGTTTCCGCGCGACGAGCTCTGGGCGAGCATGGGCGAACTCGGCTTGCACGGCATCACCGTCGCCGAAGAATATGGCGGGCTCGGCCTCGGTTACCTTGAACATGTGATTGCCTGCGAAGAAATCGCGCGGGCCTCGGGTGCGATCGGACTCAGCTATGGCGCGCACACCAACCTGTGCATCAACCAGATCGCTCGCTGGGGCTCGGCCGAACAGAAGACGAAATATTTGCCGCCGCTCATTTCAGGCGAGCATCTCGGGAGCCTGGCGATGTCCGAGGCGGGAGCGGGGTCCGACGTCGTCTCGATGAAACTGAAAGCCGATGCCGTGCAGGGCGGATACGTCCTTAACGGCACCAAATTCTGGATCACCAATGCGACCTATGCCGACACGCTTGTCGTTTACGCGAAGACCGGGGAAGGCAGCGGCGGTATCACCGCCTTCATCATCGAAAAGGATATGCCGGGTTTCTCGATCGGACAGAAGATCGACAAGATGGGCATGCGCGGATCGCCAACCGCGGAACTGGTGTTCGACAATTGCGAAGTGCCGGAGGCCAATGCTCTGGGGCCGGTGAATGGCGGCGTCGGCGTGCTGATGAGCGGGCTGGATTTCGAACGCGCGGTTCTGGCCGGTATTCCCCTCGGCATCATGCAAGCCTGTCTCGACGTCGTTTTGCCCTATGTGCGGGAGCGCAAGCAATTCGGTAAGCCGATCGGCGAGTTCCAGCTCATGCAGGCCAAAATCGCCGACATGTACGTCGCGCTCAATTCGTCGCGCGCCTATGTCTATGCGGTCGCAAAAAGCTGCGATGCGGGCCGGACGACGCGATTTGATGCAGCGGCCGCATTGCTCCTGGCGGCCGAAAACACCGAGCGTGTGGCGAGTGAAGCTGTTCAGGCGCTCGGCGGTGCAGGCTATACCAAGGACTGGCCGGTTGAGCGTCTCTATCGCGACGCAAAGCTCCTCGGTATCGGTGGCGGGACGAACGAGATCCGGCGGATGCTGATCGGTCGCGAACTCATCGGCGAAGCCTGAAGCGTGGCACAATAATCCGCTCAGCAACCTCGAAGCATCGACGGGACTTGGGCAGGCTTGCGTCCACCTGCCCTCCCCGACTTTTGTTGTCCGCCCCTTCACGAAAAACACGCGCCGCCTCTCGCGAAATATCCCGCGCTGCGTCGAGGATTGCAGCGAATAGGCGGCGGCTCAGCTCGGCGCGAATGACAAGCAAGTTAGACTAGCTTGCGGCAAGCAAGTCTTGACCATGACCCACGCGGCAGCTATTGCCGACCGATAAGAGTCGCGCTCTCCCCGAGCACAAGCGAATGAGAAGAGGATGCCGATGGCTGGCGCATATCTGGATCAACTGCCTTGGCCAGAATTTGGTCGGAGAGATTCTGTGATCGTGGAGATCAAATCGACCCGGCCTTGCGCGAGCCTGAGGTTCCGGTCTTGAGCGCGCCGGTCGAAATGGCTCGATCGGGGTCGGCGTCTTACGAGGGCTCAAAGACCTCACCCGTCAGCTTGGGCCTTCAGCCCTCGCCGCTCGTGACCGAGGGTATCGGGCGCGTGGCTCTCGGCGACCTGATGCGGCGTTCGGCGCGCCGCTTCCGCGACAAGGCAGCGGTGGTCACCCCATCGAGCACCATCACCTTCGGCGAGCTCGACGACAAAGCGAACCGCTGCGCCAATATGCTGCTCGAAAAAGGCGCAAAGCCCGGCGACCGGATCGCGACCATCTGCGCGAACAGCATCGACTTCATCGTCACCATCTTCGGAATTCACAAGGCCGGGCTCGTCTGGGTTCCCATCAATCCCGCCCTCTCGGCGGACGACCGGGCTTATATTCTCAATCATACCGAGGCCGCCATCGTTATCGCCGATGCGAACAGTGGTGAGGCGGTCCCTGGCGGTACCGAAGGTGAGCCGTTGGTGCTGACGCTCGGTCCCGATTTCGATGCAAGACTCGAGGCTGCGTCCAACCGCGAACCCGATCTGCCGATTCACGAGCGTGACCTGACAATGATCATGTACACGAGCGGGACGACATCGCGGCCCAAGGGCGTCATGCACTGCAATCTGGCCGTCTATGCCACCGTGATGTGCAACATCGGCGAATGGATGGTCACGCGCAACGATCGCATCCTGATCGTCTTGCCGCTCTTCCATGTGTCGGCGCACTGCCTCCTGACGACATTCCTCGCCGCCGGCGCGACCGTCGTCCTCCACAACGGCTTCGAACCCGGACAGGTGCTGACGACGATCGATCAGCAAAAAGTGAGCTTCTTCGTCGGGCTGCCGATGATGTACGCCGCGATGATGGAGCATCCGGTCCGCGACACGCTGGACCTCGCATCGCTGCGCTACTGCATCTACGCGATGGCCCCCATGCCCGGACCTTTGCTGCGGCGGCTGCTCGTCGAGTTTTGCCCGACCTTTGTCCTGTCCTCGGGCCAAACCGAGATGTACCCGAGCACGATGATGCTGCGTCCGGAGCAGCAGTTGCTCAAGGAGGGCAATTATTGGGGCGAGCCGTCGATCGTCAACGACGTGGCGATCATGGCGGAGGACGGCACGCTGCTGCCACATGGCGAGATCGGCGAGATCGTGCATCGCGGTCCGAACGTCATGCTCGGCTATTATAAGGATGACGCTGCAACCGCTGAATCGCGGCGCTTCAGCTGGCATCATACCGGCGATCTGGGCGTCATCGATGACGACGGCCAATTGCTTTTCGTCGACCGCCTGAAGGACATGATCAAAAGCGGCGGCGAGAATGTTTCGTCGGTCAAGGTCGAGCAGGTCCTGCTGCAATGCCATCTGATCGCGAACGCCGCTGTGATCGGCGTGCCGCACCCGCGCTGGCAGGAGGCCGTCGTCGCGGTGATCATGTTGAAGCCCGGCGAAACCGCCGAATCCTGGCATATCCATATGTACTGCCGCGAGATGCTCGCGCCGCATGAAGTGCCCAAGGCCTTCGAGTTCGTCGACGATCTTCCGCTCACCGCGACTTCCAAGCTCCGCAAGGTCGAGCTGCGCAATCGCTTCATCAATTTGTTCGGAGGCTGAGCGTGGCGATTATCGAAAGCATGGCCATCGCCGAGAGCGAAGCATTCAAGCACAACCGCTCGGCGCACCTGGAATTGATCGGCGACTTTCGGGCGCTCGAAGCCAAGGTGCTGGCGGCGTCCGCCCGCGCCGGCCCCAAATTCGCCAAGCGCGGACAATTGCTGCCGCGCGATCGTGTCGCGTTGCTGCTCGACCGTGACGCGCCATTTCTGGAGCTGTCGACGCTCGCCGGCATCGGCATGCACGACGATGACGGCGTCGAGAATGTCTATGGCGGCGGTGTCATCGCCGGGATCGGTTTCGTCTCGGGCGTCCGCGCGATGGTGTTCGCGAGCGACGCCGGCATCAAGGGCGGTGCTGCGCATCCAATGGGCATCAAGAAGCAGCTCCGCGTCCAGGACATCGCAATCGAAAACAAGCTGCCCTATATCCAGCTGGTCGAAAGCGCGGGCGCGAACCTCAATCTGCAGGCCGAAATGTTCGTCGAGGGCGGCCGCACTTTTGCCAACCTCTCGCGCATGTCCGCTCTCGGTCTGCCGACGATTACGGTGGTCCACGGCTCATCGACGGCGGGGGGGGCGTATCAGGTCGGCCTCTCCGATTATGTCATCATGATCCGCGGCCGCTCCAAGGTATTTCTGGCCGGCCCGCCTTTGCTAAAGGCAGCCACGGGCGAAATTGCCCGTGATGAAGATCTTGGCGGCGCCGTGCTGCACACCCGGGTGACAGGGGTCGGCGACTATCTGGCAGAAAGCGATGCGGACGGGCTGCGCCAGGCGCGCGAGGTTCTTGCAAAGTTGCGCTGGGATCGAAGCCTGCCGCAGCCGGCCAAGCCCGGTCCCCGCTACGACAGCGAAGAATTGCTCGGGATCGTCTCGCCCGACTACCGCAAACCCTATGACGTGCACGAAGTCATCGCCCGCATCGTCGACGATAGCGATTTCACCGAGTTCAAGGCGGAATATGGGCCGCAGACCGTTTGCGGTCACGCCCGGATCGAAGGCCGTGAGCTTGGCGTCATCGGTAACAACGGGCCGATCGATGCGCAGGGTGCAACCAAGGCCGCGCAGTTCATCCAGCTCTGCTGCCAATCGCGAACGCCGCTGCTGTTCCTCCAGAACACGACGGGGTTCATGGTCGGGGTGGAGGCGGAAACGTCGGGTATCGTCAAACATGGGTCGAAGCTGATCCAGGCTGTCACCAACGCGTCGGTGCCAAAGGTCACCATCCAGATCGGCGCGAGTTTCGGGGCTGGCGCCTATGCGATGTGCGGCCGGGCGTTCGGTCCGCGCTTCATCTTTTCATGGCCGAACAATCGCTTGTCGGTGATGGGCGGAGAACAGGCGGCAAAGGTCCTGACGATCGTCGCTGAAGACGGTGCCGCGGCGCGCGGCGTCGAGCCCGACCATGCGGGACTGGCGGCGATGTCCGAAAGGCTGATCGCGCAATATGACCGCGAAGGCGAGGCGCTGTTTGCGACCGCGCGCCTCTGGGACGACGGCATCATCGACCCGCGCGACACGCGGCGGGTCGTGGCCTTCTGCCTGGACACATGCACCGAGGGCGATGCGCGCGAGCCGGCGCGAAACAATTTCGGGATTGCGCGGCTGTGACCGGGGGCATGATCGACACTCCGCAGATGTCGGTGTTGCGGCTGGAGCAGCGCAGCGGCGCGCTTTTCGCAACGATCGACGATCCCGCGACGCGCAACGCGATTTCCGACCCGCTGCTGGCCGATTTCGACCTGCTGTTCTCGCATTATCGCGCCGACCCGGCCGTTCGCGCCCTCGTTCTGCAAGGCAATGGCCGTATATTTTGCGCCGGTGCCGATTTGAGCGGCAAGACCCTCGGGGCATCGAGCGACGATCCGCATGCCGAGATGGTCGAACTGTCGATCCGCGGCGCGCGTGTTTTCGGCGGCCTCCACGCCTTCCCCAAGCCGGTGATCGCGGTGGTCGAGGGCGCTGCGATGGGCGGTGGCATGGGACTGGCCGCATGCGCCGACATCGTCCTCGCCTCACCGGGTGCCAGCTTTGCCCTCTCCGAAGCGCGCCTTGGCCTCGTAGCGGCTCAGATCGCACCCTTTGTGGTCGCGCGTCTCGGCCCGGCCACCACGCGCCGTCTCGCGCTGACCGGCAGCCGGTTCGATGCGGCACAAGCGGCGAGACTTGGCTTTGTCGATGAATTGCTGGCCGATCGCTCTGCGATCGATGCCCGGCTGGACGTCATCCTGACCGAGATACGCGCCTGCGCCCCTGGCGCCCTCGCGGCGACGAAAGCATTGCTCAACGGCTTGGCGGGATTTGACGCCGCCGCCTTTTCGCAAGTCGCAGCCGAAGTTTTCGCTGAAGCCGTCCTCGGCGAAGGCGCCGAGGGCATCGCAGCGTTCAAAGAGAAGAGACCGCCGGCATGGGCCACGACATGAAGCCGTTTTCGAAAATCCTGATCGCCAATCGCGGTGAAATCGCGTGCCGCGTGATCCGCAGCGCCAAGGCAAAGGGCTATGCGACGGTTGCCGTTTTCAGCGACGCGGACGCGGGCGCGCGGCATGTGCTCGAAGCCGATGAAGCCTTCCGCCTGGGCGGCGGGCCGCTGCAGGAGTCCTATCTGTCGGCCGAACGGGTGCTGGCGGCGGCGCGCGCGACCGGTGCCGATGCGCTCCATCCCGGATACGGCTTCTTTTCCGAAAATGCCGATTTCGCCGAGCAGTGTGCCGACGAGGGGATCACCTTCATCGGACCGATGCCCGATTCGGTGCGGGTGATGGGTGACAAGGCGCGATCGAAGCGGCGAATGATCGAAGCGGGCGTCCCCTGTGTGCCGGGTTATGAGGGCGATGATCAGGACGACGCCCTGTTCGTGCGCGAGGCCGACCGGATCGGCTACCCCGTCATGGTCAAGGCCTCGGCGGGTGGTGGCGGACGCGGCATGCGCCTTGTCCACGATCGCAGCGACCTCGCGGCAGCGCTGGTCTCGGCGCGGTCGGAGGCAAAGAATGCGTTCGGCGATGATCGGCTGCTGCTCGAGCGCGCCGTCGTCGATGCGCGCCACGTCGAGATTCAAGTGTTCGGCGATCGCTTCGGATCGGTTGTGCATCTTGGCGAGCGCGACTGCTCGGTCCAGCGTCGGCACCAGAAGGTCATCGAGGAGGCGCCATCGCCTGCGGTGGACGAGGACCTGCGGCGCCGAATGGGCGACGCGGCGGTTCGCGCTGCGGCGGCGATCGATTATGTCGGGGCGGGAACCGTCGAATTTCTGCTCGGCAAGGATGGCGAATTCTACTTCCTCGAAATGAACACCCGCCTTCAGGTCGAACATCCGGTGACCGAATGTGTCACGGGCATCGACCTCGTCGATCTCCAGATCGATGTGGCGGCGGGACTGCCCCTGCCCTTTGCTCAGGACGATATTTCGATCTCGGGTCACGCGATCGAGGTAAGGTTCTACGCCGAGGACCCGCGACAGGAATTTTTGCCGCAGACCGGCGTCGCGTCGATCTGGCAGCCCGCCACCGGCGACGGCGTGCGCATCGATCACGGCCTGGTGACGGGCCAGGTCATCAGTTCATTCTACGATCCGATGATCGCCAAGATCATCGCCACCGGCGCGAACCGCGACGAAGCACTGCGGCGCCTCGTCCAGGCGGTTCGCGGCACGCACTTGCTCGGCGTCGCGACGAACCGCGAGTTCCTGCTCGACGCCTTGTCGGTCGAGGAATTCCGGCGCGGCGATGCGACGACGGCCTTCATCGGCAAGCATTATGCTGACGGCTTCAAGCCGGGCGAAGGCGACCCAGTTGCGATCCTGCTTGCCGCCATCCTTGCCGCCGAAACGGCCGGACAGGGTTGGTCGTCGAATGGCAAGCAGGCGCATCAGGTCAATCTCGCCAGCGACGGCAGCGAAACCATCGTGCGCGTAGCCCGGGCCGGGCAGCGCTGGTCGGCGCAAAGCGACGCACATTCGGCGTCGATCGCCATCGTCGAACGCGGCGACACGCTGGTCCGGTTCGAGGTCGATGGCCTGCTCCGGCGGGCGGTCTATCTTTGTGACAGTGATGAGATCGCGATCGATCTCGACGGGCGGGTCTATCGGTTCGAGGATACCACCTACCGCGCTCCGTCGCGCGCCAGCGCCGGCGGTGACGGCGTGATGCGCGCCCCGATGACCGGCACCATTACCGCGGTGCGGGTCGGCCAGGACCAGCTCGTGGCCCGCGGCGACGTGCTTGCGGTGCTCGAGGCGATGAAGATGGAACAGCAGATCATCGCGCCGATCGGTGGCAAAGTCACCACCGTTGCGGTCGCCGCGAACCAGCAGGTAGCGGCGCGCGACATCCTCTTCATCGTCGAGGGGGAGCCGGCATGACGCAGCGAACAATCAGCATCGGCGGCGCATCGGGATTTTGGGGCGACAGCTCGATCGCCCTGCCCCAGCTGCTCGAGCATGACGGTCTCGACTATATCTCCTTCGACTATCTGGCTGAAGTCACGATGTCGATCCTCGCCCGCGCCCGCGCGAAGGATCCATCGCTGGGCTATGCGACCGATTTCGTCAGCCTGGTCGAGCGTCACCTGCCGCGGATCGCCGAACGCGGGGTGAAGCTGATTGCGAATGCCGGGGGCGTCAATCCATCGGCCTGCGCGGAAGCGCTTCGGGCAAAAATTGCGGCCGCCGGCTTGAACCTGCGGGTCGGCGTGGTCACTGGCGACGATCTGATCGCGATGCAGCCCGAGCTTCAGACCAGTAGGGAAATGTTCTCGGGCGCCGCGATGCCGTCGCGGCTGATGAGCCTCAATGCCTATCTGGGGGCCGCACCGATCGCGGCGGCATTGGATGCCGGCGCCGACATCGTCGTCACGGGTCGCTGCGTCGATAGCGCGACCGTGCTTGGCGCGTGCATTCACGCGTTCGGCTGGTCCATGTCGGACTTCGACAGCCTGTCGGGCGGATCGCTCGCCGGCCACATTATCGAGTGCGGAGCGCAGGCGACCGGCGGTCTCTTCACCGATTGGCAGGATGTCGGCGACTGGGCGAATATCGGCTATCCGATCGCAGTGATCGACGCCGATGGTGCGTTCGACGTCATCAAGCCGCAAGGGACCGGCGGCCTTGTCTCGCGCGGCACGGTCAGCGAGCAGCTCGTTTACGAAATCGGCGATCCCGCGGCCTATCTCCTTCCCGACGTCAGCTGCGACTGGCGGTCGGTCGAGATCGAAGAAACCGATAACGGGCGGGTGCGGGTCACCGGCGCACGCGGCCGTGCACCGACCGAAACCTACAAGGCCAGCGCAACCTGGCAGGATGGCTACCGCGTCGGCGCGACCTGGACGATTATCGGTGAGGCTGCTGCCAGCAAGGCAGCCAAGGTGGGCGAAGCAGTTGTGACGCGAGTCTCGTCGCTGTTGTCCGCGGCGGGTTCAGCGCCGTTCAGCGAGACTTCGATCGAGATCATCGGCGCCGAATCGAGCTATGGCGCGAACAGCCAGGCGCGAGGCGCGCGCGAGGTTGTGCTCAAGATCGCCGCGAAGCATGGCGATCCCAAGGCGCTGGAGCTGCTGGTCCGCGAATTCACCTCCGCCGGCACGTCGATGGCGCCCGGATTTACCGGCATGGGTGGCAACCGCCCCAAGGTCATGCCGCTCGTCCGCCTCTTTTCGACTGCGGTCGACAAGGCGATCGTCGACGTCCAGGTGAATGTCGAAGTCGAAGGACAAGTGGTCGCTCTGCCGGATGTGCCAAGGCCGTCTTCCGCCAACCCGCCAGTCGATCAGGAGCCCGAACGGTCCACACCGCTTGCTGCGACCGGCCTTACCAAAGTTCCGCTGATCGAGCTCGCGTGGGGCCGCAGCGGCGACAAGGGCAATCACGCCAATATCGGCATCATTGCGCGGCGGCCCGAATTTCTTCCCTACATCCGGCATGCACTGCAGCCCGATGTCGTGGGCGCCCTGTTCCAACATTATGCGCCCGCTGAAGTGCGGCGCTTCGACCTCCCCGGCATCCATGGCCTCAACTTCATGCTCTACGACGTTCTGGGCGGCGGCGGCATCGCCTCGCTGCGCAATGATCCGCAGGGCAAGGGCTATGCGCAAATCCTGCTCGGCATGGAAATTGCCGTGCCGGCCGATCTCGTCCGTTCCTGAACACCAGCTCTCACGCACCATCTTACCGGAGTAAAGCCATGTCGATCGAAGCAAACAAAGCCATTGTCCAACAGTTTCTGGCCAAATTCGGAAGCGGCGATGCCGACGGTCTGATTGACAGCCTAACCGACGACGCGACCTGGTGGATCGGCGGCAAGCCCGACCAGCTTCCGCAGGCCGGAATGAAGACCAAGGAAGGGATCAGCGCCGTCCTGCGCGGTATCGGCGCGAAGATCCCGGGCGGTATCGACATGCGGATCCGCGGCATGATCGGCGAAGGCGACAAGGTCGCTGCCGAGGTCGAAGCGCATGGCGAGATCACGAACGGGCGCATCTACAATAATGAATATCACTTTCTGTTCACGATCCGTGATGGCCGCATCGCGGCGGTCAAAGAATATAATGACACACTTCATCTGAAGACCATTTTCGCGGCGTGACCGCTTGCACGCTCGCGACGCGGTCGTCGCAGACCCAAAGCCTGAAAGGGAGCCGTCAGTCTCATGATTAGCGCCGACACGAAGCCGGAAGAGAGCCCCTATGCGCTTTGGCAGCAAACGGTGTCGGCGCGGTACAAGGATCGCTCCTTTGTCGCGCGCAACCGCTCGGGCGTCGAGGTCGATCCGGTTTACGGTGGGCTCGACCGTCATGGCAACGAAGCCGAAATGCCCGGGCAATATCCCTATACGCGCGGCATTTACCCGATCCATTATCAGTTCCAGCCGTGGATGGACCTCCAGATCATTGGCTTCGGCCTGCCCTCGCAGACCCGCGAGCGGATGGATCTTCTGCTCGAACAGGGCGGCTCGAAGGGCTATTTCGATCGCGAAGCCTACAATTTCATCTTCGATATGCCGACGTCGATGGGCTATGATCCCGACCACCCCGGGGTGCGCGGCAGCATCGGCGACTGCGGCATTTCGGTCTGCAAGGCGCGCGATTACGAGATCCTGCTCGACGGCAAGGATCTGGCGAAAACGACGGTCTCGATGGTCCTCAACGCGGGGTCGCCGGCCATGCTCGGGCTGTATCTCGCAGCGGCCAAGCGCCGCGGCTTTGCATTCGACAAGCTTGGCGGCAATCTCACCAACTATATCTGGGATTTCTTTGGCCATAGCGGCGGAACGAACTTCTCGCCGCGCGGCAGCTACCGGCTGATCGCCGACATCGCGGCCTATTGCGCCGAGCATGTGCCGCTGTGGAATCCCCTCACCATCAGCGAGCATAATATCTGCGAAGCCGGCGCCACGAACGTCCAAGCCGTCGCCTATTCGATCGCTGCGATCATTGCGGTCAACGAGGAGTGCGTGAAGCTCGGCATCGACCCCGACACCGTCGTACCACGCTTCGGATTTCACGTCCGCTACGGCGAGAATTTCTTCGAAGAGGTCGCGAAGACCCGCGCGCTGCGGCGCGTCTATGCGAAGGTGAACCGCGAGCGTTTCGGCTGCAAGAAAAGCGGTTCGCTCCAAGCGCGCATCCATGCCCAGACCGCAGGGTCGCTGCTGACCGCGCAGCAGCCGCTGAACAATCTCGTCCGCAACGCTTATGGCGCGCTGGCGGCCGTCCTGTCCGGCGCCAACGGCATGACGATCAACGCCTATGACGAGGCACTCGGCCTGCCGACCGAAGAAGCGGTGACGCTGTCGCTGCGCACAAGCCAGATCATTGCTGAGGAAACCGGCGCCGTTCATGTGTCCGACCCGTTCGGCGGATCCTATTATGTGGAAGCGCTCACCGACGAGATCGAACGCCGGGTGTTCGAGATCATCGCCGACATCGACGACCGCGGCGGGCTGATCGCCTGCATCGAGTCAGGCTGGATCAAACAGCAGGTCTCTGCCGCCGCCTACCAATGGCGTCAGGAAATCGAGAGCGGCGCGCGAACGATGGTCGGCGTCAACAAATATACCACCGACGAACCCGAGCAATTTGCGGTGTTCCAGCCCGATCCCGAAGCCGCGCGCCTTGCGATCGCCGACGTCGAGCGGCACCGCCGCGAACGCGATGCGACGCGCTGCGCGGCGGCGCTTGAAGACCTGCGCCGTGCGGCGGTCGAGGTCAACGAAGGCCGGGCGATCGGGTCGGTAATGGCAAACCTTGTCGCCGCCGCCGAAGCCGATGCAACGCTCGGCGAGATGCAGGCCATTCTTCACGAAGTCTTCGGGCGCAACAAATAGGAAACCGATCGCCATGCCAGATACTGCGCCGCAGCCGCGCGTCCTCCTGACCAAGAGCTTCATCGACAGCCATGATCGCGCCATTGCGACCATCGCGCTCGCGCTGCGCGACGCCGCGATGGAAGTGGTGCTGATCGACTATGAGCAGCCCGAAGATGTAGTCACCGTCGCGCTCCAGGAAGACGTCGATATTATCGGGCTGAGCTTCATGTCGGGAGGCCAGGTCGAAACCACGCAAAAGATCGTCGCCGAGCTACAGCGTCGCGAAGTCCCCGATTTGCCGGTGGTGGTCGGCGGGGTCATTCGTCCGTTCGACGTCGCGCCGCTCGAAGCCGTGGGCGTCCGGGAAATCTTCCGCGGCGGCGCACCGCTGACCGATGTTGTCGCGACGTTCGATCGCCTTGCCCGCGCCTATCGGAGTCACGTTTGACCGGGACGCGCGCAGGATCTGACGCGGCTTCGCTGCTGAAGGCGGTCCGCGATCGCGATCCGCTGGCGATTGCGCGCGCCATCACCGCGATCGAAAACCGCACGGCGGTAGGAACCGAACTGGCGGTCGCGGTGCGCGGCCGGGCCAGCCGGTGCCGAACCCTCGGCGTGACCGGGCCACCGGGCGCCGGCAAGTCCTCGCTCATCAATGCGCTTTTGCCCGAATTGCTGCCGAGATACCGCCGCGTCGCGATCCTGACGGTCGATCCATCGAGCCCGATCAGCGGCGGTGCGGTGCTGGGCGATCGCGTTCGCATGGCGGCGCACAGCGCAAATCCGGACGTTTTCATCCGGTCGCTCGCTGCGCGCGGCCACCTCGGCGGGGTGACGCGAACCACAAGATCGGTCATGGATCTACTGGCGGCCGCCGATATGGACCTCGTGATCGTCGAAACCGTCGGCACGGGTCAGTCAGAAGTCGAAGTTGCCAACCTGACCGATGTGAAGATCGTCGTGTGCGCACCCGGCCTTGGCGACGAGATGCAGGCGATGAAGGCCGGCGTATTGGAAATCGCCGACCTGTTGGTCGTGAACAAGGCGGATCTGCCCGACGCCGCGCGAACGGCCACACATTTGACAGCCATGCTGCACCACCGGGGCCATGAGGAACGCCGGTCCATGCTGTCGGTATCGACGCAAACTCGGGACGGCCTCAAGGCGCTCGGCGACGCGATCGACGACAGGTTCGCTGGGCTTCCGGCCGGCCCGCCCGACGCCGCCGCCGGAGGCGGGATATCACGATCGACGCTCGCTCAGGACGTTGCCGACGCCGCGGCCGCGCTGTTGCTCGGCACGTCCGACCCGCGCCTGACCACAATCGTGGAACACATGTCGCAGGGAAAATTGTCGCGGCACGAGGGCACTAAAGCTGCCTTGGAGCTCCTGACCGACCTCGACGGCCCTTCAGAAGCAAGGATCTATTCGTGAACGCTGACCTGTTTTCGCTTTCCGGGCGTGTTGCCCTTGTCACCGGCGCGTCGAGCGGTATCGGCCGGGAGCTTGCGCTGGGCCTGGCCGCGGCAGGCGCACGCGTCGTTGCGGTGGCGCGCCGCGCGGACCGCCTCGACGGCCTCGTGCGGGAAATCGAGCAGTCGGGAGGAAGCGCGCTGGCCGCGCAAGCGGATGTGACCGACGCCGAGAGCATCGAGCGGGCTTTCGATGCCGCGGAGCGCGCCTATGGCACTATGAATGTCATCGTGAGCAATGCCGGCGTCACCGATGCCCGTAATTTCCTGAAGATCGAACCGGCGGCCCGGGATGCGGTTTTCGACACCAATTTTCGGGGCGTCTGGAATGTGGGTCAGATGGCTGCTCGCCGGCTCGTAGCGGCCAAGCAGGGCGGCTCGATCATCAACGTGGCGTCGGTGCTGGGGCTGGGCGTGCAACCCGGGCTGGCGAGCTATTGTGCGTCGAAGGGCGCAGTCATCCAGCTCACGCGCGCCATGGCGATCGATCTCGGCAAGCATAATATTCGCGTCAATGCTCTGGCACCGGGCTGGTTCAAGACCGAGCTGAACGAGGAATTTTTCGACAGTCCGACCGGAATCGAACGCATCGCGCAAATGCCTGCGCGCCGCCTCGGCAGGATCGAAGAGTTGGTCGGCCCTGTCGTCATGCTGGCAAGCGATGCGGGAGCCTTCGTCAACGGCTCGGTCATTGCGGTGGACGGAGCGCTGAACGCTCTGGTCGCCTAATGGCTTGACGCCCAATGGCGGCGCCGCCCCGAGCAAAGGGCGTGAAGCACTGCTACGCCATTGCGCCTCTCTTCAGCGCGATCTCCTTCCCGCCCGTCCCGCACCAAATGCGCCGAGCGGTTCGCGATCAGGTGAGTATCCCGGCCGCTTCGAGCGCCTCGATCGTCGCCGCATCCAGCCCCAGAATGTCTCGCAAGACATGCGCGTTGTCGCGCCCGTAACAGGGCGCGGATCGTGCGTATTCGGCGGGCGTGCGCGCGAGCTGGAATGGCGACGCCTCGACGACGGCGGTGCCCGAGAGAGAATGCGGCAGATGGACGAGGTGATTACGCGCCACAATCTGAGGATCATTGCCAAATTCTTCGATCGAAACCAGACGATGCGCGGGGATGCCGTTTTCCTGCAGAAGCTGTTCGATGACCGTGACCTCCTGCTGCCTAGCCCATTGCTCGAGCCGACGTTCCAAGGCGTCCTCGTCGCTCTTCCGCCCCTGGAATGTTTTCCATGCGGGCTCGTCGATTTGCGCGATCGCCGCAAGGCGTTCCCATTGCGCATCCGACTGCACCGCGATTGCGATCCAGCTATCCTCGGCATTGGTCCGGAAAACGCCGTGCGGGGCCATGGCGAGGTCCCGATTGCCCATCGGTCCCTGAACATTTCCCGTAACCGATGTTTCTGCGATCTGGGCGGCAAGGAACTGGACGCCAGCTTCGGTCTGCGACACGTCGAGCCAACATCCCCGACCGGTACGCCGACGATGGTCCAGCGCAGCCAGCGTGGCGGGGATACCGAAGCGCGGCGCGACGAAATCCGTATAGGGGCCATAGGGTCCAACCGGGGTCGCCCCCTCCATTCCAACGAGATTCTGGAAGCCAGCGATCGCTGCGCCATGGTTGCCGTAACCCGAGTAGCTGGCGAACGGTCCTGATTGACCGGTCAATGACGTACTGACCATGACCAGACCCGGATTATCTCTTGCCAGCTCGTCATAAGACAGCCCCCAACGCGCCATCTGCCCGGGCGTGAAGGATTCAACGAGGACATCCGCCCAGCGCGCCAGCGAACGCACGATGTCACGTGCTTCCGGCTTGGACAAGTCGAGCGACAGGCCGAGTTTTCCGGCGTTGCAGGTCTCATAGAGGGCGGATCGCTGCACATCATAATCGCCCGCTGGGAATGGTCCCATCAATCGCGCCGTCTCGACACGCTTTGCCGACTCTAGTCGGATAACCGTCGCGCCATAGTCGGCGAGATTTCGGCCGATGAGAGGGCCAGCCACGACCCAAGCAAGGTCGAGCACCTTGAGCCCGGCGAGGGGTTGCAACGAGGGCTCGGCTGCGATTTCTTCGGGCTGGCTGGTTGCTGACCATTCGCCGAGAATTTGCGCGCGATCGGCATCAAGCCTCGGCGCGGCAGTCGGGCGCGCGAATCCGTCCGGGCATGCACCGCCGAAGCCCCAAGGCAGCGAATAGTTTCCTTCCGGGCCGGCCACCGTGGCGAGGAAGCCGCGCGCCGCAAACTGTTCGCTCGCCAGCAGATCGGCAATCGTTTCGATCGGTGCGATACGGATGCCGCGATCGAGCGCGATCTGCATGAGGTTCGCTTTGCGGAATCGCGCGAGGAAGGCCGACACATGGCGGCGAGCCTCCTCGAGCATTTCCCAGCTGATGTCGCTTTCGAGCCGTCCGTGCAGCGTCGTCCAGTCCCAGTCGTGAAAGGTCTCGGGAAGCGCGGACTCCTCGATCATCCAAGCGAACAATTTATTGGTCGACGGACCGGTCGCGGGTCCCATCGCCAAGTGCATTTCCGCAAGCCCGTCGGCAATCGGCCACTTCGATCGCCGGGTAAGCGAGCCGCTTCCGCTGAGATCCATTGGCCCACCCTTGCCGCCCGATAATGTGGCGCCGGGTCGGGGCACGAAATTCTCATGACCGATGGATTCGGCAAGCACCGCGCCGAGAGTGCATTGCGGAAGGGTTTGAAGAATGGCGAGATCGATATGCTGCCCCATTCCACTGCGCCCGCGCTCGGCATGCCCGATCAGGGCAGCTCCGGCGGCGGTTGCAGCGCCGTGTAGATAGGCCTGAGGGGCGCTGAGCCGAAGCGGCCGGCCCTCGTTGTCGCGGGTGAGTAACAGTGGCCCGCCCGCAGCCCAGAGGATCAGTTCGCTGTCCAGCCAGTCCTTTTTGGGGCCAGTGAGGCCGTAAGGCGTGATGGATACGTGAACGAGCCTGGGATTAAGCGCCGCCACTGCAGCCGGATCGAGCCAGTCCGGGCGACCGTCACTGGGAGCGGTGGAATCAAGCAGAATATCCGCCGACCCTAGCAACTTCGCCCAAGTCTTCGAATCCGTCGCCGGATCGCAGACAATCGAACGCGTCCCAGAGGCGTAGGCGGCCCAATAGAACGAGTCTTCACCTTGACTCCAATCGGGCGCGAAAGGAGGCTGAAGTCGACCATCACTGCCGCCTGGCGGCTCCATATGAACCACATCTGCACCCAGTTGGGCCAAGATGTGCCCGGCCAGCACACCGCGATGATCCGTGACGTCCAGAACCCGATATGGCGAGAGAAAGCCGCTATGGTTGTCTCTCATCCGTATCATCCTCCCTTCGCGGGCGTCCGAGAACCCTGCGGTGTTGTAATTTGCGCACCATAATGCCCCGCCCCCACACGGGTCAACACTTGCTTGCGGCAAGCTATTAGAATTCAGGCTTTCGCATATATTCGGCCGTGCCGTCCCAGGGGCGTTGGTAAAAGCCTAGCTGTCGAGAAAGGGGAGATTGGTCCGATTGGGCTGGCCCCCGCGAAAACTGGCCCTGACCTTTGCCCCGGTGTCACGGGCGATGCTTATCCGTAACGCCAGGCACGACGATCATCGAATTGAAACGCTTCAAGGCGGATGGATCGATCCAGCGCCGCCTGAAAAGGTTGTCAAACTGGTCATCTGGTTTCCGACGCTGAGCGCGTCTGACACGTTGCAAAACGAGGTTTGCTCATAATTTGATGTCGGCGAAATGTCGTCACAGAATGCCCGATGACCGGGATCAGGTCGAAGCTGCAGTGTCGTGGTCGCGCTACAAGCCACCGCTATGAGTCGGCGACAATTGAGCCCGCCAAGTGCAAGGGCGCGCTGATCAAGGTTGGCCGGTTGCGGTCAGTCCGCTTCTAGACTTGGAACGCACGAAGCAGACGCTCCTATTGAGATCCACGAGCGGCAATTCGATTGGCGATTGAAATCGTGCCTGGAGGCGGCCGCATGAAATTCAACGAGCCGCGCGCTCTAACGCTCACAGGTCGCTTACAGCAATCGTTGCCACCAACCGACATCATGCCAAGCATCGAACTTTCGTCCGACTTCGCGGTAAATGCCGACCAGCTCGAAGCCCATAGCTTCATGCAGGCCGACGCTTGCTTCGTTTGGCAGCGCGATGCCGGCAAAGGCAGCGTGATAACCCATGCTTGCTGCGGCGGGCAGCAGCCGGGAGTATAAGGCGCCCGCCACGCCCCTCCGTTGCGTTCCGGGCGCCACATAAACTGCTACATCGATCGATGTCCTGTATGCCGCGCGAGTGCGATGCTCAGAGGCGTATGCGTAGCCGACAACCTGCCCCTCCACTTCGGCAACGAAATAGGGATGGTGCGGCAGAATAGTGGCGATACGCCTTTCGATCTCCGTAATGTCAGGCGGCACTACCTCGAAGGAGATGGTGGTGTCACTGACATACGGCGCGTAAATGGCCTGAACGGCTGGCGCATCACCCATGACTATTTGACGCACATGCATGGTTGTACCGCTCCGGAATCAGATTTTGTCCAGACTGGCGTGCCACTTCCGGGCAATCAAGGCATTACGCCCTCTGTTGCGTCTGGCACATGTAGAGGCTGCCCGGCCGCGGGCCACTCCTTCGCACGCCAACATCCGTACGCATCGAATATTTCCGATGGGCATTGACGCGAGAAAACCTATCGGATAATTCCGATGCATGAACACGGACACCGCCCTTGCCGCGCTCGCCGCGCTGTCTCATCCTACCCGTCTTGAAGCTTTCCGTTTACTGGTTCAGCATGAGCCTGAAGGACTGTCGACCGGCCAGCTCGTGGATGCCTCGGGGCTAACCCAAAGCACGTTCTCCACACATCTTGCGGTCTTGGCAAAGGCCGGCTTGGTCAAATCGGAAAAGCGCGGGCGTCAGTTCATCCAACGCGCGGAGATCGATGCGCTGAAGGGTCTAATGCTCTTCCTCGCGAAAGACTGCTGCCAGGGCCGCGCCGAACTGTGCGAACCGCTCCTCGCCGAACTTTCCTGCTGCTGATCGGCGCGACCTGCGCCGAGGGAGATTTTCATGGCCGACAAGATTTACAACGTGCTGTTCCTGTGCACCGGCAACAGCGCGCGCTCGATCCTCGCCGAGGCCTTGTTGAACCGCGACGGCAAGGGGCGCTTCCGCGCATATAGCGCGGGCAGCTTCCCGAAGGGCGAGGTCCACCCCCAGGCATTGGCGCTTCTCGGCGAACTCGGCTTCGAAACCGCCGAACTCCGCTCGAAGAGCTGGGACGAGTTTTCCGAACTCGATGCCCCGGTCTTCGATTTCATCTTCACCGTCTGCGACAATGCCGCCGGCGAGACCTGCCCGATCTGGCCGGGCAAGCCGATGAACGCACATTGGGGAATCGAGGATCCCGCCGCGGTAGAAGGCCGCGGCCAGCGCGAAGCTTTCGAACATGCCCTGCATTATCTCTCGAACCGCATCTCGCTCTTCCTCGCGCTGCCGCACGAAAGCATCGACGAGATGGCGATGGACCGGAAGCTGAAGGAGATCGGCCGCACCGAAGGCGCCACCGGCGGACAGGAGGCGGACGCATGACCGCCGACATCGTCATCTACCACAATCCCGAATGCGGCACGTCGCGCAACACGCTCGCGCTCATCCGCAATACGGGGATCGAGCCGCATGTCGTCGAATATCTGAAGACGCCGCCAGCACGCACGCTGCTCGAACAGCTGATCCAGCGCGCCGGCATTAGCCCGCGAGACCTGCTACGCGAGAAGGGCACGCCTTATGCCGACCTCGGTCTCGGCAACGAGAGCCTCAGCGACGCCGCGCTTATCGATGCAATGATGGCCCACCCTGTCCTCATCAATCGCCCACTCGTGGTGTCGCCGCTCGGGGTCAAGCTCTGCCGCCCGTCCGAAGCCGTGCTCGACATCCTTCCGGCCCGCCAGCACGGCGCCTTCGCCAAGGAAAACGGCGAGCAGGTCGTCGATGCCGCCGGCAATCTCGTCCAAGAATGAGGGCAGCAACATGACCACTGCCGCGAAACGCGAACGCCTGTCGTTCCTCGACCGCTATCTGACGCTCTGGATCTTTCTTGCCATGGGCCTCGGCGTGTTGCTCGGGTCGGTCTTCAAGGGGCTGCCCGCCGTGATCGACGCCATGTCGATCGGCACGACGAACATCCCGATCGCCATCGGCCTGATCCTGATGATGTATCCGCCGCTCGCCCGGGTGCGCTACGATGAGCTGCCGCGCGTGTTCGAGGACAAGCGCGTACTCGCGATTTCGCTGATACAGAACTGGATTATCGGACCCGTGCTCATGTTCGCGCTCGCGGTCATCTTCCTCGCGGATAAACCCGAATATATGACCGGCCTGATCCTGATCGGTCTCGCCCGCTGCATCGCGATGGTGATCGTGTGGAACCAGCTCGCCAAGGGCGACAATCAATATGTCGCCGCGCTCGTCGCCTTCAACTCAATCTTCCAGATCCTCTTCTTCAGCATTTACGCCTGGTTCTTCCTGACCGTCCTCCCGCCGCTGTTCGGCCTCGAAGGCAGCGTGATCGACGTGAGCTTCTGGACCATCGCCGAGGCGGTCCTCATCTATCTCGGCATCCCCTTCCTCGCAGGATATCTCACGCGCCGCTTCCTCGCCCGCGCGAAAGGTGACGAATGGTACGAGACGCGCTTCCTGCCCAGGATCGGCCCGATCACGCTCGTCGCGCTGCTGTTCACGATCGTCGCGATGTTCAGCCTCAAGGGCGGCGAGATCGTCACCATCCCTGCCGACGTCTTCCGGATCGCAATCCCGCTCACCATCTACTTCGTCGTGCAATTCCTTATCAGCTTCTGGATGGGGAAGCTGATCGAGGCCGATTATCCCCGCACGACGGCAGTCGCCTTCACCGCGGCGGGCAATAATTTCGAGCTCGCGATAGCGGTCGCCATCGCTGCCTTCGGCCTTGCTTCGCCGGTGGCCTTCGCCGCGGTTATCGGCCCGCTCGTCGAAGTTCCAGTCCTCATCCTCCTCGTCAACGTCGCCCTCCGCCTCGGACGCCGATGGTTCCCGGCGACCACGCCTTCAGAAGCCCGAGTATCATGACAGAACAGACCCATCACCGCTTGCGGACACTCTCCGACCCGGACCATCTCCCGGCGCTCAGCCCCGAATATCTTCGCGCGCAGCCCGCGCGCGGCCTCGGACCGCTCGATCCCGCGCCGCGCATCCTTTTGCTCTATGGCAGTTTGCGCGAGCGTTCTTATTCGCGGCTCGTCGTCGAGGAGACAGCGCGCCTGCTCCAGTTCTTCGGCTGCGAGACACGCATCTTCGACCCGTCCGACCTCCCTCTGCCCGACCTGATTGCCGACGACGACCATCCTGCCGTGGAGGAACTTCGCCGACACTCGCTCTGGTCCGAAGGCCAGGTCTGGTGCAGCCCCGAGCGCCATGGACAGATCACGGGCATCATGAAGGCACAGGTCGACCATCTTCCGCTCGCCTACAAGGGCCTCCGCCCGACGCAGGGGCGTACGCTCGCGGTGATGCAGGTGTCGGCCGGGTCACAGTCGTTCAACAGCGTCAATACGCTCCGCATCCTCGGCCGCTGGATGCGGATGATCACCATCCCCAACCAGTCGAGCGTCGCAAAGGCGTACCAGGAGTTCGACGAAGCCGGGCGCATGCTGCCATCGAGCTATTATGACCGGATTGTCGACGTTGCTGAGGAGCTTGTCCGCTTCACCGTCCTCACCCGCGGGCATGCCGACCAGCTCGTTGACCGCTATTCGGAGCGCAAGGATCGGAAAGAGCAAGTGGTGACGCCAGCCGAATTAGCTGGAATTCCGGGCACCCGTTGAACATTTCTGGCCGTTTGGAGACAGGCAGCTTTTAGGTGCCAAACAAAGAGAGCTGACGTTCCGATGCAGTCTGGAACGCTCGCTCTCTAGGATAACTGACGTTAACTCGGGGTCAGCTGCCAACCACAATACGCCGTCCCGATTTAGCGCTCGGGATGTCGCTTGCGCCGAAAGCTGGCGGAGAGGCCGCGAGAAGTGGCGGATTGGCAATGCGCACAACACGGCCGTCTATCAATCTCAACATCAATCCTCAGAGCATCCCGCTGATCAGGCGAATAGCTGACCCGTCAAGCAGCGCCGAAGGTCTTTGGTTTGGTCAGTTGGGTTGGGCATCCTGCGCTAGCTAGCTGACGAATCCTGTAGGAACAGCACCTCGGAATCGCTGCGAAGCCAACGACGTTCGCCAAACATGTAATTGTGGATCTGCTCGACATCGAACTGCTGGAACGGGCCGAAGGTGTCCATCATCATCGCGCGAGATGATTCCAAACCCTCTCGTTGGCTGTCCGCGATCCAAGACAACGATACAAACTCATACGCGACGCGCGCGACCAACTGCTGAGCGATGCCAACCACGCCCCCGGCTTCGTGAATGCAATGAAGAGCATAGTCGCTCGCTGGGTCAAATTCGATCTGCCAACCGGGCGCGGCCATCTGCCTGCACAGTTCGTCCATGCTCGCCCCGACGATGATAAAGATGTTGCCCTCGATAAAATCTAAAAGGTGATGGGACTCCCGGATGGTGAGGATGAAGGGCGTGTAGGGTGCCCAAGCAAAATCGTTCTTGTCGCCGTTCAGAGTCCAGAACACCCACCGCTCGTGGGCGAACGGCTCGAAGATCGCTGAATAGTCGGGCCGCGCACCAGCTATTACCGCGTAAGCAATGCCCGGTTCCGGGCGAGAAATCGCAAAACCTGTCCTTTTGGCTTCAGCGATGCACTCGTTCAGCGCTTCGACATTAGTGCGCTCAGGGAGGGTGACCGCTTGCCGCATCGTCTCACCAGGCGCTCCTCGGTAGCCCACCGCACGATCAGTCTCCAAGAAGCTGCGTAGCTTCTCCATCTTCTCGGCTTGCCGCCTCCCTCGACCCCCTTGCTTCGGGCTGCTTTTCACCTCGATAGGCACGGGATCGGAAGCACCAAGTAGACAAACATCGCCATAGCGGATGGTGTTGGTAATGTCGGAAAGGACTGCCGGCACCTGATGCTCAAGGGCACTGAATAGGCACTTCAACTCGCTAACCAATCCCTCTTTGCCGCGGATCATCCCGGCATCGCGTTTTATGGCGAAGTGGTCGGTGTCATAGTAGGCGTGCTTGATCGCGAACTTGTCGAGATAGATGAACGCCAGCGCGTCCCCACAGCATTTCCAGATGTAAATCTGCTTGGCGTATCCGTTGATGAATCCCGCTGTGCGCTTGACCTTTGTTCTAAGCGCCTTGCTGATTTCCTTCGATCCCCGGCCTGTTTTCAATTGCCGGATCAGTTCCTTGTGCGCAGCGCGATGCTTGTCTTGCATCCGCTCTGCGCGAATGATCTCCTTCAAGACGAGGAGGTTTAGGGCTTTGACCGAAGCAAAATCGTCGTGATCCGCTTCAATTGTGCGGAGCAGCCTTACCATTTCGAAGAACGGCTTCTGTCGCCGACCTACCATCATTAGCGTTGTTCCGACCTTAGGTTAGAAGGGCTTACCGTTATCCCAAGCATCGCCAAATGGCGATCGCGGAGGCGGCAATGAGCCCTTAGCCACAATTTGCACCGAGCAGGTTCCTTAGTGCATTTGTTCCCTATTTGTTCTATTCCGGCATTTGAATCGGAGACCAAATTCGAGGACGACGCGTGCTCACCATTCCCGGGTTCCTTATTTCTGGATATCCAGATTTCTTGCAATCCACATTTGTGGATTGCAAGAAAGGCCGATTTCTGTATTTCTCCGCCAGATGCGAACCGCCCAGGGCGGGCCGCAATGGGGAGGGGGCGCCTGATGGTCGACAAGCAGATCGTGGACGGTGGTACCGCGGATGGCGAAAACAAGTCGCTCAATTTCAAGGTGAGCGCCGACTTCAAGAAGGACTTCAAAGGGTTCGCCGTCGCGCAAGGCATGACGATGACAGACCTTCTCAAGGAAGGCTTCGCGCTAACGAAGAAAAAGCGGCAGAAGTGATGCTGACGGCGCCGTCGCGGCTGACCGGACTCCGGCGATGACAGCGCACGCGCCCGATGCGGCGTTCGCTGGCGCCGAATGGTTGTTTTCGATCGGCCGCGGGGATGTCCCGGCCGTCGAAGGATTGGTTCCGGTTGCCTCGTTGGATCGCGAAGGGCAGAATCCGGATGTCGTAGCCATGATCGAGCGTGCGGCCAGCTATGGGGCACGCGCGGTCTTCTTCGAGGCGCAGCGACAAGGACGGGCCCCGGTCGCGCAGGCGTTCGTCTTCGATACCAAGGACCATCCCGACGACGAAAAATTTGCCGAGCTTCACAAGCGACTATGGAGCTGGGGCGGCGTGCCGCTAGTCTATCGCGCAGGACCGGGCGTCATACAGTTGTTTCGCTGCGCACACGAGCCGGATTTCGTCGGCACGGACGATCGTCCTATATGCAATCCGATCCGCACGCTGGAATTGGGCGCGGCGATCGCGGAGCAAGACGTCTGGTGGGACGCGCAACGAATCCGCAATGGCGCGATCTGGGATGACCCCGACGCCTGCCTGCTCATGCTGTCCGCGACCAAGTCTGCTCACCGCAAACTGGTCGCCGGGGTCCGCGCGCTCGCCATACAGCTTTCGGACAGCGAATTGCTTGACCCGGCGCTGCGCCGCCGGCTGCTCATCCTGTCACTGCTTATCGCATATCTCGAAGAGCGACTGGTCTTGCTCCCCCATGATTTCGCGAGCGCCCTGCCCGGTGCTTCTCGCTTCTTCGAGGTTCTTGCCGACGGTCCGGCGCTGATCAGGCTACTCGAATCGCTCGAGGCAAGATTCAACGGCCATGTCTTTCGACTTCGCGACAGCGAACGGGCCGCCTTGGTCAAAACTTCCGATCTCGCCCGCTATGCGCGATTGGTGCAGGGCTCTGAAGATGAAACAGGCCAGCTCAGCTTCTGGCGGCTGTATTCGTTCCGAGACCTGCCGGTCGAGCTGATCAGCAACATCTACCAGCTCTTCGTGAAAGACGAGGCCAGCTCCATCTACACGCCGCCGGCGCTTGTTCGACTGATGCTCGAGGAGGTTCTCGATTGGGATCGGATCGACGCGCTGATGGAAAGCGAGGGAGTCATCCTCGATCCGGCATGTGGTTCGGGCGTTTTCCTCGTCGAGGCGTACAAGCGGCTCGTGCTCCATTGGCGTTCGCGCAACGGATGGGTGCATCCCGGCGTGGAAATTCTTCGCGGGCTGCTCCAGCGCATTCATGGCGTCGATCTCGAAGAAGGCGCGGTCGAACTCGCAGCATTCAGCCTCTGCCTCAGCCTGTGCGACGCCTTGAAGCCGGAGGATATTCGCGCAAGCGTAAAACTATTCCCACGCCTTGCCGGCGAGACGCTCCATTGGAGCTGCTTTTTCGACGCGAAGAAAAATGGCCTTGTCGCGCAGAAGGTCGCGATCATTGTCGGCAACCCGCCCTTCGCCTCGTCGCTGACGACCAAGGGTGCTCGCGATTGCGCCGCGTCGTACGCGAAGGAATACGGCCCCCTCGCCGACAAGCAGCTCGCCTACCTGTTTCTCCACGAAGCTATGGCGATGGCGACGAAGGGTGGCATTCTAGCAATGATCGAGCCGTCGGGGTTCCTGTACAACCAGAATGCCCATTCGGTCCGCCAAGCGTTCTTCAAAACCTGGCGTGTCCGCGAGCTATTGGACTTTGTGTCCGTCCGGGGACTATTTAAAAAGGGAAACGCCGATCCGAAGATTGTCGTTGTAATCGCAGAGGCGGAAGATCCCGAAGTCGACGGCCGCCTCCTGCACGCAGTTTTCCGACGCAACGGCCGGGCCACCGCAGAGCAGGGATTCGACATTGACTATTACGATCTTCACTGGATCCGCAACATCGATGCCCAACAGTCGCGGGACATCTGGCGGGCCAATCTGCTGGGCGGCAGCCGGGCGCACGATCTGATCAAGCGGCTGCGCACCTATCCCACGCTGCGGCAATTCGCCGAACAGCGGCAATGGGATTTCGGCGAGGGCTATATTGCGGGACAAAAGGGTATCTCGCGCCCCGCCACCCATCTCATCGGCAAACCGCTCCTTCCCACCAGCGCGCTATCCAGCGCCGGTCTCGACACGAGCAATCTTGCTGTCGTGCCCAAGCAGCCAATCAAGGATACGAAGACGGAGCGTCGGTTTACGCCGCCGCTCCTGCTCATCAAAGAGCATGAAGATCTGCACCACGGGATGTGGACGGGTCACTATCTTACCTATAAGCACGAGATCGTCGGCCTTGCGGCACCACGCGGTCAGCTCCCTCAACTCGCGGCGATCGGCGAGTGGCTTGAACGGGAGTCGGTAGCTCTGCGAGCCTATATCGCGGGCATCAGCCCCCGCCTGTTTACGCAGCGTGCGACGGCGATCCTGAACGCAGACGTGCTTGCCCTACCCTATCCCGAAAGCGGGAATCTGGATCTCAGCGATAACGAAAGGATCATTGCTGAAGACATCGTCGAGCATCAGCGCGATTTCATTCGGCTTGGTACGGGTGCCGCCATCATGCAGGCAGCCCCGCCGGCGGCCCTTGAAGCCTTCGACAAGGTGTTCACGCGGCAGTTGAATTCGATCTATTCGCGTAAGCCGCTGCGCGCGCTTCCCGCACAAAAATGGTCCGGCGCGATTTGCCGGGCCTTTGCGTTCGGTGATGGCCAAGTCGATTGGACGGGTGCCGATGAACTACGCATCAAACTCGACAGCTTGCTGCGCGAGCGGCGGGGCTCGAGCCTGACGATCACGCGGATTACGCGACTGTACGACAAGGAATTCGTTTTTCTGCTTAAACCCGACCGGCACCGTTTCTGGACCCGATCGGTCGCTCTTCGCGATGCCGACGATGTTCTCGCCGATCTGCGAGGTCAGGGTTTCTGATATGCTGGCCGACGACGGTGAAAGCGTTGGTCATGCGGGTTCGCTTGACGCCGGCGTGCATCTTCCCGGCGAATGGTTCTCATCCCTGATCCGCTTCCTACGCGATGCCCTTCCGGGATGGCGCGACGATCCTGCCCGCGAAACGGCGACAGGGGAGACGAAGTTGACCGCGCAACTCTGCGCGCGCCTGGCCAGCCTGACAAGGCACACTCCGGGATGGGATTTTCTTCAGTTCCGGCGCGAGGAGCCCGACGAAACCAGCGGCAATCGCGCAATCGATCTCGCCGTCGCGCCCTGCGGCGATGTCATATGGATCGAAGGGCGGGCCTACACCGAGTATCAGACCCTGCTGCCCGTGGAATGCAAGCGCCTCCCCACGCCTCCTGGCTCTGACCGCGACGAGCGCGAATATCTGATCAGCCGTTTCAGCAGCGCGGGCGGAATCCAGCGGTTCAAGGCGGGCCACCATGGGGCTGCGCACAATCGCGCGGCGATGATCGGGTACTTGCAGGCCGAAGATTGCGCCTTCTGGCGAACGCAGCTCGATAGTTGGATCAACGGCATTGTGGCGGAGCCGGTGGAAGGATGGTCCGAAAGCGACAAGATCACATTGCACGACCATGACGCCGGAGCGCGTCTTGCCGCTCTGCAGTCCAACCATGTCCGGAAGCCTGGCCTAGCGCCAATCCTCATCGATCACCTTTGGATCGAAATGTAGGTCACGCGTAAAGGCGTATGCGATCCGGAGCAGCCCGCTCCCCGAGACGACGATCGACAAGTTCGATCAACTTCCAAAGGCGCTCGAGATCAACGCCGCCGATCTTGCACTCCGCCGTCAGCCTAAGATTCCCGTCGCCTGAAGCGTCGGGCGGGAGGTCATTGCGCCACCGATCCCGGACCGCTCTTATGAATCGGCGTCCCGCTCGAAGTGTAGTCGCGCGTGCTGCCCAGCCGCTTCAAGCACCTCGTCAATGAGTGTGAAGATGCGGGCGACGAAGGTATCCGACATGTACCAGACCCAAGGCCGGCCATTTGTCGTCGCCGACTGGAACCAGCCCGCCGGCCAGTTTTTGACGCGGTTTCCGAAGGACTCACGCTCCTCAACCGGCCACTCGAATCCGTTGTGGAGAATCTTGTTACGGTAGCCGAACAGCGCTTCGAGCACGGCTTTCAGATCGGTGGGAAAATGCGGCTCGAGACCCGACGCCGCGGCGAGCTGGAGGATTCCGGTGACGATATCGTCGCGGACCTCGCTCTTCCCATAATAATAGTGCGCATCCCAGAAGCGCGCGACCGCGCGGACCGAGCGCTCGGAATCCGGATCGTGGCCGAGAACATCCTCGCCCATCTTACCGATCCCGCGATAGATACCGACGAACAGATTCTCGACGAAGGGCGCGAGCATGCCCACGGCGGCGGCGCTGCGCGCAGCATCATGATAGACCGAGGTATGGACCTCGTCGGTCCACATGCCGACGAGATGATCGCTACCGATCTCTTTCGCGCGCTGCGCAAGCCGTTCGATTTCGTCAGATTGCTGCGTCGCTGCGGTGCGTGCGGCGGCGAGCGCGCCGCGGATCGCGATCAGCTGGGCGTCGAGGTCGAACTCTTCGAAATAGAAATGCGCGTAATCGCGGTTGGTCAGTTGGAACATGAGACGATGATAGCCATGCGGCGCCAATAAAAAATGAAAAACGACAAGCGCGGCGCTATATCCCGATCATGCCTGTAATCTCCTCGATGACCCTCCCGCGCCCCAATGACTTCGAGGAGTTCGAGCGCGTGACGCTCGCCGCCCTCGCGCAGCGCTGGCAATCGCCCAATCTTCAGAAGAACGGCCGCAAGGGTCAGAAGCAGGCGGGGGTCGATATCTACGGCGTCGACGAGATCGGCCGCCCGGTCGCGATCCAATGCAAGAATTACGCGCAGGCGCCGAAGCTCGCGCTGATCAAGAAAGAGATCGCGAACGCCGGGGCGTATAAGGGCAAGCTGGGTACGCTGTACATTGCGACATCGGCCGATCACGACTCGAAGCTCCAGCAGGAGGTGCGCCTTCTATCCGAAGCGCGCGTTGCGTTGGACAAGTTCGCGGTCGCGATAATCTTCTGGGACGAGATCGTAGACGGGCTCGCGCTGAACCCGCAGGTTATGAAGAATTTCTACCCGCAGATACACCTGCCCGCGCCGACTCACGTCAACAAGGAGCGGCTGCTCGCGGCGCTCGAGCTCGGCTATTACGGTTCCTTCCTGTGGGACTATATCGAGCTGATCTATGGCGAGGTCGGATGGATGGCGCAGGAGGATACCGATCAGATCGAGGTGATCCTGCGCATCGTAGAACGGCGCGTGATCCAACTTCTCGATGACGCCGATCAAGCGGTCATCGGCAAGAGCCTCGGCAAGGTCCGCGTCGGCTGCAACAAGAAGAGAAAGAGCCAGAAATCCTGGCACCGCGTCGAGGACCATGCCAAACGGATCGCGACGCGCGTTAAGGCCGCGACGACTTTCCTCGACGTTGCCGAGGGCAATGCGCTCGGGGTCGGCATGTCGCTCGGCACAGTATACCTCCACGCCGACGACAAGCCGAAGAAAGCGGCGCGCGACGATATCCAGGCGCGCATCGCGGCGCTGGCGCCCGGAATCGATGCCGAGACGGTCGCCGCGGCCTTCAGGAAGGTCCGCTCGAAGCGCGCGGGCTATCAGTGGGCGCCGCCGATCTACACGAGCACCGAGCGGCAGATCCGATCGCTGCCGGCCTGACCGGCGCGCGAAAGCCAAGAAGCGGGGTCATGCAGCGAACCGTCGAGATTGCCGATTTCGAGCTCCCGCGCGGCGCCGTTTCGATTTCCGAGCTGATGGCGATGGACCGGGCAGGCTGGGAACATCTGCGCGCCGAAATCAACCTCCGCCACAAGGCCGATCCCGATAATCCGCTCGCGCGCTGCCGGCTGTGCCGCGCCGGCGTCTATATCAAGGCGCAGGTGACACGCGCGGGCCATATCCCGCTGTTCGCCCACTACGCCGGAAGCCCAGCCGACTGCCCGTGGTATCAGGGCGCCAATCTCGTCCCCGACGACGCGCGCGCCGCGCAATATCGTGGCCATCAGGAATGCGCGCTCCATCGTTCGATGTGTGACACGATTGCGGCGTTTTTGAAGGCCGATCCGCGCTGCACCCACGTCGCGGTCGATCGCTATCTCAAGCCGCATATCGAGGAGCGCGGCCGCTATCCCGATGTCTATGCCGAGCTGGGCCAAGCCGGAAAATTTGCTTTCGAGGTTCAGCTTTCCAAGCCCTTCGCCTTCGAAATCGCCGCGCGGCACTTACACTACAGGGCCGAAGGCGTCGCACTTATCTGGTTGTTCCGCGATATCGCGACCGAACTGCCGCAAGGGTTTCGCGACGTGATCGCCTTCCAGCGCGGCAATGCCTTTCTGTTCGACCAGGCGGCATTTGAGGCTTCGAACGACCGCGGACGGCTGATGCTCTCGGCGTGGCTCGGGGATAGTCGTGGTGGCTGGCTTAAACCACGGCTGGTGGGGCTCGACGATCTTGACCGCGGCAACGGCCGCTCGGTGTTTCTCGAGGATCGCCGGACGCCGCGCCTGCTCTCGCGCGGCCAGGAAGTGCGCGAGAAGTGGTGGCAGGCGCTCAAGACCGGCAAGCCGTTCGATTTCACTGATCCTATTGTGGACAAACAGTTCGGTCCCGCCTGGGACTCAATCAAAAAGTATGTGCCCGCACTTTCGGAATGGAAGAATGAGTTCTGGCGCGCGCATAATGCGCGCGGCCGTCCGCATTTTTTCGAGGTCGCCGCGATGCTCTTTTCGATCGCGCGGAGCGCGGCCGTTGGCGAAGAGCGCGTTTATGTTTCGCGCTACAAGGACAAGAGCCGGTTGGCCGCGATGCTTAACGCGCGCCTCTCAAACTCAAGCTACAAACCCTATGCTGACCTCGTCGAGACCATGCTTGCCAGAAGCGCTATGGCACATTGTCTGGGACGTCCATCGCTCCATAACGCGCTTGCGGAGGCGAGAGGCCACACGGCACAGGTTGGGCAGGAGCATCCGATCTGGGAAGCTGCTGCGCGGTTGTTTCCCGAAATATTCGACGGATTGCTCCGTGCGGAGCTGATCGATCTCGACCATTTGCCCAACTGGGCTAAGCCGATGCCCGCGCGCCCCACGAGGGGCCCTGAGCCATGACTGGAACGTATGGAGGAACGAGAGTGGCAAAACGAAAGCCTACGCTGTCGGATGAGCGCCTCGCCGATATCTGGAATGTTCGCGGCATCGACTACGCAGAGGGCGAACTCGCCGGCTTCGACAGGCTGATCTCGTCGGCGGTGAGCCGGTGCCTCGCTGACGATGAGGATAATCGCGCCGAACTCGCAGACCTTGTGTCGCTGGTGCTCGGCGAGCGAGTCTCGGTGATGATGCTCGACGCCTACGCGAGCGAGGCGCGGCGCGGGCAGCGCATTCCGGCTTCGCGTTTCCTCGCACTGATCGCAGTCACACGGCGCTTTGACATTCTCGATGCCATTCTGCGTGAAGTCGGCGGCAAGGCGCTCGATCGCAGCGATGCGCAAGTCTATCGCCTCGGCAGGCGCTATCTCGACAGTCTTCACGCCTCGCGGCGGCTCCGCGAAACCGAGGCCGAGATTTTCGATGCGGCGTCCTGATGGACCTAACCGGATGCGCTCCCAGCGAGACGAGGATCGACAGTGACGCGGAAAAGGAAGGCGCCGACGCCCAAAGGCAAGGGTAGAAGGGGCGGCCGTCCCGTGGCCGACCGGCTCGCCGTGCATCCGGTTTCGATGGCCGATCAGGCGGCGATCAAGGACGAACTCGTCGCCAATGCGGCCTTTCAGGTCGAAGCCTTCCCACAGTTGCAGGCCGACCTGCTGACGCTTTTCCGCCGCGTGCACCCGCTTCATCTCATCGCGATCGTCGGGCAATATGGGCTGTTCGCACCGGTTTCTAATCAAGGCATCGCCGACGGCACACTCATGGAAGGAATTCAGCAGCATCATGTCGAGCTGATGCAAGCCTTCGCCTTGGCCCTATCCGACGCCGAATGGGGCGTTTCGCCGGCGACGCCAAAGGATGTGGAACAGGCCGTTGACACTGTGAAGGCACTGGCTGACGCGTTCCACGCGCGCCGGTTTCTCGAGGCCGAGAATGTTGAGGAGAAGAGCGAGCGGTATCGCCTGATGTTGCGCGAGAAGATTCGTCTTCATACCCAGATGATCCGCAACTGGGGGCATTTCGGCCAAGTCGTCGACATCACGCGCCGCCTCTATTTGCCTCTCGATCCGCTCCTGCGCGAGGCGCACGGTTTCGCGGGGACCGAGCTCATCTCGGTCGCCAAGGCGATGCTGGACCTGCATCAAAAGCGATCGAGCGCGCGCTTTCAACAGCTCCAGCGCGTGTTCGCCGAACAGACCGTTCGCGGCGCGGTCAGCCGCTACTATGCGCTCTTCATGCCCAGCGAGGATCCGGCACCTTTCCTTGCCATGCTTCCCGCCGAATGGCCGCTTGATACCGTGCGGCAGCGCCTCCTTGCTCATGCCGACACGCAGCTTGCTAGACAGGCCTCCTATGCGCCGGACGATCTAGCGGCGACGACGGGGCTCCCTGCCGGGGTGGTCAACGCCGTCCTTGGCGCACTCGCCTTTGCGCCGGGCGCTCTCGCGTCGATGGACCGCGAGCATCTGTTCCTCGGTAATCCGGTCTGGACAGTGCCCGCGATCGACCTCGGATCGGACTATTTCGTCCCGGCGCCGCAGTCGATTTTTAGCTTTATCCACGCGATTATGCGGCGGCTGGCAACCACGCCCGAGCTAAAAAAGGCGCTCGAACGTCGCCGCGCTGAATTTCTCGAGACAGAACTGGCCGAGCTGCTCGCTGAGGCGCTGCCCGGCGCGCAAGTGCAATCGGATATCGCATGGTCGCTCGACGGCCGTCGCTACCAGACCGATGTGGTGGCGAAGCTCGACCGCGTCGTGGTGATTGCCGAAGCCAAATCGGCAGCGCTTACGGAGGCCGCGCTGCGCGGTGCCCCAGAGCGCGTCCGCAAGCATGTCGGCGAGTTGATCGTCGAGCCGTCGCAGCAGTCGCTGAGGCTCGCCGGCCTGATCGAGCGAGCCAGCGGCGGCGATGCTGATGCCCGCGCCATCCTGACGCCGTTCGGCGACGATTTTTTCGACGTCGACGAAGTCGTCCGCCTGTCGGTGACGCTCGACGATTTCTCGATCATCGCATCTTCCGAACCCGAACTGCGGCTAGCCGGCTGGTTACCCGAGGATGTGCCGCTCGGCTGCACAATGGGGATCGCCGACCTCGCCGCGGTCGTGGAAATTCTCGGCGACCCGGCGCGGATAATTCACTATCTCGCCGAGCGGCAACGGATTCAGAAGACGCTCCAGATACTCGGGGACGAGATGGATTTCCTCGGTTTCTATCTCGAGACGGGCTTCAACATCGCTGCGATCGAACGCAACAGGCCGCGGCTTTCGATCAGCGGCATGTCGGCCGAGATCGACCGCTGGTTCATCAATCGCGAGATCGGGCGGATGCAACCGCCGCCTCGATTTGCGATCGATCATTACTTTGCAAAGGTGATGGATGCTGTGCGGCGCCATGGGGAACCAGGATGGCTGACGATCACGCTCGATCTGCTGCGTGCCTTCGACTGCGACGAGCAGGCCGAGGTCGTCAAATCGCTCGGCCAGCTGCGTAAGGAGGCCATCCGGCGGCGTAATGATCGCGAGCGGACCGCGACCCTGCTCGTCACGCCGCCAGCCAACCGGCGCACCGCCATCCTCTTCCATGTCTACCCGCAGGAATATGCCGCGGAACGCCATCAATTGGGTGCCAAGCTCGGCGCATGGGCGCTTGAGACCAGCGGACGCCATCGATGCCTGATGATCGGCCGCGACACGTCGCGCTGGCACGAGCCCTATTCCTATATCGGCTTCGCCGAAGCCTGAGCAGTCCCGCCCCTGGCTTGCGAGTTCCTCAAGAAGGTCGAGACAGCTTTGAGCGGATTTCGTATCGCTTCCTGCCTTTTGGACGACGGCAGCGAGACAAGCCTTTGCATAGCAGCGCGATAATCGAAGACGCGGTCAGCACGCTTGCAAATACGATGAGACTCTATGTCGAGGCGCATCTTCGCTTCGGCGATCTGTTCAAGGTCGATCCCGAAGAGGCGATCGACAATATAGATCGCGCCTTCGAGGCGAAGCTCGAGGCCTTCCATTCGCTGTACGACGTATCGAAGACGCTCTTTGCATATTTCGATGATGGCGACACCGCGCTGATCATCGCGATACGAAACGCGATACATCATCGCGACCACCCGCTGTTTCGAAGTCTCAGGCGACGCCTTTATCTTGATGAGTGTGGCGTGGATCGCTGGCTGGGCGCGTCGTTTCTGCTTGCAAGTCACCCGACTCTTCATGGCGCCCCAGTTTGGATGTCCCATCATGTTCGGTTGGACGACATGGATTCGCGCCTCGACCCGTCCCGTGCTTCACCCTATCTCGACACCGGAGCGGGCATGGCGAAGATCGCCGGCAGGTTCGAGTTGATCGACCGGCAGCTCGCGCTTCCGGCGATCCGCCGGTTCCGCGATCGGCACCGATTTCCCGACGACCAGGCCTATGTCGATCTGATGCCGATCTTCGTCTCGGCCGTGTGCAAGGTCTTCAAGGCGATGAAGCACGCGGGGATAGGCTTCAATCGATTCGACGCCAGAACCTACCTCGCCCCCTTTACGTCAGAGCTTGAGATCGACCTCGGCAACCACGACTTCAGGCAGCTGCGGATGCGCGGATGGGGTGCACTCGACCTGATGCCCATTCCCATCGAATAGGTTCAAGCGCGTTCGCGCCTGCAAATGGCGGCAAAGGACCAACGTCTGCTTTCTGGCCTTAGTAGCTTTGGATCGAATGGCCGAAATCAGGCGCGTTCCGGACATAACGCGTTGAACATTTTGCTGTCCGCGTAAAAACCGCAGACAACCCTAGCCGACGTCAACTCCAAGTCGCGACCCCGATCAGGGCCATGAACGCGCCAAACAGAACACCCCCGGTTGCCGCCCACGTCACCCACCAGTCCTGCTCGTCGTTTGACCGTCGCTGCTTGATCATACCCTCGACGCGGCCAAGTGAGTGTGAAAGCGCGTCGCGGGCCTCGCCGACAGATTTGCGATACTCCGCACTAAAAGCCATCGACGCTTGGTGACTTTCGGCGGCAAGGGTCAGCGGCGTAAGGCGCATCGCGGGTTTGTCGTGGATGCTCGCGATGTGCTGATCGATCTGATCGAGCCGCGCGTTCATGTCACGAAGGGTCAGCGAATAGTCGGGCAGCTTTTCCTTTGCAGACGTGAGTCCCTCGATCGCGGTCCGTTGCAGAGAAATCTCACTGCGCAGATCATCAAAGGCTTTGGCGGCGTCGTTGGAGGGCGGGGCGGCGGGGGTGAGTTTGCGTGTCATGGACGCAGCCTACATCGAGATCCCCAGCCCGCGTCCAGCGCCTAGACTTAGCTGGAGATCCTGAGACAGCGTTTTCCCTCTCATAGCGTCCAGCCCGAGCTGAGCGCGGCGATTTTCAAGGAGCGACTCGAGCTGCGGATCGCGGTGAAGGCTCTTCGCCATGCTCGTGAGGTTGGCGCGCGCCTCGTCACGCGCCGCATATGTCGGCGCCTTGCGGGCTATCGTGCTCTCCTTCTTCCATGTCTCAACAAACTGGTCGGCGCGCTTCTCGGTCTCGGCGGCGAGCCTCTTCGTGTCGACGGCGAGCCGCGCGCGATCGCGCGCTGCACGGTCCGCCGCCGCGCGCTCGGCGACGCGTGCCGCTTCCTGCCGTTCCATCGCCGCGATCGCGCCCGCCGTCCGCCCTGCGGCGGCCTCGCTGGTGAGCTTATAGCTTTTCCCGAACGCCTCGCGCAGATCGTTTGCGCCGCCCGGACGCAGCGTATCGAGTTCCTGCCGGGCCTTGCGATAGGCGTCGAGCTCGTGCGGCAGCTCCTTCCCTCCGGCGCGCCGGACATCGACGATGTCCTTCGTCATCTGCGCAAAGCGCTCGACCGCCTTGTCGAGTGGGGGTTGTGCAGGGGCGCGATCAAGGAATCGGCCGCTGACGCGGACCTCCGATAGTTTGACCTGCCGCAGCCGCTGAGGCGGAGCCTCTTCCAGTGCTTTGCGCGAGACGGTAAGCTTCAGCCCGTCGAACATGCCGCGTTTGGGCTCGGCGGTTTTTGCCGGTTCCGGCGCACGCACGCGATAATCGCTGGCCATATCCTTGCCGCGCTCGCGGCTGAGCGTGCGGACGAGTTTGGACTGATTGGCAAAATCATCGCGGCCATAATGGAGATCGACGGATTCGCGGTGGCGCGACATGGCAACATAGGCTCCGTGCCGATCCATTCCCGGCGTCGCGAGCACCTGCACCCGGTCGACCGTCATGCCCTGGGCCTTATGGATGGTCGCGGCGTAGCCATGATCGATATGAGCATAGTCCTTGAGGTCGAACGCGACGTTGCGCCCGTCGTCGAGCATGACAGCCATGCGCATTCGATCGACATTTCGGACCGTGCCGAGCGAGCCGTTCTTGACGCCCAGATCGCGCTCGTTCCGCAGGAACATGACGCGGTCGCCTTCCGCAAAGCTGCGGCCGCCACGCTCGACATTGATCGCGACATCTGCGCCAAGCGCCCCGCCGGCGCGCAGTCTGTCTCGGGCATCGTCATTGAGCTGGCGCACTTCGTCATTGGTGTGGGTAAGAATAATACGGCTCGCATCGGGATGACGCTGCCGATCGCGATCCCACGCATCGACAAGTTCGGTGCGCGCCGCATCGCGGGTAACGGCGGCGTGGACATGCCCGGCCTCGGCATAGCGACCGACCGCATCGCCGGTCCGCCCGGTGGCAAGCTCGCGCGTCGCGTCGCGCTGCCATTCTTCATGCTGGCGACGGATGGATGTAATCTCCACCGCCCCGTGGCGCTCGGCGGCGGCGCGGAATGCCGCGCCCGCTTCGATCGCCTGCAACTGCTCTGGATCGCCGACCAAGACGACCTTGGCGCCCTGCTTTTCGGCTTCGGTCACGACACGCTCAAGCTGGCGCGTTCCGATCATACCGGCCTCGTCGATGACGAGAATATGTTTGCTGGTCAGCCGTTCGCGGTCATTGGCCCATTGATGTTCGAGGCTCGCCAAGGTCCGCGAGCCGATGCCGGAACCATGTTCCAAACCCTCGGCGGCGATGCCCGACAGCGCAGCGCCCTGCACCTGATAGCCCGCCGCCTCCCAAGCTTCGCGCGCCACGCCAAGCATCGCGCTTTTGCCCGTGCCGGCATAGCCAATGACATTGCTCACACCGCGCGCCGATGTGACATGCTCAAGCGCGCCGCGTTGCTCAATCGATAGATCAAGGCCGCGTGCTGACGCGCGCGCAAGCGCCCGTTCGCGATGACGATCGGCGACGCCATGGTTGCGGCGCGCGTCGAGCGTCGCGGTCGCGCGTTCAAGCCTTTGCTCGGTCTCGATCATGGCGCGCGAGGTGAACCGATCTTCGCCGCGCCCGTCCTTGCCGAGTGCGACCAATTCGGGCGACGCTTTCACCGCACCCATGACGGCATCGAACTGGATCGTTCCCGCGCTATGTCGATGCACGAACATCGCGAGGTCGCGGTTGGTGAAGGTGGCCTGCCCGTGGGTAATGGTGTCGAGAGCGATCGACGGGTTGGCGAGGATTTTCTCGCCGTTCCGCCGCGCAATATCGAGATGCTCTTCGGCGCGGTCGACTTCGAGCCCCTGCTCCACCATCCGCGCAGCAGCGGGACCGATCTTGTGCTGGGGTTCGAGCTCGATCCCCTGCGCTTCCAAGGTGCGATGATCGATGCGTGCATCGATATCGAGCGCGGCGAGCCGTTCGTTGACATGATCGGCCCAGGCTTCGCGCCAACGCGTCAGCAGCTCGGTGCGGTTCCAGTCGCGGACCTTGGCGCCGAACTCGGCCGATCCGTCTTCGCCGATGCGGATCTCGCGCATCGTCAGCATGACATGGGCGTGAGGCCGCGCCAGCCCGTCGGCGCCGATGTCCCAGTGAACATTGAGGTCCGCGATCATGCCGCGTTCGACGAACTCGTCTCGGACGAAGTCGCGGGCCAGCTCGATGCCCTGCTCCTTGGTCATCTCGCGCGGGATCGCGAACTCGATCTCGCGAGCGAGCTGCGCGTCTTTGCGGATCTCCGCGGCCTCGACGTCATTCCAGAGCTTTTCGCGGTCGCGCCATTCCTCTGGCGCATTCTCCGGCAGCAGCACTTCGCTGTGGACGACACCCGCCTTGTTCGAGAAGTCGTGGCTTCGTCCAAGCCGCTCGTCGTGCAGCCGGTCGGCCGAACGATAGGCCGCGGCGGCAACCGCGCTGCTGCCTACGGCGCGGGAAATCACTTTTGCCGAGAAATGATAGATCGCCATGGCGGCAATCCATTTACAGCAAAACGAGCACGTCGGCACGACGTATAAGCGCGCCCTCACACGATTTCATCGCGCTCGGGATCACAAAGTCGCAAGAGATTTCAGCTGCTTGAATGGCGATGAGACTCGGCATAATTGGTTCGTCCGACCCCATCAAACGGAAGGACAGACGATGCGTAAACTGCGCGATTTCGACGCCGAACTCCAGGTGCTCACCGACAAAGCCAAGGCGCTCAAGACAAAGAAGCAAGGTCAGCTCGGCGAGCTGGTGATCGCCACCGGCGCCGATGCGCTGTCGATCGAACAGCTCGCGGGCGCATTGATCGAGGCTGTCGGCGCAGACGGGGCACGGAAGGAAGCGTGGCGCAAAAGCGGCGCGGCCTTCTTTCGCGGAAGCAGCACCGGTACTCGCCAAGACGCTCGCCGCAACGCGGGCGGCGCATCGGCGATCGGTGCAGGCGCGCAACCGCCTTCAGGCGAAGCGGGCGCGGCATGACACGCGAGCCTGGCAGGTGAAGCGCCGCGAGCGCACGCGTCAGCTAATCGAGTTGGGCGGCCTCGTTGCCAAGGCCGATCTGATCGAGCTGACCGGCGATGATCGGGCGATCATCCTCGGGCTGCTCGTCGAAGCCGCTGCGAAGCTGCGCGGCGAAAGCCGTGAGCAGCAAATTCTTCTGTGGCGCCGCCGGGGGCGGCGCGCCTTCAACAGCGACATTAGCGCTGATGCGATGTCGAAACTTTGATAGAGCTGCAAAAACCGCACGGCTGCTTCTCGCGCCGAAAGCCGTTTGCACCGCCGAGACCGCGCGTCACAACATTGGCCTGCGAACGCACTGACAGATTGAGGCGATCGGTGACGCAGTCGTCACAGATTGCCACGCCTTCGAGGCGCTGGATCAGTGCCTCGATTTGCCCCGCAATGGTCATGCGCCGGGGCATAGATCAGCGACCAGCCTGTGCGGCCGCTTCAAGCTGGGCGATCCGCTCCGAACAGATCGCGTGCACGGCGCGGCCCAATTCTTCGACGCGCTCGCCAAGCCAGCGCAATTCGTCTTCGGTGATCCGGTAATGTTTTGAATAGCGCGCCTTTACATAAGCTTCCTTGAGCTTTTCGAAGTGCTTGCGATCTGCTTTCAGTTCGCGCGGCCAGGCATCGACGAGCCGCATGTCGATGCGCTCGGCCTGGGTGCGCAGAAAGCCCAGATTGTGAACGTGAGGAGTATAGAAGGTACAAACGAGAAGCACGGTATGGTAAAGCCTCTCTGTCGCCTGATGCATGTCGAAAGCTGCTTTCTTCAGCCAGCCTTGTTGCAGAGAATGCAGCGCTGAACCGTGAAACTGGCCAGCGGTGGGGTACCATTCTCCGAAATATTCCTGCGCCATGGCGAGCGCCTGCTCGGGCGTCTTCGGCTTCGGCTTGTGCAATTCCTTGTCGTCAAACTCGTAGAGCGCGATCCCATCGCGCGCGACGTCCATGAAGAAATAGCGCCCGTGCGCGAGTCCGTCGTTCACTTCCTGGATGGTGTGGACGATGAAATTGACCGGCGTATGGAGCGTCTTGTCGATCGCCAGCTCGCGGTTGAGCCGGTCCTCGACTTTCAGCCAGTAATCGACCTTTTCGGTCAGCCGCTTGTCGCTGACGATGATCAGCAGATCGAAGTCCGAGCGATAGCCTTTGGCGGTGTGCGGCTCATCGACCCAACCGCCACGCGCATAGCTGCCGTAGAGGATGATCTTGTCGATCCGGCCCTTCTTCTTCCAGTTCATTGTCGCCAGCGCTATGCTGTCGGCAAATTCTTCGAAGATGATTTGCTTCACGCGCTCGAGTTCGCGCTGCTTGTTGGCGGGAAGATGATCGAGGTCGGTGCGCATTGTTTTCACCCTGTAATTGGATGCGCCGGATGGCAAGCGCCATCCGGCGCAAGCATGGTCACCACAGCCGGAAACGCCACCACCATGGATCCTTTTCATCCATGGCTTTCATCATGATACGCAGGCTCGCTGCGAAGTGATTTTCGACGTCGGCGACGCTGATGTCGAACCGTTCTGCAATTTGCGGATAGGTCATTTCATCGACGCGGATCGCCAGAAACACCATGCGGTCCATGCCGTGCATCTGGTCCACGACGCGCTCGGCGCGCCAGAGGCGCAGCCGCTCTTCGCGCGACATGGGGGCGCTCATTGCTCGGCTCCCGCGAAGGCGAGCAGATAGTCGCTCGCCTTGCTTGCCTGACTGGCGGCGCGAAAAATCGCCTTCTCGTCATCGCGCAGCACCGACAGCCACGATGCGATGTAATCCGAATGCCGCACGGTCGGCGCGATTCCGAGCGAAGCGCAGGTGAACGCCGCCGCCATCTCCGCGACAAGCTCTTCTTTGGCGTATGCCTCGGAACCGAAACCTCCCTTCTGGTCCCGGTCGAGCCTGCTGCCGTGGCCGGTCCAATGGCCCAGCTCGTGCAGCGCAGTGCGATACCAGTTGATGGGTTCAGGAAACGCCGCCTGCGACGGCACCTGCACAAAGTCATGGCTAGGGCTGTAAAAGGCTTCGCTCCCGCCGATATTGACCCGCGCGCCGGTCGCCGCGATCAGCGAGTCGGCCTCGGCAATCGTGAGCACCGGGTCGGGGCTGACCATCGGCGCGAGATAGTCTTCGGGTAATCCCTCGCACTGGTCGATGTTGAAGACGGTAAAGCGTTTCAGGAACGCAACCTGCCGCGCTTCGCGATCCTCGCTGCGCGCCTGTTCCTGCTCGGCCTTCGGCGTAAAGCGGTCCGCATAACAGATGACCGTTCCCTTCTCGCCGCGCCGGACGTTGCCGCCTGCCGCCTCGGCCTGCCGGTAGGTCAGCCAGCGCTGCGAGGCATAGCCCTTGGCGACGACCTCGGCCCACAGGATCAGGACATTGATCCCGCTATATTTGCGGCCCGTCCCTGCATTCTGCGGCATCGTGCAGCCGCACGCCGCGCTGTCCCACGGCTGCACCCAAGGCAGCCGTCCTTCTTCAAGCTCGGCGATGATCCGGTTCGTCACCTCCGAATATAGGCTCGCCCGCTCTATCCTTTCTGCACGCATATCCTTTCTCCTTCCAGCCACCGCACCCCGGCCCGGAAGGGGGCGGGGTGGGCGGCAGGAGGGAGCCGGCAGACCCGCATCATCGGACGGGCTGCATCCGCAGGATCGCAACGAAGTGGAGAACCCGCGGTACGCGGGTTGCGGCCCGGCCGGGCGGGGCTAGAGGCGAGTGACGCCCACCCTGCCCCCGACCTGCCGGGACAGACCAACGCCGCCGCGCAGCGGCGACCGCATGCGCGCCAGCGGCGCCCTCCCCCATAGCGAATCGGGCAGACGCCGCGCCGGTTACGGCGCGTCATTGGCGGGCGCGGCCGTCCTCGACGGCCTCATTCGCTCTCGGCCGCGACATCGGTGGGACGCTGTGAGAAAAATAAATGCGGATGCGCCAAGGCCGCCCGCAGACCTCCATGGACGCCGACGGATACCGGCGGCCCTACGCCAGAAGACTACGCCGAAAATGGCGGTTTTCTAAGGTGTTGACGTTAGCGCCTCTCATGCTTTCTTTATCTCGTGTCGACGCAAAATCGTTCAACAGATGGAGTAGAACAGCATGGCATTACAATCTCCCCTCCGCCTCATGCGGCTCAACGAAGTCCTCGATTTGACCGGCCTCAGCCGCGCGACCCTCTACCGCAAGATCGCTGCCGGGACCTTCCCGACACAGCATAAGCTCGCCGAACGCTGCTGCGGCTGGCGCGCGGGCGAAGTCGAAATGTGGCTGCGCAACCCGCACGCGTTCACGATCGCCGATCTCAAGCGCGAAGCGGCTTAGGGTCAAGCATGGCAAAGCCCCGCGCCGCCGAAGCGGCGCGGGGTGGAAGTCCGTCTCAATCGGCGGGGTTCCAGATCAGCGCGTAGCCGTCTTCGCCGTCCTGGCCAGCAGCGCGGCCGAGGTTGGCATAAATCCGGCGCGGCCCGAACTCAGGGGCCGCGAGGGTCAGCGACACATAGGGCTTGCCCGATGCTTCGCCGGTGCGGACCCAGCCCGCGCCGATCTCGACGCCTTCGGAATAAACCCGGTAGTCGGGCTGGACGTCGCCGCTCTTGGAGCGGTTGGTGCGGATCTCGATCGCCGCGCGGATCGTGAGAGTTTTCAACTGGCCCACGAAGCCTCCTTCGATGGTGCCGTTCACAAAGCCGATAGCTGCCATTGGTCGTCTCCTTATATGTGCCGCGGGACCATCCCTGCGACATGGGCGGACCAAGGACTGGCGCATGAGGCGATCCGCGAACCCGCAGGGCCGCAGCGCAGAGGAGGAGTCCGGCGGCGCGATTATTTGAGAGCGAAGCGGCCGCGAGGAGCCGGCGCAGCCGGCGGGGAAATAATCGCGCCGCCGGACTTTCGCGGGGCGCCGCGCCGGTCCAGGTCAACTCGCCCGTCGCCGGGGATGATCTTCGACTCGATCGGGATGACAATCAGCAGCACTGAGGTAGTGACGCCATGGAAGCACGGTGGCCAAGCGAAAGACACGGCCCCGTTCTCCAAAGACAGGTCATTACAGACGGATCATCGCAGGCGTTGCGCGATTATGGTTCCTCCGGCGTCGTAGCGCAGATTGGGCAACCCACCGAGGCACCGGGAAATGCAACGATCCGCCGCGCCATCGCTCCGTTTTGGCGGAACTGTACAATCCTGCCCGACCGGGAATGGCCATAGGCATTGCAACACGATCTTTCGTCAGACGCTCCCTGATTGCGACCCAGGGGACCGTTCGGTGGTGGGGGGCGATATTCTGCAACGCAGACCATCGTTTAAGGCGGCGCGATTTATCGCGCCGCCTTTTTTCCTTGCCGAGTCCGCGCGCCGTCGCCGCTTGCGGCGGCGGCGCGCCAAAAATGAAAGCGCCGCGCTGGCCCGAAGGGGCAGCGCGTCCATTACCGGTGCGAGGAAAAATAGGCGGGCGACCAAAAGCCGCCCGCCCTGTTATTATGCCGCCAATGGCGGTTCGTCGGTTTCCGGTCCGCTGCTGTCCTCGGTGAGAGGTACAATGCTCGCGGAGAGATCGAAAGCCACACGCGCCGCAGCCTTCACGCTGCCGACACCGCCGCGCGACGTGTAGGCTGACGGCGGGAACGCCATCCACTGCGGAACCCACGGCTCGGATTTGGCGCGGCCGTTCTCGCCCGCAAGGCAGTCGGAGATGATCGCCTTCAGCGCCTTACCCTTCTCACCGGCGTTTGCTGCCGCGACCTCCGCGCCCGCAACCTCGCCAACGATAGCGAGCAGCACTTCGCGGTCGCGAAGCTGGTCGAAGAACGCCGCGTCTGCCTGCCAGTGCCGGTGCATGTCGGTGCCGATATGTAGCCCGATCATTTCCACGGCCTCGCTGCCCGCTTGCAGCGTCTCTCCCATGACGATGGCAATAATCTCCATCACCACCGGATCGGGCAATTCCAGAAGCCGCGCGAACAGCGGGGCAAAAGGGGGCCGGTGATAGCCCTTGCCGGTCACGGTCGGGGCGTCTTCATCGAAGCCAAGCACGGCGAGCACCACGCGGCGCTTCGTGTCGAAAGCGGTTTCGGCGGAGCAGGTCTCGACGCTCTCGGCAATTTCTTCTTTCGGAGCGCGCTGCGCCTCGACATCGACCCGCCACAGGTCTGCGCCCGCAATGACGTGCGCGGCCATCGCGCGGAGTGCGACACCGGTATGGGCAAGCAGGTCGGCGCGCACCGCCGCATGGCGATGAAGATCGATATAGGCATTGAGCGGACCCGACACCTCGGGACGGCTCGGCTTCTCGATGACCGCCCCCTCCTCGCTGCTCCCACCGCTCCCAAGCCGCTTCGCTTCCTTGGTGGTGACAAAGCCTTCGTGGAAGCTGACCTCGCCGCTCTCGCGAACTTCAACATAGACGCGGCCGCCCTTGCGCTTGCCAGCATGGGCATGATCCCATGACCGGAACCACTGCCCGCGCTCCATGATGATCACGTCGGACCATCCAGCCTCAAGATAGTCGGCCTTGCGCACCTCGATGGCGCCCATCTGCGCGGCCCAGAATGCATCGCTGTCGGCAAAGAAGCGATCCTCGCCAAACAGGTCGGCAACAATGCCGCCCTTGAACGCCTCGACGTCGAACAGGGCATGCGTAACCGCGATGGCCGTGCCGCCAAACAGCCACGCCTTGAGTTGATGGCCGGTCGGGCAATAGGCGCTCTCGTCATCGAATAGCGCCAGCCAAGCCTTCTGCTGGCTTTTCGATGCAAGGGTCAGGTGGCGGACCGTGTTCACGTCGATCTGACCGCCGCGATAGAGGGTGCGGATGCGCGGCAACAGATTGCCGAGCGCAAGGATCCGCTTCACCGCACTCGGCTCAAACCCGAACGTGTTGGCGACCTCGTCGACGCTGCGCCCTGTTTTGACCAGCGCAACGAACGCTTCCCATTGGCTCACCTCGTCGGGCCGGACCCGCGCGAGATTTTCAAGCATCGACGCTTCGAGCGCATTGGCATCATCCCCCTCGTCGAGGATCGCGCACGGGATCGGCTTCATAGCGCCGCCCTCGCGCGCCACAGCGTTGACGGCGGTAAAGCGCCGACGCCCCGCAACGATCTCGAATTGGCCTTCTGCACAGTTGGGACGAACGAGCAGCGGAACCAGCACACCCCGCGCGCGAATGCTCGGGAGCAGGTCGGACACATCGGGGTCTTTGCCCTTCCCGCGCATGTTGGTCGCCGCAATCGACAGATGGTCCACGTCGATAAAATCGAGTTTCATGACTTCTTCCTTTCCTTCCACCACACCCGGCCCCGGACGGCGGGGCGGGCGGCGAGGAAAGGCGACGGGACCGCGCCCAAGGACGGTGCGCACCCGAAGGGCCGCAACGCAGTGGAGGAGCCGGGGCGAAGACCCGGCTTGCGCACCGGCCGAGCGGTCCCACAGCCGTGCGCCGACTGCCACGCTGTCCGTGGCCGGCCCACCAGCAACGCCGCCGCGCGGTCAGCGCGGCGGCAACGTCGGACAACAAACGCGCCCTTGTCGCAGCCGCAGGCGCCGCGGCGTGCGCGGCCCGGTGGCGGGTCGGGCGCGGCAGGGCCGCGCCCGGAACAGCGCCCTGCGCTGTTTACCCGCCGCAAGAGCCGCGCGCCCGCGGCGTCAAGAAGCGAGACATGAGCGCTGCGCGGCCAACCGTGCAAACGCGCGACCTCTGGCGGCGCCTGTCGCCGCCAGCGTGCGCTCAATTGATGCCGCGCTCCTTGAACCGCCATTTTGCCTTATTTTTTGGACCGTTTTGCGGGGGGTTTTTGCGACTCCGATGCGACGAATGCTCCCCAGTCAGACATCAACTGCATTCTGAGCACTTTCAGGTCGCTTCGCAGATATGCCTTTTCGACCGCAGTACCTACGCTGTGAGCGAGCGCCATTTCCGGAACCATCGCCGGTACGTGAGGCATCTTCTCGGCAGCCCAGTCTCTAAAGCTGGAACGGAAGCCATGAACAGTTTCCGATCTTCCGGCGAGTTTCATCATTTTCGACAAGCTCATGTCTGCCAGCATCTTTCCATGAAATGATGGAAAGATCAGACCTTCATCGCAGAATTGTTCGCTCGCCAGCTTGAGAACGTCGATTGCCTGCTGGCTAAGCATGACCACATGGGGCTCGCCAGATTTCATTATCGATCCGGGTCGCCGCCACTCTCGCGCCTTGAGATCGATCTGGTCCCACCTCGCCTTTCTAACTTCGCCGCTCCTTGCGGCGGTCAAAATTGTGAATATCAGCGCCAAGCGGGCGGGCGACGCATCTTTCATTCGCTCTGCGGCGTAAAAGGTCGGTAATTCGGAGAATGGAAGCGCAGAATATCCCTTGGATTTCGGCTGTTTGGCCAGACCCCGACTAAGGTCGGCAAGCTCCGGCAAGGGCGAAGTGCGCCATCCGTGCGACTTAGCAAAGGCGAGCACTTGGAGGATTCGATGTCGAACTTTGCGGGCGATCTGAGGCTTTGCGGTCCATATCGGCCCAAGGGCGGCCAAAATCTGGGCAGTTTCAATATCGCTTACGCGCTTCCGTCCGAGTGAGGGGACGACATGGAGGTCTAGCGAAGACTTAAATTGGAGAGCCGTCTTTTCCGACCATCCCTTGCCAAGCTCCGCATAAGCAAGGTCTGCGGCCTCTTGGAAGGTCACCACGCGGATTTTCCCACGGTCGCGTTCTGCGATCGCGTCGTTGCCCAGTCGGGCAATTCGGCGTAAACGAGAAGCAGAGTCTCGAGCCTCAGCCAAACTTACATCGTCGACTGAACCCAAGCCGATATCCTGCCGCCGGCCTTGATGCTGCACGCGCAAAATCCATGACCGGGACCCGCTAGGCTTTACGCGCAGATAGAGCCCTTTCCCGTCACCGTATGTCCCCGGGCGGGCATTTTTTACCTTCAGAGATGTCAAATTCGCCATGTGAAGCCATCATTTCCGTCCCCACATTCGTTCCCACACCGAGGTTGCGCTGTAGGGAAATACAATGCAACGTAATGAGAGAATTATATCACAATATCAGTTGTTAAGACACACAAACCGACCTGTGCTGAGACGTGGTAAAATGGCAAAAAATTGGCTACCCGGGGAGCCATTTCAGTACAGCAGAGGGCACCAAGTCCTTTTGTTGTACATTTCCAAGAGCAAAAACGGCGTTAAACAGGGATTCCTTGGTCCCTCCGATCCGTATTTTGCGCTTTAGAATCTCCACTCGCTGCGCGAACTGATGGAAATGATCACGGCGGTACTTGCCGTTCGATCCCCGCAGCCTTTTCTTTACGCGTTTCGTGAATTCGGCGAGCAATTCGGGGGAGATCGATTTGGCTCCCGACGAATCCATCAAGGCCTCGGCGCGCTCCGCATCGACTTGCGCTTGATCGCGTGTGGCTTTCAAAGTGGCGATGCGGTTGGCGAGATCAGGATCATCGAGGTCTGCCGCTCCGCTCTCGATGGCAGCATAGAGACGCGCCAGCCTCTGCTGGGCTTCGGCAGCCTTGCGGCCTAGCTCCGCGATGCGTTGTTCCCGTTCCTTCGCGCGCTCTTCCCTTTGATCGAGAAGACTGGACAGAAGCCCCCCCAAGCGAACCGGATCGAGAAGTCGCTTTTCGATATATTGGGAAACCACATTCTCGAGAAGTTCGGTCCGAATGATCCCCGCCGAGCACGCCACAGCGCCTTTGCGGCGACGGTTTGCACAGGCATAATATCGGTAGCGACCACCCTTCCCCGTCATCACCGTCATCGATCCGCCGCACTCTGCGCAGTGAAGCACGCCAGTCAGCAATGAAGGTGATGCAGCAATGGCCGGGTTCAGCCGAGCCGGACTGCGCGCGCGCAAGCGCGTCTGGACTGCGTTGAAGCAATCCTCCGATATGATCGGCGGCACCTCGATCGTGACGATATCCGCCTTGTCATTAGGACGCTTTCCCTTCGCGAGCCTGTTGAACTCATGGATGCCGAAATAGGTTCGGCGTGTCAGGATCTGGTGCACAGCGCCGACGCCCCATAGGCCTCCCGATCGGGTGCGGATGTGGTTTTCGTTGAGATGATTCACGATCATCTTGACCCCCATCGGACCGTCCCCGACACCTTCTTGCGCCAGCCTGAAGATGAGCCGGACGGTGTCCGCGTGTAGCGGATCGATCTCGAGCTTCTTTTTGATCCGCTCGCCTCGTTGCGCGGCCACGACAAGCCGGTAGCCGATGGGTGGCTGGGCGCCATTCCAGAAGCCCTGCCGAGCATTTTCCTTCATGGCCCTCAGCGTGTGCTTGGCATTCTCCTTCGACTGATATTCGTCGAACAGCGCCATAATCTGCCGCATCATCACATGGACCGGATCGTCACCGATTTCTTGCGTGATCGACACCAGCTTCACGCCGTTTTTCGCGAGTTTCCGAACATAGAATTCGAGCTCGAAATGATCTCGGAAGAAGCGGCTGAAGCTGTGAACGACGATGATGTCGAACTGCGAAGGCTTGGCGGTACCCGCCTCGATCATCCGCTGGAACTCAGGGCGGCGATCGGTCGTGGCCGAAGCGCCCGCCTCGACGAATATGTCGACCACCGCGAAACCCTTGTCCGCACAATAGGCCTCGCCTTGGCGCCTCTGGTCGGGGATCGAGACATCCTGCTCGGCCTGCCTTGCCGTCGATACGCGAAGATAGAGCGCGGCCCGGGGCTGGATCATCATGGGACCGCTCTCCATCCGCGATCAAAGCCCGCGATCGAGCAGCTCATCGAGCATCTCGCCGAAATAGGCCTGAAAGAGGTCGATCTCCTCCTGCGTGATTTCGATCTGCTCGGGCAGGTCGTCGGAGATGGTCCAGGGAAGGTCGGGATCTTGCCCGCAATAGTCAGCTCCGCGCAAGAAGAAGTCATGTTCGAAGCGATACGAAGACTGCGAGGCGGGTTTGTCCGGCATGCAGGCCGAGGTGGGCACGATCGGTGCGAAATAAAGCCGATTTCGCGCGTAAGCAGGCATCTGGAAACATTAGGAAAAAAGCACCGGCGATATGCTGAAATCGCCAGAAGCGCACGGCAATAGGAAAGGATTTGCGGTTTTGATTTGGTCATGAGCGTCCTCCGTTGGACGCGCCCGCCACCACCTCCACAGCGCAATCTGCGGCCCGATTCTAGCATCGGCGACGCCGCATCCGCAACCGGTTGCGGGCGCAATCTGTACGGATTTGGACCTGCCGTTTGCGAGGCGGGCGGTCATCTTGGCACGGATCGGTGGTCAGCATCCTGTCCACCCTGTCCGCTGGCGGACGGGATCTCGTCCGAAATTTTCGGCTATCTGACGGCGGTAACCCCGGCATCGCGATGCGGCCAAGGTCGGGGCCGACAAACTGCCGTGGAGTCCATGATGACCGAATTCCTGCTGATCTTCGCCTGCATCGCGCTCCGCGAGCTCGCCCGATCGCTACCCGCGATCATCTGGGCGGTGCGCTGCATGCCCGACAGCCCCAACTACAAGCTGCCAAGTCCGCCGCGCGCGGTCCGACAGCCGTGACCCCGCAGTCGCGGTCAGCGCTGCCGCCGCGCCGCGGCGAAGCCGCGATCGGTCGCGATGAAGCGCTCGATCATCGGCACCGCTATCCTTTCGGGGGTCAATGGCTCGGACAAGCCGTTGGTGCGCGCATGGACCGCGGCATATTCGACAAGCTCGCGATGAAGACTGCCAGGCAGCTCGATCATGAGTTTTACCGGTTTCTCGTCCACGATCGGTCCGAGCCGAAGCTTGCTCATGGCCGCGCTCCCGGGGTCTCCTCAAAGATCAGGTCGCGCGTAACGATCACACGAAAGGCGAGTCCCGGGCGAACCGTCAACGTGGGCGGGACCGAGAGTTCACGCTCCACGACGCGCCGGCCTGCCTCGTTGCTACTGTCCTGCACGCCTCCCCGGAGCGCCCGGACAAGATCGCTGTCGTTGTTCGAGACCAGCTCGGTGCCGACCCCCAGCAGCGACGAGATCAGCGCGGCACGGAGCATCCGGCCCCAATGATTGTCGACCCTGTCTTCGACCCCCGCCATGCCCGACGCGTCGGCCCCGGGCTGGCGGTCGAGCCGGATCGAACGGCCTCCGGGAAGAATGAGCCTGTCCCATGCCAGAAGTACGCGCCGCTGCCCGGCGACGACCTCGCTGTCATATTCGCCGACCAGCCGGGCACCTTGCGGAATGAGGAGAAGGCGTCCGGTGGGGCTATCGAAGACATTCTGCGTGACCTGCGCGCTGATCTGACCCGGTAGATCGGAGCGGATGCCGGTGATGAGCGCCGCCGGGATCACCGCTCCCGCCTGGAGAATGAAGGGCGAGCTTGGCGCCACGATCTTCTCGTCGCTCTCGATGGCGCCGCGGGCGTCCCCGACCAGGAAGCGACGCCGCGCCGAGGTGGTCGTCGGCTTGTCGTCCGCGGCCGCCGCCGGCGTGGGAGCCAAGGATATTTCTGTTGCAGCTTCGCGAAGCGACGCGCCGCCGCTGCCGAGAAACAGCCGGCTCGCCGTTGCGGCGTCCCGCTCCTGTGCGGCGCGCTGCCGTGCCTGTTCGGCCGCCGCCACCCGCGGGTCGACCGGCGGCTGCGCCATACCAGGGACGGGGACGGTCTCACCCGCATTTTGCGCCGACACGATGGGCCGTCCGAGGTCGCCGGGGAGCGGCGGGCCAAGTTTCGGCACGGCGCCATAATCGGCCGGCGCACTGGTGACCGCTTCGGACTTGTTCGGGTTCGTCACCTCGTACAATTCCTGCGCGGTCTTGGGGTCTGGGGTACGCAAGGCCCAGAGCAGTGCGCCGCCAATCGCCAGGCCCGCAGCGCCGCCGGCAATGGCCAAGGTCCTGCGCGACAGGCGCATGACGCGTGGCATCTCGCCTTCGAGACGGAAGCCATCGGGGCTGGCGGGCGCGACAACCGGCGCGCCCTCCTCGCCGGACACACCCGGTTCGCCTCCCCGTTCCGGCGCGCTCATTTGCCACCCCGGCGCCGCGGCGCGTCGCGCTCGATCCGGACCGCCTTGGCCGCGCGCCCGCTGCCAAGGCGCAGTTCGGCGCGCTCGAACAGGCGGTCGACGATCATGAAGCGGCCCTGGACACGGTAGTTGACGAGCTCGGCCGCGCCTTTGTCGCCCAGGATGAATAGCGGCGGCATCTCGTCGGTTGCGACGTGCCCCCCGAATTCGACGAAGAGCTGGCGCCCGTCGTCGAAGACGCGCTGCGGCCGCCACGCCGCCTTGTCCCCCGAAATCCGGTACGCGAAGTTCAGCGCGGCAAAGTCGATTCCGCCCGCTACGGGCAGCGCCCGCTCGCGCTCCCCCTCGGCGGCGCGAAGCGCGATCAGCTCGTCCTGCGGATAGGACCAGGACACCCCCGCCATATAGGTCGCCGGGGTCGCGCGCAGTTCGATGTGGTAGGTTCTGCGGCTGGTGTTGATGACGAGGTTCGTCATGATATCGGGCCGCGTTGGCTTCACGAGGATATGAACGCGCCGGGATACGCCGGCGCCGCTCAACGTGTCGCCGATGATCCAGCGCACCGTGTCCCCGGCGGCAACGGGCCCTGGCCCGACGAGTTCCTCGCCCTCCTGCAGCGCGATGTCGGTCACCTGCCCCGGCGCGGTGTAGATCTGAAACAGCGCGCCATCGGCCCAGGCATATTTCTGGATCGCGCCTTGGAAGGTCGAACGCTCGGGCTGGACGCGCGCGGCGTCATTGGCGCGGCCGACCTGGACCTTGGGATCGCCGGGCGCGGCGTGCGCGGGAAGGCCGAGCGCAAGTGCGCCCAGCAAGAGGGGAAAGCGGTTCACTGGCTGAGCTCCTTCGACCAATTCAGGGCGGACACGAAGACGCCGAGCGGATTTTTCCGGAGGGCGTCGGGGGTGCGGGGCGGCTGGATCGTCACCGTGACGATCGCCGACCAGCGCGAGGTTTCGAGGAGGCTGCCGTCCTGATAGCGGCGCTCGGTCCAGGCGATACGGAAGCTGTCCTTCGACGCACGGATCACGCTCGACACGTCGACTGCGACCTGGCGCTTGCCGATCTCGGCGAAGGGATCGTTGGTCCGTGCATAATCGTTGAGCGCCTGCGCGCCGCTCGTCGTCGTGAAGTCGTAGGCGCTGAGCCAGTCGCGGCGCAGCACCACCGGATCGGCGGGGATCGAGCGGACATGCTCGATGAAGCGCGCGAGGTGGAAGGCTATCTGCGGGTCGGTCGGAGCGAAGTCGCCGTCGGCCGGAGCGACGGACCGCGCTTCGCCAAGCTTGTCGACCTCGACGACCCAGGGGGTGATCGTGCCGCGCGACGCTTGCCAAACCACTGCCGATGCGAGGCCGCCCGACAGGATGAGGCAACCGAAAAAGGCAAGCCGCCAATTCTTCGCCTGGACACGCGCGGCGCCGAGACGATCGTCCCAGACCTGCGCGGCACGCTGGTGCGGCGTCACGGGCTCGGGCGACTTGCCATAATGATTGGTAGGTCGTCGAAACATCGGATCATTCCTTCTGGCTGATGTCGGGAGCGGAGCCGGCGCCGTGGCTGTCGCCGGCCTTCAGGGTCTGCGAGGCAATGGTGGCGCCCGACGTGACGGCCTGACGCCGTTTCATCGCGGCCGCCCATGGCGGCGGCCCGCCGGGCGATGCGCCCGGCGCCGCCGCGGCCGGCGCACCGCCCTGCCCTTGGGCATAGCTTTGCCGAACCCGCGCCGCCGCGCGGCGCAGCGGGGACCCGGCGCCGCTCGCCGCGTCGCGCGCGACATTGGCGAGGCCCGCCCCGAACGCCCTCATCCCGCTCTTCACGGCAGCCCCGCGGGCATAGGAGGCCGAGGCACCACCCGCCGTGCGCGAGGCACCGAGGGCTGTCCGGCCAAGCGCGCTGCTCGCCGCGCCGGCGGCGAGCGTCGCGCCCGCGGCCCCGGCGGCGAGCGTGGCCCCTGCCGCAAGCGTCGTACCTGCCGCGGCGCCAGCGCCGAGCTGGGGTCCGCCGGCGACGATCCCGTTCGCAACGCTCGGTCCGAAGATGCCGAGACCGAGCAACGTCAGGGCGCCGAGCGCGATCGCCATGACTTCACGGATATCGGGCTCGGTTCCGAGGCCCGCGTCCATGAAGCGCTGGAAGAGCGTCGTGCCGATACCTGTGATGACAGCGAGCACGAGGAGCTTGATCCCCGAGGAGATGACATGCCCGAGCACGCGCTCGGCCATGAAGGCGGTGCGATTGAAGAAGGCGAACGGCAGCAGGACGAAGCCCGCGAGCGTCACGAGTTTGAATTCGAGGATTGTGACGAAAATCTGCACCGCGAGGATGAAGAAGGCGATGACGACGATCACCCAGGCGATCAGCAGGATCATGATCTGGACGAAGTTGGTGAAGAGCCCGACCGGACCGACGAGGTCGGCGGTCGCATCGAGCAAGGGCTCCGCTGCATCCAGCCCGGTCGCGGCGACCATGCCGGGGCGCATGAAGTCGCCGATCGCCATCGCCCCGCCGCTCGCCTTCAGCCCGAGACCTGCGAAGCTTTCGAGGAGTATGGTCGCAAGCGCCTGAAAATTGCCGATGATGAAGGCGAACACGCCGATGTAGAGGGTCTTCTTCACGAGGCGCTGCAGGACATCCTCATCGGTGCCCCACGCCCAGAAGAGCGCTGCGATCGTCACGTCGATCACGATCAGCGTCGAGGAGAGGAAACCCACCTCACCGCCGAGCAGCCCGAAGCCGCTGTCGATATAGGTCGAGAAAACCGACAGGAAATTGTCGATAACGCCGGTGTCGTTCATTGCTCAGGCTTTCCAGAACGGAAGAAGTGACGCCGCTTCGCTTCCCACGCGGCCTCGCACTCGGGATCGGCTTCGGTGACGGACCGGCAGCGCCGCGGCGTGTCGCCTTCATCAGGGGGTGCGTCCGCTCCGGAGATTTGCAGAGCGGACGCACCGGGCTTGGGCGGGTCGAGCGCAGCAACGAGAGCAAGGGCCAGCGCAAGTCCCAGGACGATGGCTCCCATCACCAGCCCGCCCGCCCGGCCCATCTCAATTGCCTTTGCGGAAGCGGCGGAAGCGTTCGCGGCCATCGGCCTCGGCGGCAGCGGCGCGCGCGGCGTCGAGCATTTGTGCCCTGCCCTGCGCGCTCAGTACGGCGGACAGATCGGCGATCTGCTGCGACTGGATGGCGAGCAGCTGATTGCCAGCCTGTGCCGCCTGCAGCGCGCCAGTCGCCGACTGGCTGGCGCCGACGATCGTCCCGATCGACGTGCGGGTGCCGCCCATGTTCGAGACGATGCCGGCCTGCACCTTCATCGCATCTTCGAAGGCGCCGACGCTGTCCTTCCAGCGCGCATCGGCATTGGCGACCAATTCGGCCGCCGTGCCCGAGAAGGCGGTGCCCTTGTAGCGCTGTTCGAAGCCCTTGCGGATGTCGGTCACGTCATAGGCGATGCCCTCGGCCTCGCTGAGCAGCTGCCGGGTCTGATCGACCTGCGCCTGCAGCTCGCCGAGCGTCGAGACCGGGAGGCTCTGGAGGTTGCGCGCCTCGTTGAGGAGCGAGGTCGCCTGGTTCTGCAGCTGCTTGATCTGGTTATTGATCTGCTCGAGCGTGCGCGCGGCGGTCAGGATGTTCTGGGAATAGTTGCGCGGGTCATGGACGATACCGCCGATCTGCGCGCTTGCCGGCGCCGCAACCATCGGTCCGGTGGCCGCCGATGCCAGCAGCGCAGCAGCGACGGCACGGGCAAAATTCTTCTTCATTGGGAGGACTCCTCATTGGGGGCGGCGATGGTGGAGAGCAGCTCGGCCGCCCATTCGAGCTTGCGGTGGGAGAGCCAGGCGGCGGCAAATCCGTCTTCTCCATGCGCGGCGAAGAGCTCGCCGATGCGCGTCTGGTCGGTCTTCGAGGAAGCAGCGGTGAACGCGAGCGCCACCTCGCCGAGCCCGAGGTCGAAAAGGCGGTTTCCGCGCCGCGACTGGCAATAATAGTCGCGCTTGGGGGTCGCCCGGCTCAATATCTCGATCTGGCGCTCGTTGAGCCCGAAGCGCTCGTAAATCCGCGCGATCTGCGGTTCGGCCGCGCGTTCGTTCGGCAGGAAAATGCGGGTGGGGCAGCTTTCGATGATCGCGGGCGCGATGTTCGATGTCTCGATATCGGCGAGACTCTGGGTCGCGAATACGACGCTCGCATTCTTCTTGCGCAGCGTCTTCAGCCATTCGCGAAGCTGCGCGGCGAACGCCGGACTGTCGAGAACGAGCCAGCCCTCGTCGATGATGATGAGCGTCGGCGAGCCGTCGAGCCGGCCCGCCATTCGGTGGAAGAGATAGGTGAGCACAGCGCCAGCCGACGCGGCCCCGACGAGTCCCTCGGTCTCGAACACCTGCACCCGGGCTTCGCCGAGCCGTTCGTCGTCGGCATCGAGCAGCCGACCCCACGGGCCCCCGATACAATAGGGCGCGAGCGCCTGCTTGAGCGGCTGCGACTGCAAAAGCACGGCAAGGCCCGTCAGCGTTCGTTCGGAGACCGGTGCAGTCGCGAGCGAGGTCAGCGCCGACCAGAGATGCTCCTTCGCCGCCGGATCGATCGCGACCCCTTCGCTTCCAAGCAGCGCCGCAAGCCATTCGGCAGCCCAGCTGCGCTCGGCGGCTTCATCGATCCGCGCCAGCGGCTGCAACGCGACCCCGCCATCGCCATCGTGCAGCGCGCCGCCAAGATCCTGCCAGTCGCCGCTCATCGCGAGCGCCGCGGCGCGGATCGAGCCGCCAAAGTCGAAGGCGAAGATTTGCGCCTGCGGGTAGCGACGGAACTGCATCGCCATCGTCGCGAGAAGCACCGACTTGCCGGCGCCGGTCGGGCCGATGACGAGGCAGTGGCCGACGTCGCCGACGTGAAGCGAAAGGCGGAACGGGGTCGAGCCTTCGGTCTTGCCGTACAGCAAGGGGGCGTCACCGAAATGCTCGTCCCGTTCCGCCCCCGCCCACACCGCCGAGAGGGGGATGAGGTGGGCGAGATTGAGCGTTGAAATCGGCGGCTGGCGCACATTGGCATAGACATGGCCGGGCAGGCTCCCGAGCCAGGCCTCGATCGCGTTCATCCCTTCGATCGTGCAGGTGAAGTCGCGGCCCTGGATGACCTTCTCGACGAGCCGGAGCTTCTCGGCGGCGAGCGCAGCGTCGACGTCCCAGACGGTCACCGTCGCGGTCACATAGGCGATGCCCGAATGATCGGCGCCGAGTTCCTGCAAGGCCATATCGGCGTCGGCTGCCTTGTTCGAGGCGTCCGAATCCATGAGGACCGACTGCTCGTTGGTCACCACCTCCTTGAGGATCGCGGCGATCGACTTGCGCTTTGCGAACCATTGCCGGCGGATTTTCGTCAGCAGCTTCGCTGCATCGGTCTTGTCGAGCATGATTGCGCGGGTGGACCACCGGTAGGAGAAGGCGAGCCGATTGAGTTCGTCGAGCAGGCCCGGCCAGGTCGCGGTCGGAAAGCCGGTGATCGTCAGCGTGCGCAGGTTCGACCGTCCGAGCCGCGGCTCGAGGCCGCCGGCGAGTGGCTGGTCGGTCAGCAACGCATCGAGATAGACGGGGGTCTCGGGCACGCGAACCCGGTGCCGGTTGGTCGACACCGTGCTGTGCAAATAGGTCAGCGTCTCGGCGTCGCCGAGCCATTCGGCCTCGGGCATGAAGCCCTCGACGAGATGGAGGATGCGGTTGGTCCGGTCGGTAAAGCTCTTGAGATGCTCCCTCGGATCGACGCCGCTCCGCGCCATGCCTTCGTACAGCCAGCCCTCGGCGCGCGAGGCGTCCTCGGCCGGCGGCATCCACAGCAGGGTAAGGAAATAGGCGCTCTCATAATGCGCGCCTTCCTCGCGGAACTGTTCGCGCCGCTCCATGTCGACGAGCGCCGAGGCCGGGTCGGGAAAGTCGGACACCGGATAGGCATTCGACGGGACGCGCTGCGCCTCTACGAAGACCGCCCATCCCGAGCCGAGGCGCCGGAGCGCATTGTTGAGGCGCGCGGTGACCGCGACCAGCTCGGCAGGCGTGGCGCTTTCGAGATCGGGACCGCGAAAGCGCGCCGTGCGCTGGAGCGATCCGTCCTTGTTCAGCACCACGCCCTCGCCCACGAGCGCGACCCAAGGGAGAAAGTCGGCAAGGCGGGCGGATTTCGAGCGATATTCGGCGAGGTTCATCATGGCCGCATCCAGACGGGATATTTGAGGTGACGCCGGGCTACGTCGACGAACTGGGGATCGCGGCGGGCTGCCCATACGGAGAGAGCATGGCCGATCGCCCAGATGGCGAGGCCGGCGAGCCAGAGGCGAAGGCCGAGGCCGATGGCGCCCGCGAGCGTTCCGTTCACGATCGCAAGGCTGCGCGGCGCGCCGCCGAGCAGGATCGGTTCGGCGAGCGCGCGGTGCACCGGCGCGAAAAAGCCCGGCACCTCCCCTTCCCGGCTCATCAGAGGAGCGCTCCGCCGCCGAAGGAGAAGAAGGACAGGAAGAAGCTCGACGCGGCGAAGGCGATCGACAGGCCGAACACGATCTGCACCAGCCGGCGAAAACCGCCCGAGGTGTCGCCGAACGCGAGGCTGAGCCCGGTCACGATGATGATGATCACCGCGACAATTTTGGCGACCGGCCCTTCGATGCTTTCGAGGATCGACTGCAGCGGCGCTTCCCAAGGCATCGACGAGCCGCCGGCCCAGGCCGGAACCGAGACGGTCAGCGCGGCGGCGAGCGCGGTAGTGGACAGCATGGCGCGAAGCGCGCCATGCCGGAGGGCATGGATCATCGGATTTCTCCTTCAGGGGTGATGAGCGAAGTGATGCGGTAGTCGCCGGTCGCCGGGTCCAACCCGCCTATGCGCGCCAGTTCGGCAAGGCGGCGGCCGTTGCCGTCGCGGACCAGAACCGCGACGAGGTTGATGGTCTCGGCCAGAAGCGCGCGCGGGACGGTGACGACCGCTTCCTGGATGAGCTGCTCCATCCGGCGGAGCGCGCCGATCGCGCTGCCGGCATGGATCGTGCCGATGCCGCCGGGGTGACCGGTGCCCCACGCCTTCAGCAGGTCGAGCGCCTCGGCACCGCGAACCTCGCCGATGGGGATGCGATCGGGCCGGAGCCGCAGCGACGAACGGACGAGATCGGATAGCGAGGCGACGCCGTCCTTCGTGCGCATGGCGACGAGGTTCGGGGCAGCGCATTGCAGCTCGCGCGTATCCTCGATCAGGACGATGCGATCCGAGGTCTTCGCAACCTCGGCGAGCAAGGCATTGGTGAGCGTGGTCTTTCCTGTCCCCGTGCCGCCGGCGACGAGGATGTTCAGGCGATCGGCAACCGCGCGCCGCAGCGCTTCGGCGGCGCCCATCGCCATGATGCCCGATGCGACATAGTCGCCGAGCGTGAACACCGCGACGGCGGGCTTGCGGATCGCAAAGGTCGGCGCGGCGACGACGGGGGGAAGAAGCCCTTCGAACCGTTTAACCGATCAGCCGGTTGCTGCGCATCGAGATGCCGACACAGCTCGCCGACGACGAGTAAGTGTAGAAGGCCTCGAGTACGAGCGCATGGAGCATCGCGGCGAAGGCGACCAAGGGGCTCGACGCCACCGCGTCGCGCAGTGCAAGCGTGCGATGCGCGGTCAGGTCGGTGACGAGCTTGTCGGGCAGCGGGCGAAGAAGATCGTCGGGATCCTCCTCGTCGGTCCCATCGGCCGGCGCACCGGCGCCCTCGTCATCGCCGTCGCCGCCCTCGCCGGCCTGTTCGGCATCGCCAGTGCCCGCCTCACCGTCGGCTGCAGTCTCTTCGACCTCGCCCGCCGGCTCATCCTCGGGCCGGACATAGCCACGTTCGATGTGCAGCGAGCCATCGACGTCGATGCTGACGAAGGCACCGGCGATCGCCATCTCGGCAGGATCATAGACGAGCGGTTTCGAGACCAGGGGCGCAATTTCCTCGTCGATCGCCTGGATGCGGGCGGCGACCTCGTCGGGGATGTCCTCCTCGCCGGCCCACTGGTCTTCGAGCCGGTCGGCCTCCTCGCGAAGCGCTTCGAGCCGCGTTTCGTCCTCCTCGCTCGCCGCGGGTTCCTCGCCGTCGATCGGACGCAGACCGTAGGTATGGCCATAGGGGAAGTCGACCGCCTGCTCGACCCACTTCCACCCTTCGGCTGCGACCGCTGCGACTTCGGCTTCGAGCTTCTCGGTCTGGAGGCGATCGAGCAGCGCGACGTCTTCGAGCCAGCCGCCGTCATCGGATTCGAACAGGTCGCGAAGGACATGACCGCCGGCTGCGAGATAGGCGGCCAGCGTCACGAAGCGCACGCGCTTGTCGGACGCGCGCACCTTGTCTTCGGTGAGGCGGGCCCGAATGAACCAGGGCTGCTGCGTGTTGCTCGTCTGGAGCATTTCCCAGACTTGCTCCTGCCGCGCATGATCGCTGGCGACCGCGAAGGCGATCAGCTGTTCGAGCGTCATGCCGTCTTCGGCATAGATGTCGTGCAGCTTCGGCGAGACACCGGCGAGCTTGAGGCGCTGCTTCACGACGGCAGGCGTCACCATGAAGGTGGCGGCGATGCTCTCGATGTCGCTGCCCTGTTCGACGAGCTTCTGCATGGCGCGGAACTGGTCGAGCGGATGCAGCGGCTCGCGGTGGACATTCTCGGCGAGCGAATCCTCCTCGGCCGACACGATGTCGTCGTCGCGCACGATGCACGGGACCGGTTCGGTCTTGGCCATGCGGCGGGTCTTGACCAGCTGCTGCAGCGCGCGGAAGCGGCGCCCACCCGCGGGCACCTCGAACTTGCCCGTTTCCTGGCCTTCCTCGTCGCGCTGGGCGCGAACGGTCAGGCTCTGGAGCAGGCCGCGCCGCTCGATATCGGCCGCCAGACTGTCGATCGACACCCCGGCCTTCACGCGGCGGACATTTGCCTGGCTCAGGACGAGCGCGCTGAACGGGATGTCGCGCGCGCCGCTGAGGGTGATTTTCACATGCTTCGTCATGACTTGTCTCCATGACGAGCCGCCGAAAGACTCTCTCTCGACCCCTGGCCCGTCATGGCTCCGGCGCAGCCCTCTTCCTCTTGGGAACAGGACCACGCCAGACCGACGCGCCGAGCTGGCGTCAGCGAACCGAAGCCAGCAGTTTCGCGCCCTTTCCTTCCAGATCGAGACGCGCATCCTGATGCGGCCGGTCGCGCGCGAGCGCGTTGATGCCCTGCACAAAGTCGAAGATCGACGTCGGCGGATGGCCCTCTTCCTGGAGGACCGTCGCGATGATCTTGTCGGTCTCGCCTTTCGAGAAGCCGCGCTTGCGCAAGAAGGTCTGTCGCTCCTCGACGGTCTTGGCGACGATCGCGGTGCGCGCGGCACTGATCCCGTTCAGGAAGGACCCCGGCGACGAGGATGCGAAGCGCTCGAGCGCGGGCGAGGCTTCCTGCGCGAAGCGGCCGGCCGCGAATTTGCTGTGCCGGATGCTGATCTCCTCGAAACCTTCGGCGCCCCAGATGTTCCGGTTCATGCACACGGCGCGAAGATAGAAGGTCGCCATGCCGAGCGTCTTCGACCCGACCTCGCTGTTCCAGCAGTAGAAGCCGCGGAAGAAAAGGTCGGGGTCGCCGTTCGGGAGGCGCCCGGCTTCGATCGGGTTGGCGTCATCGACGAGGAAGAGGAACACGTCGCGGTCGCTGGCGTACAGCGTGGTCGTGTCCTTCGTCACCTCGACGAAGGGATTGTGATGCATCGTCGACCAGTCGAGCATGCCGGGGATCTTCCAGCGCGTGTCGCCGGTGCCGTTGCCCGCAATCTTCATCACGGCGGACACGAGTTCATGGTCCCAGATGCGGCCATAGTCGGGGCCGGTCACGGCGCGCAGCTCGGTGCGGCCGTCGCCGGTCTCGAGGGTCTTCACCAATTCTGCGCGATGCGACAGCAAGCCATGCTGCATGTTGATGCCGGCAAGCGCTGCAGGCAGTTGGCGCAAATAGCCAGCCGGCGCGCCCACGAGGCTGCAGAGCTGGCCGAAGGACCAATGGGTCGGCGCCACGGGCTCGCTGCGGTCGGGGAGCCTGAGCACCAGCCGCTCGGGATTGTCGGATGCGGCCTCGACATGGATCGCGCGCGTTTCGACGGTGCGAGTCGTGGCAGCGTCGGCCCGCGCGCGCACCGCTTCATAGAGGTCGGGCAGCGAGAGATAGCGCTCGTCGTCGGGTCGCGAGAACCATTCGGACGAGACGCGGCCGAGCCGCTGGCCGCGCGAGATATCGACCTTGTAGCCAAGCGGCTGGCCCGGCGCCGGATTTTGGGTGAGTGGGGTCATGACCTTGCTCCATGACGGACGCCGGGAGCCTCTCTCCCAACCTCTTTCCGTCACGGCTTCCGGCCGGACTCTTCCTCTTCGGACACCGAAGGTGGCCGCCGGAGCCTGCCCTCGGCAGGTTCGGTGTCTTCGGGCCCTAGCGCGGCGCCATGCGGATCGCGCCGTCGAGGCGGATCGTCTCCCCGTTGAGCATCGGATTCTCGACGATTGCGCGGACCATCTGCGCATATTCCTCAGGCTTGCCGAGGCGGCTCGGGTGCGGAACCTGCGTCCCGAGGCTGTCTTGCGCGGCCTGCGGCAGGCCCATCAGCATGGGCGTCAGAAAGATGCCGGGCGCGATGGTGACGACGCGAATGCGGTGCTGCGCAAGATCGCGCGCGACAGGAAGCGTCATGCCCGCGACGCCGGCCTTCGAGGCAGCATAGGCCGCCTGCCCTATCTGCCCGTCGAACGCCGCAACCGAGGCCGTGTTGACGATGACGCCGCGTTCTTCGCCGACCGGCTCGGCTGCCGCGAGACGCGCGGCAAACTGAGCGATGACGTTGAAGCTGCCGACGAGATTGATCTCGACCGCGCGCCGGAAGGCGGCGAGCGGATGCGGCGCATTCTCCTTGCCGACGGTCTTGATCGCCGGCGCGACGCCGGCGCAATTGACGAGGAGGCGCGTGACGCCATGGGCCGCCTCTGCAGCATCGAGACCGGCGGCAACGCTCGCCTCGTCGGCGACATCGACCCGCGCGAACAGCCCGCCGATCGCCGCGGCATGCGCCTCGCCGACTTCTTCGTTGAGATCGAAGATCGTCACCTTCGCGCCGAGCCCCGCGAGCATCACCGCGGTCGCGCCGCCAAGGCCCGAGGCACCGCCGGTCACCACCGCGGTCAGATTGTTCACTTCCATATCCGTCTCCGTTCAGCTGTGCGCCTGCGGCGCAAGGTCACTGCCCGCTCATGCAAAAGGGCCCGGCGGACCGACCGCAGGGCCTCATCGCCGGGCCGGGCCGCTCAATCTTCGCGTGCGATCGTCACCTTGATGCCGTCGAGCGCGTCGTCGAACGGAATCTGGCACGAGAGGCGCGAGGTTTCGTTGCGGTCCTCCGAGCTGTCGAGAAGATCGTTCTCATCGTCGCTCATCGCCGGCAGCTTGCCGGCAAAGGCGGGATCGACATGGATATGGCAGGTTGCGCACGAGCAGCAGCCGCCGCACAGCGCGAGCAACTCGTCGAAGCCATTGTCGCGGATCACCTCCATCAAGGTCAGCCCGGCATCGGCCTCCAGCGTGTGGGCGGTCCCCTCGCGATCGACCACGGTCAAACTTGGCATGCACTAAACTCCATCTGGTTATGCGGCTGCCGCGGGCAGCAAGGATTTGAGCGGCGTTTCGGGATCGGCGAGCTGCTCAGCGGTCGCGACGAGACCGGCGGTCACGATCATGCGGCCCTGGACATAGTCCTTGGTCGCGTTGACGCAGTCGATCGCGATCACCTTTCCGGCTTTCAGATAGACGACCGAGAAGCTGCGGCTCGCGACATCGCCGCGCAGCACGGCGCGGTCGTGCCCGGTCGACAGTCCGGCGGTCTGAAGCTTGAGGTCATATTGGTTCGACCAGAACCAGGGAATGGCATGATAGGGGGCTTCGTCGCCGACGATGCCCTTGGCCACGACATTGGCCTGGTCGTTGGCATTCTGGACCGATTCCAGCCGGATCACGACGCCTTCGGCATAGTCATTCTCATGCGCGGCGCAGTCGCCGATCGCGTAGATGTCGGGGAGGCTGGTCTTGCAGAGGCGGTCGACGAGAACGCCGTTCCCGCCCTCGGCGCCGGCCGCGATCAGCGGCTCGACGGCGGGAATGATGCCGATACCCACGATGACCAGATCGGCGGGAATGAGCTCGCCATCGGCAAGCCGGACGCCGGTGACGCGGCCCTCGCCCTCAAGCGCTTCGACCGAAACGCCGAGGCGCAGGTCGACGCCATGTTCGCGGTGCTCGCGCTCGTAGAAGCGCGACAGGTCGGTGCCGGCGACGCGGGCGAGCACGCGGTCGAGCGCTTCCAATAGCACCACCTTCTTGCCCGCCTTGCGCAGGACCGCCGCGGCCTCGAGCCCGATATAACCGCCGCCGATGACGACAATCTGGCGCGCCGTCTCCGACGCCGCCTTCATCGCATCGGCGTCGGCGCGCGTGCGCACGCCCTGGACGCCGGGCAGATCGCCGCCGGGTATCGGCAGCATGCGCGGGGAACCGCCCGTTGCCCAGACGAGCTTGCCATAGCCGATCGTCTCGCCGCGGTCGGTCGTGACCTTGTGCGCGGCGGGATCGACCGAGACGACACGCTGGCCGAGGAGCATCGCCACGCCGCGCTCGTCCCAATATTTGGCGGGGCGAAGCTGGATGCGCTCGAACTCCTTCTCGCCCGCGAAATATTCCTTCGAGAGCGGCGGGCGCTCATAGGGGAGCTCGGGCTCGTCGCCGATGATCGCGATCGTCCCCTCGAACTTCTGGGTGCGGAGCATGACGGCGACCTGCGCGCCGCCATGCCCTGCCCCCACGATCACCACATCAAAGTCCATCGCGTCCCCTGCCATCGCGCCCCTTATCCTCTCAGTTGGCCGCGCCAGGCAGCTTCACCCGGGGCGCCACTTCCTTTGCGGCGAGCTCGAGCGAATGGAACCAGGGTGCGGGATCGTCATAATAATCGTGCGATTCGATCTGGAGCGTTCCCCAGCCGCCGCATTTTTCGAAAAGATGGTTGAGCTTGTCGACGACGGTGTCGGGCGAGCCGACGACGAAGACATTGTCGACGAGGAATTCGAGATCGGCGGCCAGCGGGTCGATGCCGGCATCCTTCGCAAAGCCGTCCATCATGCCGAAGCGGCGCCAGATGGGGATGAGATAGCGATTGAAGCAGAAGCCGATCGGCCCCTCCATGACGAGGCGCTTGGCCTCGGCGTCGGTGTCGGCGACGAACACCGTCTGCGACACGGCGTGGCGCGAGCGGTCGGGGGTGAAGCCCGCCTTGATGTTCGCCTCGGAGTAAATTTCCCAGTGGCGCTTCAGCGCGTCGAGACCCGAATAGATCGAGACCGGCTTGAAGTTGCGCTCGCCGGCGAGCCGCATCGAGGGCGAATTGGCGCTGAAGCCGGTGACCGCGAACTCGGGGAAGCCGCCGCCATAAGGCGAATAATTGGCGAGCTTGTGCTGCTCGTCCTCCTCGGTCAGCGCTTCCTCCTCTTGGGGGAAGCCCGCGTCCCAATATTTGCCTTCGTAGAAGAAGGGTTCGCGCGCCCAGATCTTCTCCATGATGAAGAGGGATTCGCGCACCATGTCGTTGAGATGCTCGGTGTTCTGATCCTCTTCCTTGATGCCGTGCATATAGGAAGCGAGCGGATAGGCCCCTGCCCCGATGCCCATGAAATAGCGGCCTTCGAGGATCTGCGAGAGCCAGCCGACGGTCATCGCGAGCTTGGTCGGATTATGGTGCGGCAGGATGTGCGCCATCGGCGCGAACTTGATCTTCTCGGTCTGGAGCGCGGCGGCCGCCATGATCAGCTCGGGCGCCGGGATATTCTCCCAGATCTGCGAGGCGTGTTCGGAAATCATCATCGTCGAAAAGCCCGCCTTGTCGGCGGCGATAGAGCTTTGCACCCCCCATTCGAACGTCTGACGCGCAGTGCGCCCCGGACGCATATAGGGGTGAAAGATCAGACCCGTGTCCATGCTCATAATGTCTCTCCCAGCCGGCATTAAGCCAGTCGGCTTAAATTGACCTTTTGGGGCATCGGGGTCAAGAAGAATCAACATAGGCGTTGATAAAATCTGCGCGGGTCGGTTGACCTGCCTGCGCGAGCGAGCCACACCGGGCCATGATCAATGCCGCCATTGCCCAGACGATCCCGACGCCGCCCGGCGAGGCGAAGCGCGCGCTCATCCATGCGGCCGAGACGATTTTCGCGCGCGACGGCATCGAGGGCGCCTCGCTGCGCGAGATCGCGGCCGCTGCGGGGCAGCGCAATCACCACGCCGTCCAATATCATTTCGGTACCCGCGAGGCGCTGGTGCAAGCGGTTTTCAGTTACCGGATGTGGCAGATGGAAGCCGGGCGCGTCGTCATGCTCGGCGACCGGCCCGACGAGGCGATCGATCTCAGGACGCTGATCGGCACGGTCTTCCTGCCGCAGATCGAGCTCATCGATGCGCATGGCGACTATGCCTATGCGGCCTTCCTCAGCCAGTATCTGATGCGCCATGAAGGGCGCGGCTATGGCAATTTCGGCGAGGATTTGCCGCCCGCGCTCGCGCGCACGCTGATGCTGCTGCGCGCTCATATGCCCGCGATGCCCGACACCGCGGCGCAGCGCCGCCTGATCACCGCCTGCTTCATGTTCCTCAACATATTGGTGATCCATTCGCGCGGGATGATGGGACAGTCGGAGAAGCTCGAGCTGATGCTCGACGATACGATCGGCCAGATCGAAGCGGCGCTGGCCGCTCCTTATGCCGGCGACCCCGCCGGCTGAGCCGTCAGGCGAAGAAAATCTCCTTCGCATGCTGCGTGTCCATATATTCGCGCACTTCCTGCACGCGCCCGCCGCGCACCTCGACGAGAAAATGATAGTGCGGCGTGTACACCCGGCCATCGAGCAGTTCGGCGCGGCCCTCGGCCTCGACCGCGACATGGTCGCCCTCGGCGATCATTCTTTTGGGCTCGATCCGCAGGCATCCGTCCTTGTAGATTTGCGTCGCGCCGGCGAGCAACGGCCCGAAACTCGCCTTGTCGTAGCGCCCCGACATGCCGTCGAGCCGCCCCGACACCCACCAGCCGCCGTCGTCGGCCATCGCATCGAGGATCGCCGGGACATCGCCGCTCGAGAAAGTCTCGAAGAAGCGGCGCACCACTTCCTTGTTCGCGGCGAGGCCCGCCTCAGCCATCATCGCTCGCCACGATGGGCTGGCGGCCGACGATCTCGAGGCCGAAGCCTTCGAGGGCGGCCATCTTGCGGTTGCTCGAGGTGAGCAGCGTCATGCGTCCGACGCCGACATCGCGCAGGATCTGCGCGCCGAAGCCATAGTCGCGGTCGCTGGCGCGCTCGGCATATTCGCGCCGCCCGCCGCCGACGCGGCGCGAGATCGACTGCGGATCGGGATCCTGGATGAACACCGCGACCGCGGGGCCGTCATGCGCGGCGAGCTGCTTCAAGGCCGCCGGCACATAATCGGGATGGGCGTTGCGATAGCCGAGCAGATCGGCGGTGAGATCGAACTGGTGGACGCGCACGAGCGTGTCGCTGTCGGGCTTGATCGTGCCGCGGGTGAGCGCGACATGCTCGCCGCCGTCGACCTTGTCGCGATAGACATGGATGGTGAAGTCGTCGCCATAGTGGCTGACGAACGGCCCCGAGGCGACGCGCTCGACGAGCATTTCGGACTTACGGCGGAAGGCGATGAGGTCGGCGATCGTGCCGATCTTCATGCCATGTTTTTCGGCAAAGGGGATGAGATCGGCGAGGCGCGCCATCGAGCCGTCGTCGTTCATCACCTCGCAAATGACCGCCGCCGGGATGAGCCCCGCGAGATTGGAAATGTCGACCGCCGCCTCGGTGTGGCCGGCGCGCACAAGCACGCCGCCGTCGCGCGCGACGAGCGGGAAGACATGGCCCGGCGAGACGATGTCGCGCTTCGGATCGCGCGAATTGATCGCCACCGACACGGTGTGGGCGCGGTCATAGGCCGAGATGCCCGTCGTCACCCCTTCGCGCGCCTCGATCGAGACGGTGAAGGCGGTGCCATGGCCCGAGCGGTTGTTCTGCGACATCTGCTCGAGTTCGAGGAAACGCGCCCGCTCGGCGGTGATGGTGAGGCAGATGAGACCGCGGGCGTGCGTCGCCATCTGGTTGATACGGTCGGGCGTCGCGAATTGCGCCGGGATGATGATGTCGCCTTCATTCTCCCGGTCGTCGGCATCGACGAGGATGAAGGGCTTCCCGTTGCGGGCTTCGGCAATGATGTCCGCGATGGGCGATATCGCCGTCACCGGGTCATGCCTGGGTTTCGATACAGGCTGCAAGGTCATGATAGCCTCCGCGGAAAAAGAGCAACGGGGTGCCGGTGTCGCGCATCTCGAGCGCCTGCACGGCGCCGACAACAAGAAGATGGTCGCCGATCTCGGTCACCGACGCAATCGAGCATTCGATCCAGGCGAGCACATCGTCGAGAAGCGGCAGGCCGGCGGGCGTGGTGCCGCAATCGATCCCGGCGAACTTGTCCTCGCCCTTGGCGGCGAAGCGGCTCGAATGATGCTTCTGGTCGGCAGCGAGGATGTTGGCGCAGAAATGCCCGGTCGCTTCGATCTGGGGCCAGCTCGTCGACTTCTTGTCCGGAAAGAAGCCGACGAGCGGCGGATCGAGCGAGATCGAGGTAAAGCTGCCGACCACCATCGCGTGCCGTGCGCCGTCGTGCGTCGCTGTGACGACGCAGACGCCGGTCGGATAGCATCCAAGAACATTGCGAAAGTGGCGGGGATCGATCGGCGTGGTCATGGCTCAGTCCCTCAGCGCCCCGTCCAGACGGGCTTGCGCCGCTCGGCGCCGGCCACCTCGCCCTCGCGCTTGTCGGCCGTCGATGCATATTGCTCGATCGACTCGAAGCGGCTCATCAGCGCGACCTCGAGCGGATGCCCCAACCTCGCATTCGCGGCTTCCTTCGCGGCCTGGTTCGCGAGCGGCGATGCCGCCGTGACCTTTTCGGCCCATTTCTGCGCGGTGTCGGCGAGATCGGCGAAGGCGACGACTTCGTTCACGAGGCCGTAGCGTTCGGCGACGTCGGCCTTGATGCGGTCGCCGGTGAGGATCATCGCCATGCCGATGCGGTAAGGCAGCTGGCGCACGGCGCGGTGGACGACGCCGCACTCGCCGATGATGCCGACCTTTGTTTCGGGAAGTCCGAACTGCGCTGTATCGGCAGCGACAATGATATCGGCGCACATGGCAAGCTCGAAACCGCCGCCGACGCAGAAGCCCTGCACGGCGGCCACGAGCGGCTTCTTCAGCGTCACCATCGGACCGCCGATGCCGGTCAAGCCGCCGGCGAGCGCCATGCGCGACTTGCGTTCGGCACCGCCCGAGACATCCGCCCCGATGCAAAAGCCCTTCTCGCCTTCGGCCGAAAGGATCGCGCACCAGATGTTGGGATCCTCGTTGATCGCGGTCCATGCCTCGAACAGGAGGTCGTCCATTTCGGGGGTGATCGCGTTGAGCCCCTGCGGACGATTGAGCCGTACATGGGCGATATTGCCCGTTACCGAATATTCGACATCAGCCATCTTATTCCCCGTTTTCTTTTCTGATCGGTTTGAGCGGCGTCGTCGGCTCGCGCCGGTATTCCGCAATAAGGTCTTTCATCCCGATCTCGGCTGCGCGCGCCTTCACCGCCTTCACGGCGTCGGCCTGATGGAGCAGCGCATCCATGTCCGCGACATGGGCGGCTGCCTGGCCAAAGCCCTGCGCCTCGGCGGCGCGGTTGATCGAGAGTTTCTTGATGCGCAGCACCTCGGGCGGCGTCAGCGCGATCCGGTCGGCCAGCCCTTCGACCGAGGCGACAAGATCCTCGGCGGGAACCGCATGATTGGCCCAGCCCCATTCGACCGCGGTGCGCCCGTCGATCGAATTGCCCGGAACGAAGGACAATTCCTTCGCCCGCTTCGGGCCGACCAAGGTCGACCAGATGGGCGCGAGATAGCCGCCGCCGATCGGGATTGCGGGCTCGCCGATGCGGGCATCCTCCGCCACCACGGTGATGTCCGCAAAGACGCACATTTGCGTCGCGCCCGCGATACAATAGCCATGGACCGCAGCGATCACCGGCTTGGGATGATCCCAGATGGCGATCCACCGGTCGAGATTGCGCTGGAGCCGGTCGCGATCTGCAATCGGGTCGAGGCTGGTGGCGCCGCCGAGCTTGCCGACCTGATCGAGGTCGAAGCCCGCGCAGAAGCCCTTGCCTTCGGCGCGAATGCCGATCACGGGGCCGCCATTGTCCTTGAGATATTCGAGCGCTTCGGAAAACTCCTCCAACATCGCCGCCGACAGCGCATTGGCGCGGTCAGGGCGATTGAGAACGATCCAGCTGATACTGCCGGCGTGATCGATCCGGATTTCGGTGAATCGATCGGTCGGCGATGTCACGCAACGCGCTCCGTCGGGTTCGCCGTCTTCACATGATAGTCGGTGCCCATCGTCGTCTTGAGGACGCGAACCTTGAACTTCCAGACGCCGTCCTCTTTCACGACCACGTCATGATATTGGCCGTAAAGGATGCCGTCGGGGCGGTCCTTGGCGTAGCGGTGGATGGCGAGCACGACCGCGCGGACGGTGGCTTCGGTATCGCTGACAAAATCGACGCAGATGTTCGAGACATGGTGACTGGTCGCCTTGAAGAAGGTGCCGATTCCATCGAGCGTCTTCTTATAGGCTTCAATCCCCGTCGCGCCAAAATTCGGCGCATAGTCGACGACGCAGTCGTCGGTGAACATCTCGGCCATCTTGTCCGGCATGTTCATGTCGAGATAATAGGCATAGTCGAACAGGATGCGTTCGATCGCCTGCGTCTCGACAAGGCGGCTCAATGTCTGTTCATTATTCACTAGCGGTCTTCCTACAGGTCTAAAAATGCCGGAGGGAACCGCAGCCCCCTCCGAGTTTGCCCAATTTTACCGGTATTTGAACGACAGGGTGGCGCCATAGGTCGCCGGCCGGCCCGCGTAGCGTGCGACGGTGTCGTAGTAGCTCGCGACGTTCGTCCAATAATATTCGTTGCCGACATTCTTGCCCCAGATCGAGAACTGCCAGCGGTCGTCCTGGCTCTTCACGCCTGCGCGAAGGTCGAGCAGTGTATAGTCGCCGATCTCGTAGCCCGGCGCGTTGCCGATGATCGCGGTCGTGCTGCTGCGATGAGTGAGATCGGCGCCGACGAAGGCCGCCATGCTGCTCGAGACCGGGAATTCATAGTTGAAGCCCGCGCCCACCGAATATTTCGGCGAGTAAGGGAAAGGCGCTCCCGAGAAGTCGTCGAACACGCCGGCGCCGCTGAAGCCCTGGAACTCCTTGATCTTCGAGTCGACGTAAACGAGGTTCGCATAGACGTTGAGCCCGTCGGTCGGCTGCGCGTTGAGTTCGACTTCGAAGCCCTTCACGTCCGAGGTCGGGATGTTCACGAGCGCATCGAGGACGCCGAACACGGGATCGAGAAGCTTCGAGCGGAGCTGCTTGTTCTTATAGTCGTAATAGAAGGCCGCAGCGTTCGCCTGGAGGCTGCCGTCGAGCAGGGTCGCCTTGACGCCGAGCTCGTAGGACAGGAGCGATTCCTGCTTCACGCCGGTAAGCTGCGCGGTGGTAGCGGCCGCCGACGACGGGAAGCTGCCCGCCTTGTAGCCCTTGGTGACGTTGGCGTAGAGCAAGGTGTCGCGGTTGGGTTTCCAGTCGAGACCCGCTTTGAATGAGATATTGTCCTCGTTGAGCGTGCCGGCGAACTCGCCCGGCAGATAGGTCGGCGCCGCGCCGTTGATCCCCGTCACATCGATCGTCAGACACTGATCGGAGTCGAAGGTCATGCCCGACGGCGGCAATCCGTTCTGCGCGCGGAGCAGGTCGCTGATGCCGGTGAAGATCACGCCATGCGGCTGGCCGGCAAGGCTGAAGAAGCAGGACGTCGCGCTGCGCTCGGATTTGGTGTAGCGAATGCCCGCTTTCGCGGTGATCTGACCGAAGTCGATTTCGCCGTTTGCAAAGCCGGCGTAATTCTTGATCGTCTGCTGGCTCTGATAGCCCGAACGGGTAATGCCGAGCGCCGCGGCGACCGTCGAGTCCGGATAGGTCAGGATGTAATAATCGTCGCCCTTGTCGCGCGAATAGTTGCCGCCAATGACCCAGCGGAAGTCCGAGCTGCCCGAGTTGGCGAGACGCAGTTCCTGCGAGAAGGTGCGGACCTTGCCGGTGAACTCGGCGACGTCGAAATCCTGCAGCGTCACGCCGTCGCCGTCATAGGGCATGTCCTGATTATAATGGACATAGGAGGTCAGCGAGGTGAGCGTGACATTGTCGAAAATGTCGAGATCGATGCGGCCGACGGCCTGCCAGAACTTGTTGTTCGAGCTCGGGTTGATCGACTCGGTGAAGTCGGCCGCGCGCGGACGCTCGGGTGCCTTCGGGTAATTTTCGACCGCGGTCGGCACGCCCGGGATGTTCGGACGATAGAGGATATATTGCACGGCCTGCGGATCGCTCTTGTCGACCCAGCCATTGACGTTGAGCTGAACGCGCAGCGTTTCGGTCGGGTTGATGTCGACGAGCAGGCGCGCGGCATAGGTCTCGGTCTTGCCGGTCGTCGCGTCGTTCGTATAACCCTTCTGCCAGTCGCCCGAATGGATCGCCTTACCCGAAAGGCGAACGCCGATCTTGTCGGACAGCGGGCCGCTCACATAGGCTTCACCCTGGATCGTGTCGAAGCGGCCGTAGCTGATGCTGCCGCCGGCCTCGAAGCTGTCGGTCGGCTTGGCGGCGATATAGTTGATCGCACCGCCGGTCGCATTATTGCCGAACAAGGTGCCCTGCGGACCCTTCAGCACTTCGACACGCTCGAGGTCATAGGCCAGATTGTTGGTGAGCACCGGGAAGGCGAGCGGCGCTTCGTCGAGATAGACCGACACCGCGGGATAGGCGGCAAGCGTCGTTTCGTAGAAGCCGACGCCGCGCAGCGTATAGACCGGCGTGTTCGAGCCGCTGTTGGTGTAGGAGAGGCCCGGGACGGCATTGGCGAGATCGGCGAGGCTGTTGATCTGGCGGTCTTCGATCATCGAACCGCTGATCGCCTGCACCGTGACGCCGACGTCGTTGATGTTCTGCTCGCGCTTCTGCGCGGTCACGACGATCGCATTGTCGTCATAGCTCGTTTCTTCGGTGGGCGGGGGCGGCGTCGTCTGGGCGACGGCCGGGCTAGCCGCAGCGATGGCCATCAGCACGGCTCCGCTGCCAAGCAGCGTGGACCGGAAGCGCATTTTCTCCTGGGTCATCATGTCTCTCCTCCCAATATGCCGGCCGTGCTCTTCGGCGCGTCGGCGGTTCATTCTATATCAACAACTACGTTGACGATTTAGGCGCACGAAAGCGGGTCGTTGGTATTAAGCTCCGAAAATCAGGTCAGTTTACGTGGCAGATCCGATGGAGCGGGCTCGGCGCCCGGCCAACGAACATTGAGCGGCGTCGACAGCGAGCTGCCCGCCTGGTCCCAGGTGCCGACATGGATCGCGCGCATTTCGCGGCTCTCGATCTGCCAGCGATCGTCTATGCGGCGGTAGGCGTCGATATAGCGCACCGCGGCATAGACCGTGTCGTCTCCCATCCCGAGTTCGAGATGCGCGGCGATGAGGCCGGTGGCCCGGTCGTCGCCCTGGAATTCGATCTGGACATAATTGGGGGTGTGAACGGTCTGCTTCATGCCGGCACGGGCCGCGCGCAGAAATTCGATCACCTTGTCGCGGCCCGAACCACCGTCGAACCCCGACGCCACGAAGCGCGCGTCGGGTGCGAAGCAGGCGGCCATGGTGTCGTAGTCATCGTCGTCGGTCGCACGGAAATAGGCAATCACCAGGTCGTGCAATTCCGCACGATCCTCGAGCTTCCTGATCCGTTCTTCCAGCGTCGCCAAGACGACCCCCTCCATCTATTGTTATGGACTCTAGATAGCCGCTTGGAAGCGCCAGTCAACACTAAAGTTGACAGCTTTCGACGAAGCGTTAGGGTGCCTCGCATGACGAACCTCGAAGACCTGGAAGCCTTGGCTGTCGTAGCGTTAAATGGCGCTGCCGACGGCGCGCCGCTCGACGAACTTTCCACCGCGCTGATCCAGCTTGGATGCTGCGTTTCGGTCTGTTCGCTCGACCGCGCCGCGATCGATCAGAGCATCGAAAAGGCCTTCGCCGCCGGTGCCACATTCGAGCAGGTGCAGGAGGTGATCGCGCTCATTTCGGGACTCGGCGTGCACAGCCTGATGGTGAGTTCGGTCCCCGTTCTCGAGGCCGCGCGCCGGCACGGGCGAATCGAGACGACGATGGATGCCGAGCGCGTCGCCCTGTGGGATCGCTACGTCGGCGACGATCCGTTCTGGAAGGGGTTCGAGGCCGAGGTGCCGGGCTTCCTGCAATCGATGCTCATTCTCTCGCCCGACATTTTCGAGGGCTTCTTCACCTATTGCGCGATCCCGTGGAAGAGCGGCAAGGTCCGTGCCGTCACCAAGGAATTGATCGCGATGGCGAGCGACGCGACGCCCTCGCATCGCTTCGTCCCCGGCTTCAAGGTGCATCTGCGCAATGCGATCGCGCTCGGTGCGAGCAAGACGATGGTGCGCGAGACTTTGAGGATCGCTGCCCGGACCCCCAAGCACAGCGGCACGCCCTGATCAGGCAGCCTGTCCGCGCCAGGCGAGCGCGCCGCCGTCGATGAGATAGGCGGCGCCGGTGATGAAGGACGCATCGTCGCTCGCAAGAAACACCGCGAGTTTCGCGACTTCCTCGGGCTCGCCGAGCCGCGGCAGCAGATGCGCGCCGCGCAGGCTCGCCTCGACCGCGGCGCCATCGTCGGCGGCATCGATATAATTCTGGAGCATCGGGGTACGGATCGCGCCCGGGCAATAGCAGTTCACGCGGATGCCATATTTCGCAAGGTCGGTGGCGCTCGCCTTGGTGAGCATCGCGACCCCGCCCTTCGACGCGCAATAGGCGCCCGCCATCGGATAAGAGACGAGCGCGCCGGTCGAGGCGACATTCACGCTCGCGGGTGCTTTCGATCCCTTCAGATAGGGCACCGCAAATTTGGTGCAGAGCCAGACCGCCTTGAGATTGATGTCGTGGACCATGTCCCACACCGCCTCGTCGAGATCCTCGATCGAGGTTTCCGAGGTCAGGTCGGTTTCGTGAACGGCGGCATTGGCGTGGACGACATCGATGCCGCCGAAGGTCGCGGCCGCCTGATCCATCAGCGCCTGGATCGACGCCGAATTGCGCAGGTCCACCGCGATGAATTTCGCGGTGCCGCCCTCGGCCTCGATCATCGCGACGGTCTCGTTGCCGCTATGGGCATTGATGTCGGCGACGACGACCTTCGCGCCCTCGCGCGCCATGGCGATCGCCGAGGCGCGGCCCATGCCCTGCCCGCTGCCGGTGACGACGCAGACGCGGCCCGCGAGCCGCGGCCCCATGCCACCGCCGGCGGTCAACGCACCGGCCATTCGAGCGGCACATTCTCGACCGCAGCGACGATGCCCGAGTGATAGACGGGGTTGGCGCCATCCTTGAGCTTGAAGTCGGGGATGCGCTTGATCCATTCCTGGAGCGTCACCGTCGCCTCGAGGCGCGCAAGATGCAGACCCGCGCAGCGGTGCGGACCGCCGCCGAAGGTCGAATGCTGCGGCGCGCGGCGATCCCAGTCGAGTTCCCAGGGATTGCTGTTGTCGGCCTCGTCGAGCCCGTGCAGCGCGGTGGGCAGCAGGATCATGTCGCCGCGCTTCAGTTCGACGCCGCGATAGACCTGGTCGACCGCGACCATGCGCGCTTCGGACACGACGGGGAAGCGGCGGAACAGTTCCTCGACGCCGCGGCGCAGCTTCAGATCGTCGTCCCTGATCTCGGCGACCTTCTCGGGGTGGCGCGCGAGATAGATCATGAAGAAGCTCAGGAAATTGACCACCGTATCGAGGCCGCCGAGCAGCAACAGCGAGATCAGGCCGAGCGCCTTTTCATGCTCGATCGGTTCGCCGTCGATCGTGCCATTGACCATGATCGAGATGAGGTCGTCGCCGGTCCCGCCGGTGCGGGCGCGGATGATCGGCTCGACATAGGCGAAGAAGCCATTGTTGCCGGCCTCGAGCGTCGCCGCCATCTCCTCGGGGGTGTTGCCGGCGGGGCGGGTCATGTCGACCGCGAACTTCGAGAGCTTGGGCACGTCGGACATCGGCAGGTCGGCGAGCGTCATGAAGACGACGACGGGGAAGATATTGGCATAGTCGCGCGCGAAGTCGCATTCGCCCTTGGCGACGAGCGGCTCGATCAGCTTGATCGCCGCTTCGCGCACCTGCTCCTCGACGTTGCGGATTTTCGCAAGCTTGAGGCCGGAATCGAGGAGCTTGCGGTACGGGGTGTGCTCGGGCGGATCCATCCGCGTCGGCACCATCTGATATTTCTCGCCCGCTTCCTTGGGGAGGAAGATGACCTCGCTCGAAAAGAGCGGCGGATTTTCATAGACTTCCTTGACGATATGACCGCGCGTCGCGATCCAGTGTCCGCCCGTCAGCGGGGTCCAGACGAGCTCGGGCATGTCGGGGGTCTGGAGTGCCTTCCAGGCTTCATGATAGCCCTCTTCGATGCCGTCGAGCGCATACATGTCGATCTCGCGCACGAGTTCGGCGGGGATATGGTCGGGCCGCGGGGCGCGAACGCGGTCGTCCTGGATACTCGAAGCCATTGATACTCTCCTGGTTCAGCTCTTTTCGGGGTCGATGATCGCCTTGATCACCTCCCCGGCCTTGGTCGCCTCGAGCGCCGCCACCGCTCCTTCGATCCCGAAACGGTGGGTCACGAGATCGGCGAGCGGCACATCGTTCTGCAGGCGCGCCGCGAGGTGGAGCGCCTGGTGATAATGTTTGGGCTTGGGGAAGGTCGCCCCGGCGATGGTGAGATTCTTCGTCGTCAGATCGCGCGGGCTGATCGGCTGCTCGCCGATCGCGCCCCAGAGACCGAGAATGATATAGCGACCATGATTGCCCGCGAGCGAAACGCCTTCGGGAAAAGCGGGCAGCACGCCTGCCGCCTCGACGACGACATTCGGCCCGTTCGCACCGCAGAGCTCGTAGATCTGGCGGCGGCGTTCCTCGGGGCTCGATTTCAGCGACACCGTCGCCGTCGCGCCGAGCGACTTCGCGACCGCGAGGCGGCTGTCATGCATGTCGATCGCAATGACCTCGCGCGCGCCCATTTGCGCGGCGACGAGGATCGCGGCGAGCCCGACGGGCCCCGCGCCCTGCACCACGACGGTCTCGCCGAGACGCACCGGGCCGCAGCGATCGAAGCCGCGCAGCGCGGTCGGAAGGGCGCAGCCGAGCGAGATCACCGCCTCGACCGAAGCCCCTTCGGGAAGCTTGAAGAAGGCAAGGCCGTTGGGGAGCCAGGCGTAGTCGGCATAGCTTCCCCAATTGGGCTTTTCGGCATGCTCGAAGAATTGCGAATTCTCGCACGGCGTCTCGTCGAGCACGGTGCAGCTGTGGCAGCGGTGGCAGAGCGCGATCGGCGCCCAATAGACGAGGTCGCCGACCTTCACCGTTTCGCCGGCATAATCGGTCGACACGCCGGGCCCGAGCTTCTCGACGCGCCCGACGCCTTCATGGCCGAGGATGATCGGAAAGGGCATCACCCCTGCCCCGCCGTCGGCGATATGGACATCGCTTCCGCAGACGCCGCCGGCGACGATGCGCACGAGCGCCCCGCCGGCCTCGGGATCGACGATCGGGACCTCCCAGGTCTCGATCCGGTTCGGCTCGACCAATACGCAGGCTTTGCCTGTGCTCATCTTATCTCTCCCGGCGCCGTGGAGCGGAGGGGCGCCTGCCCCCGGAGACGGGCTCAGATCGACATGCGCACTTTCGGGCAAACCTCGGTGGCCAGGCGGCGGATCGACTCTTCCCAGGGCTTGGGATCGTCGAGGCTGTCATGCTGGTTGGCCACGATCTGGCCCCAGCCGCCGCATTTGTCGGCGAGGATTTCAAGCTTCTCGATCACCGTTTCGGGCGAGCCGCAGAGCACGACATGCTCGGCGAGGAAATCCTCGTCGATATTGTCGGGAGTGATGTCGACGCCGCTATCCTCGATGATGCCGTTGAACAGGCCGAACTTGACGTAGATTTCCTTCAGATATTCCTTCCACGTCCGCATCATGCCGCTCTTGAGGAAGAGCCGTTTCGCCTCGGCATCGGTATCGGCGATGAACACGTCGCGGCAGACGCGGAAGCGCTTGCGGTCGGGGGTGAAGCCATTGGCCTCCATCGCGCGGGCCCAGGTGTCCCAATGCGCCTTCATCTGCGGCGTGCCGCCGAAGAAGGAAATCGGGCTGTAGTTGCGCGAGCCTGCGAACTCCATCGACTTGCTGTTCATCGACAGCGCGGTCACCGCGATCTCGAGATTGTCGCGCCCGCCATAGGGATTGTTGTCGGCGATGATCACGTCATATTCGGGCATGGTGTCGGGGCCCGGGAAACCGGCCTGGAACCATTCGCCCTTCTCCTTGAAGGGCTTTTGTTCCCACACGCGCTCCATCAGGCGCAGCGCCTCGAGCTGGCGCGGCGGCAGCGGGCCGATACCGTCGAAGCCGTGGAGAATGGCGTCGGTGTGGTGGCCGCCCGGCGCGACGCCGAGGAAGTAGCGGCCTTCCATCACCTGGCTGAGCCAGCCGATGCGGATCGCGAGGGTCGCCGGGTCGTGATAGGGGAGGAGATGCGCCATCGGCGCGAAGCGGATATTCTTGGTCGTCTGCGCGCAGGCCGCGATCACCGCCTCGGGCATCGGGATATTCTCCCAGCCGAGCGTATAATGTTCGCCGATCATGAAATCGGCATAGCCTGCTTCGTCGGCAATCCGCGCGATATCGAGCGCCCAGTCGAACACCTGGCGCGGCGTCCGGCTCGGCGGATTGTAGGGGGTCATGAAGATCCCGCACTGCATCGACATTCTCTCTCTCCTCAAATTCTGTTTTTTGCTTGTGCGGCGATCAGGTCCAGGTGCCGTCGGCGTCCTTGGTCGAGAAGCGCGGCGCGACCTTGGCGATAAACTGCTCAAGCTCTTCCTGGTTCGCCTCGGGTTCGAGATGGCCCTGGCCGAACATCAGGAACAGTTCGTCGAAGCCGAGCTTGTCATGCGCCTTGCCGATCTTGTCGGCAATCTCGTCGGCGGTGCCGATGAGGACGTTGGGCGGGCGCTGGCCGAGCGGAATGAACCATTCGTCCCAGAACCACATATGCTCGGCCATGAGCTCGGCGGCGCGGTCCTTGCTGTCGGTGAGCATCAGGAAGCCGCCCCATGCCGAGGCCTGGGTGTTGGTGACCTCGCGGCCGACCTTCGCGGCCGAGGCGATGTAGCGGTTGTTCAGCATTTCGCAGAATTCGATATTGTCCGAGAGGACGATCAGCTTGCCGCCTTCCTCGGCCCAGAAGTCGATCGTGCGGCCCGAGGCGGCGAAGCCGCCGTAGATCGGGGGGTGCGGATCCTGGTAGCAGCGCGGCGCGATGCCGATCTGGCGAACGATGCCATTCTCGTCCTGGCCCTTGCCATATTTGGCGTAGGCGGGGTGGCCGCCCGAGCCGCCCTCCGGCGGGAACTGCCAATTTTCGCCCTTGTGGTCGAACACATCGTTCGTCCAGGCCTTCTTCACGACGCGCACGCCCTCCTCGAAGAGCGAACGGTTGCGGGCGTCCTGCTGGTCGCGCGCCTTCACATTGTCGGGGGTGGTGGCGCCGACGCCTTCCTTGATGCCATAGGCATCGACCCAGCGCGCATGATAGCCGCGCGTGAAGCCGCAATAGAGGCGGCCCTGGAGCATATGGTCGAGAGTCGCGATTTCCTCGGCGACGCGGACCGGATTGTGGGTGGTCATGGTGTAACCCATGATCCCCGCCTTCAGGCGCTTCGAGTGCTGGCCGACGAACTGGCTGAACATGCCCGGATGGTTGTTCGCCTCGAAGCCCTCGATCTGCAGGTGATGCTCGGGCTGGCAATAGCCATAATAGCCGAGCTCGTCGGCGAGCTTCACATAGCCGCGCACCTCTTCGAGAAAGCGCTGATACAGCTCGGGACGCTGGCCCGCCATGCCCTGTTCGATCTCCTTGCGACGACCGACCACGCCTGTTTGCATCAGGTGAAACTTCATCTTCCGGCTCCTCCGCCCAATCAATTCTTGTTTATCAACACATGCGTTGATAGATAGGGGGCACCCCCCTTGTCAATGACCATTTGTAGGCGGCAAGGTGGGCGACACAAAAGACCGGGAAACAACGCGCAGGCGCGAAGGCGACCCCCGCGCACAGGAGAGGATGACGAATGACGGCGTTCACGCAATGGACCGAAGTGGCACCGATTGCCGACTTGCTGATTCGCGGCGCGGCCCGCCATCCCGATCGCAAGGTGATCGCCTTCCCCGACGCATCGCTCACCTATGGCGAGCTGCTCGGCCGCGCGGCCGACGTCGCTCGCGGGCTCGCGGGACTCGGGATCACGCCGCGCTCGCATGTCGGTCTCCTTTGCAACAATGGCCCCGAGATGGTCGCGGGCTTCTTCGGCATCCTGCTCGCCAATTGTGTCGCTGTGCCGCTCAATGCGCGCCACAAGGCGCATGAGCTGCAATATATTATCGCCAACGCCGATCTCTGCGCGATCCTGACGGCCGCGGCGGACACCAGCTATCTCGATTTCCGCGAGGTGCTGGCCACCGCCCTCCCCTCGGTCGGCGCGGCGGCCGATGCGCAGGCGCTCCATCTCGAAGAAGCGCCGCTGCTCCGCCACCTCATCCTCCTGTCGGGCGACAAGCAGGCGGGCTTCCTCGGCGCCGCCGATCTCGCGGCCGCCGCTGAGCCGGTGAGCGAGGCCGAGATCGACCATCGCCGCCGCTCGACGCGGATCTGCGACAATGCGGTGATCATCTATACCTCGGGCACCACCGCCAATCCCAAGGGCTGCATGCTCTCGCACGAGTCGATGACCCGGGGTCCGGTGTTCCGTGCCCAGAACCGCTTCCGCTCGGCCGACCATGAAGTGACATGGGGCGGCGGCCCGCTCTTCCACATCGGATCGCTGGCGCCCTTCATCGGCTCGGTCGGCTGCGCCGGCACCTATATCACCGACGTCTTCTTCGATCCCGGCCGCGCGCTGAAGCTGATGGAACGCGAAGGCGTCACCGCGGCCTGGCCGTGGTTCCCGGCGATCCTGCAGCCACTCTTCGACCATCCCGAGTTCGATCCCGCGAAGCTCGACAAATTGCGCTCGGTGCTGCTGATCGGCCCCGAGAGCCTCGTCGAGCGGGCGATGACCTTGCTGCCGCAGACCGAGTTCATGCAGGCGTGCGGGATGACCGAGACCGCTGGCATCTTCGCGCTGATGGATGAAGGCGAGTCGCGTTTCAATCGCGCCAACTGCCAGGGCAAGGCGGTCCCCGGCGTCGAGGTCCGGATCGTCGATCCCGAGACGGGCGAAGATCTCCCGCCCGATTCGGTCGGCGAGATTCTGGTGCGCGGCTATTGCGTGATGTCGGGCTATTATCGCGACCCGGTGAAGACCGCCGAGGCGCTCGACGAGGATGGCTGGCTCCACACCGGCGATCTCTACAAAAGGTGCGGCGAAGGCCGGCTGACGTTCAACGGCCGCGCCAAGGATATGCTCAAAGTGGGCGGCGAGAATGTCGCGGCGATCGAGGTCGAGGCCTATCTCGCAAGCCATCCCGCGGTGCGGATCGCCGAGGTGGTGGGTAAACCCGACCCGCGCCTCGACGAGGTGCCGGTGGCCTTCGTCGAATTGCGCCCCGGCATGACCGCCGGTGCCGACGAGCTGATCGACTTCTGCAAGGGCAAGATCGCGAGCTACAAGGTACCGCGCGCGGTCTATTTCATGACCGCCGAGGAGTGGCCGATGTCGGCGACGAAGGTCAACAAGCGGGCGCTGCGCGAGCGGCTCTGATCAGGACAGGCGGGCTCAGGCCTTTTTCGCGTCGAGCCCGCCGAAGAAAATCTTGCAGAAGCTGTCGGCGATTTCCTCGGCCGAGTGCGGCCCGCCCGGCTGATACCAGCGGTGGGTCCAGTTGAGCATTCCGAAGATCGCGTTCGCCGCGATCGACACGGCGATGTCGTCGCGCAGCTCGCCCTTCTTCATCAGCTCCGAAATGAGACTCAGCACGATCCGCTCATAGGTCCGCGTCTGGGTGATGATCTGCTGCGCCCAGTCGCTCTTCTCGCTCGCGATGCGCTCCATCTCTTCCTGGATGTAGACATACATGTGCGGATAATAACGGTCGTAGGCGAGCATCAGCTGGATGATCACGGCGCGCAGCCGGTCCTTGGCATCGCGGCTGAGGTCCGCAGCGATGCGTTCGCATTCGGCGATATTGGCGTCGACGCTGAGGCGGACGCACTCGCGGAACAACTCCTCCTTGCTGCCGAAATAATAATAGACCGTCGCGCGGTCCATGCCGGCCTTGTGGCCGATCTCGGCGAGGGTGGTGGCGCGAAAGCCATTGGCCTTGAACTGGCGGCCCGCGATCTCGACCAGTTCCTCGCGCTTCGCCATATAGTCGCTATTGCCGTCGACGAGAGCCGACTTGCGGCGACGCGAGATATTACTCGCTGGTGCTTTTGTCATAAGTCTTGCCTAGCTGAACGCCCACAGCCGATCCAAACAGCTTGGGCGGACGTTCGTCAACTGGAACTAGGCTGGTCCGACACCGGTTGCCGTCGCAGCGCGGTGCCGGGCAAGCCGGCGAATATGACAGCGATCGACTTCCTCTCGACCGGGCGCGACAAGTGCGGTAAAGGGTCGCCTCGCGCTGTCCTCACCCGATCATGCGGCGGGGAATATGACTTGTCAACGATAACGTTGACTGGCCCGCGCGGCCGCCCCGCCACCACTCCCAAGCTGCCTCCGCACGGACTGTCTACCCGGCTGCGGGCCAGTCCTTCGCCGCGCCGAGCGCCGCGCGGATCGCATCGCTGTGCGCGCCGAGCGCCGGCGGCGCAGCGCGCACGCCCGCGCCGGCGCGGTCGATCGGGAGCCGGAGCTGGCTGAGCGGCGCCGTACCGGTCTCGCCGGGGAGATCGACGAATAGCCCCCGTTCGCTCACCTCGGGAAGCGCGATCGCCTCGCCGACGCTGTTGACCCGCCCGCACGAGATGCCGGCCTCGCCCAATATGTCGAGCCATTCGGCGACGCTCCGCCCGGCAATGCGCGCCGCGATCAGCGCATCGAGGTCGGTGCGGTTGGCAATGCGGTCGGGGATGGTCGCAAAGCGCGCTTCCTCGCCGAGCGGCGGCAGGCCGAGCGCGGCGCACAGCCGCGGGAACTGCGGCTCGCTCGCCGTCGCGATCATCAGCTCGCCGTCTGAAGCGCGAAAGACGCCATAGGGCGCGGCGCTGGGCGCGCCGGAGCCCAGCTTCTCGGGCTCGTTCCCGGTCGCAAGATAACCGAGCAGCTGGTGGTTCATGAGGTTGAAGGCGGTGTCGATCAGCGCCGGGCGGACATGCTCGCCGCCGCCGCCCGCGGCGCGGCGCGCGAGCGCCGCCATCATGCCCATTGCCGCCCACATGCCGGTCCCGAGGTCGAGCACCGAGGGCGCAATGCGCACCGTCGGATCGCCCGCGCTCCCGGTGAAGCTCATGAGCCCGCTGACCGCCTGGACGAGCGCATCATAGCCGGGCATCCGGCTGCCCACCGGCCCGTCGCCGAAGGCCGATACCGAGCAGAGGATGATGTCGGGATTGCGGCTGCGGAACGCCTCATAGGTGAAGCCGAGCTTCTCGCCGACGCCGGGCGGAAAGCTCTCGACGACGACATCGGCGTTCGCGGCAAGATCGAGCAGCAGCGCCCGGTCGGCGGGATCGCGAAGGTCGAGGAGCAGGCTGCGCTTGTTGCGGTTGACCGCGAGGAAGACCGTCGCGGTGCCGTCATGCGTCGGCGGCAGGCCGCGCGTATCGTCGCCCGCGGGGGACCGCTCGACCTTGATCACGTCGGCGCCCATGTCGCCGAGGATCATCGCCGAGAAGGGCCCGGCGATGTTGGTCGCAAGGTCGAGGACACGAAGCCCCTTGTAGGTCTCGTCGAACCTCATGAGGCGCGCCGCTGCACACGGTCGTCGGTCCAGAGCTTGTCGAGCACCTGGCGAACCTCGACCCCCGTCACCCCGTCGAGCGGGGTCAGCGCATCGGCGATGAAGCGCGTCATCGACATATAATGGACGCAGCCCGTGTCGGTCAGGCAGAGCGCGACCGAGACCTTGCCGTCGGCCGAAATCGTGACATCGTCGATCAGGCCCATTTCGACGATGGTCATCGGGCTCTGCATCGAGATGCTGCACGGCTCGGGTATCTCGCCGAGCCGCGCCATGATGTCGCGCAGGAGATGGCCATGGTCGCTCATTCGCGCAGCAGACTCCAGGGCTGCGGTACGCCTTCGGCGCGGATCGCAGAAAATTCGTCGGCTGCGATGCGCGGCAGCAGCGCGTCGACATCGAAATCGTGCAGCTTCGCCGAATTGAGCCCCATGATATTGTCGCGGTCTTGCTGCGTCAGCTGGCGGATGCCGAACTCGGCGACATGCTCGGGCGCGAATTCGAAGCCGCGAAAGGCCTCGATCAGCGGCAGCGGATGCGCGAGATTGTTGCCGCTCGCGAAGAGCAGGCGCTCGGAGCCGACCTCGGTGATGAGGCGGCCGAGGATCTTGGCGAACACGCGCGGCTTCACGAGGATGTAGGAGAAAACCGTCTCGAGCGTCAGATAGAGATTGGGGTGGCGCTGGAGCAGCGCGATCGTCTCGTCGAGGAAGGCGGCGCCGCCATGCACCATCTCGAAACGGATGTCGGGGAAGCGCGACAGCGGCGAGGCGAAATCGTCGATGCCGAACGCCTCGCGCGGCGCGGGTTCGAGCCACAGCGCCTTGTGGACCGCGACGCGGTTGATCCCCGCCTTTTGGATATATTCGAGAAAGGGCGTCGCCCAATCCTCGCCGTCGAGCCGCCAGCCCTGGCCGATATTGTCGTAGAAGAAGGCGGGATAGAGCTTGACCCCGTCGATGCCATATTCGTCGATCTGGCGCCTGATCTCGTCGATCGCGCTCGCAACGATCGGCGTGCCGACGGTCCCGTACATCTTGACCCGGTCGGGATAGGCATTGCGAAAGGCGACGCATTTCTCGGGCAAGGTGATCGGGCCGAGCCCGAAGCCGAGGTTGGGGAGCGAGTGCAGCACCGCAAAATCGACCGGGCTCTCGGCGAATTCGGCGCGCCCGATCACGTCGAAGCTCAGGTCGCGATAAAATTCGTCGGGCTGCAGGACGAAATGGCTGTTCGCCTCGTCGAACGACAATTTGTGCGACGCATAGACCGCCTCGACCTGCGGCATCGCCGCCGGGTTCTGGTTCTCGGGCGACATGTTCCAGGGATGCACGACGGCATCGATGATAAGCTGGCCGTCAAGCACCGGTCATTTGTCCTGATTGTAGCGCGGCGCGCGCTTCTCGATCGCGGCGGCGACCCCTTCGCGCAGATCGTCGCTGTAGGTCAGCGCCGCGACCCCCCAGAAGCTCGCGTTCATCGATCCCTGCAGATCCATGTGCCAGCTCTGGCGCAGCTGCTGCTTGGTGGCCTCGAGCGCGAGGCGCGGCCGCTCGGCAATCCGCGCGGCGAGCGCGACCGCCTCGGCGACGAGCGCCTCGGGTTCGACCACCCGGTTGACGAGCCCGACCGCGAGCGCCCGCTCGGCGTCGAAGATATCGCCGGTGAGCGCCATCTCGGCCGCCATGCCGCTGCCGACGAGCCTGGGGAGGAAATAGGTGCCGCCATTGCCCGGATTGAGCCCGAGCTTGATATAGGTTTCGCCAAGCTTGGCGTGGGTCGAAGCCAGGCGGATGTCGCAGGCGAGCGCGAGGTCGAGCCCGCCCGCGGTGGCGCCGCCGTTGATCGCTGCGACCACCGGCAGCCGGCTCGACACGAGGCGCTGGGTCACCGGCCAGAGCACGCGGGCATTATAGGGTTCCTGCGCGGCGTGATGCTGTTCGGCGAGATATTTCTGGAACTCGACGAGATCGGCGCCGGCGCAGAACTGCTTGCCCGCCCCCGTCACGACGAGAACGCGTACCGAGAAATCGGCCTCGAGCTCGTCGAGCGCGTGCATGAGGTCGGCCGCCATTTCGGGGACCACCCCATTGCCGCGGTCGGGCCGGTTGAGGGTGATCAGCGCCACCCCGTCGGCGGGCCGCTCGAGCTTGATCGTGTCATAGTCCATGAAGCGTCTTCCTAATCCAGCCGCTCGAGGATGGTGACTATCGCCAGCGCATAGGCGCCGTCCAGCCACCCGCCGCCATTGACCGCCATCGCGATACGCGCATTTTCAACCTGGCGCGCCCCGGCCTCGCCGCGCAGCTGGGTCACGATCTCGTGCAGCTGGGCGCAGCCGGTCGCGCCGAGCGGATGTCCGCGGCTGAGGAGCCCGCCGCTGACATTGACGGGGTGGGCGCCGCCGAGCGCGGTCGCGCCGCTGCGCAGCAGCTCGAAGCCCTGCCCTTCGCCGCACAGCCCGATTTCCTGATATTGGAGCAGTTCGGCGGGCGCCGCGGCATCGTGCAGCTCGATCACATCGCAATCCGCCGCCCCGAAGCCTGCCGCCTCGAACGCGCCTTGCGCCGAGTCGAAAACCGGCCGCCCTTTCGCACCGGACGCGTTGCGGCACGCGCGTACCGCGACGAGCGGGATGCCGCGCCGACGCGCTTCCTCTTCCGAACAGACGATGATCGCCGCGGCGCCGTCGGTGACCGGCGAGCACATGGCGAGGGTGAGCGGCGGCACGATCATGCGGCCGCCGAGCACCTCCTCGACCGTCTGCGGGGTGCGCAGAAAAGCGAGCGGGTTGAGCGCGGCATGGTCGCGGTTCTTCACCGCAACGCGCGCGAAGTCGGCGGGCTCGGCGCCATAGGTGTCGAGATAGGAGCGCGCGACCTCGGCATAATAGTCCATGAGGATCGAGTTGGCGCTCATCGAGCCGGGTTCGACCTCGCCGATATCCTCGATATCGGTCGAGCCGCGCAGCGCGTTGAAGGCGCGGCTGCGGTCGGGATGGCTCATCTGCTCGGCGCCGACCGCAAGCGCGCAGTCGATCGAGCCGCTCGCGACCGCCTCGATCGCGAGCAGGAAGGCCGAGCCGCCCGAGGCACAGGCATTTTCCACATTGATGAGCGGCAGAGCGCCGAGCGGATGGTTGCGGAAAGCGACCTGCCCCCGGATCATCACCTGCTGGGTCACCGTGCCGGCGATCGCATTGCCATAATAGACGCGCTCGACGCTGTCGGTGTCCATGCCCGCCGAGCGCAGCGCGAGATCGGCCGCTTCGAGCGACATGTCGCGAACGCCGCGGCCCGTCTGCTTGCCGAACTGGGTCATGCCGACCCCGGCGATGATGACGCGCCTCAACGGCCGCCCGCCTGCGCCGCGGCACCGCCGCCGATCCGGCCGCTATGCCCCTGCCAATATTGGTCGCGCACTTCGCGCCGCAGGATCTTGCCATAACCGCTCACCGGCAGCGCATCGACGAAATCGACCGCCTTCGGCTTCTTGTAGCCCGCCATATGTTCGCCGCAAAAGTCGATGATCTCCTTCGCCGTGATCGTCTCGCCCTCCTTGGGGACGACGACGGCATGGACCGCCTCGCCCCAATAATCGTCGGGGATGCCGAACACGACGCAGTTCGCGACCTTGGGGTGGAGGATGATGACTTCCTCGACCTCGCGCGGATAGACATTGTTGCCGCCCGAGATGACCATGTCCTTCGCGCGGTCGAGCAGGAAGAGATAGCCTTGCTCGTCGAAATAGCCGATGTCGCCGGTGTGGAGCCAGCCGCCGCGCAGCGCCTCGGCGCTCGCCTCGGGATTGGCCCAATAGCCCGGCATCACGACGTCGCCGCGCGCGACCACTTCGCCCGCTTCGCCCGGCGGCAGCGGATTGTCATTCTGGTCGACGCAATGCGCCTCGACGTCGGTCCGCACCTGCCCCGCCGATCCGATGCGCGGATCGTCGGCGGCGAGCAGCCGCGCATGCGCCGCGGCGCTGAGGCCGGTGATGGTGATGGGCGCCTCGCCCTGCCCGTAGAGCTGGACGAAGACCGGCCCGAAGGTCGCCATCGCCTGCTTCAGCTGCTCGACATAGATGGGCGCGCCGCCGTAGCAGATCGCGCTCAGCGAGGAGATATCGTAGCGCCCGGGCACATAATCCTCGAGCAGCTTCACGATCTGGGTCGGCGCCATGAAGGCGATATGCGAGACCTTGAGGCGCTCGACCGTCGCCAGCAAAGCGTCGACGTCGAAGCTCGCGCTGTCGCTGATCGCGTTGACCGCGCCGCGCGCGACCGTCGGCAGCGCGACGATCCCGCTGCCGTGCGACATCGGCGCGCAGTGCAGCACCATCTCGCCGGGCTGGATATTATGGAGGTCGGCGAGATAATTCATGATCACGGTGCGGACCATGCGGTGGTTCCACATCGCGCCCTTGGGCTTGCCGGTCGTGCCCGAGGTATAGAAGAGCCAGCAGAGATCCTCGGGCGCCGCCTCGACCGCCGCGCCGAGCGCATTCGCCTCGTCGAGCAGGATCGAATAGGGTTCCGCGCTGCCGGCCGCATCGGGGCTGATCCGCCGCACGCCCGCGAAGAGCGCGGCATTCGCCGCGATCCCCTCTTCATATTCGCCGCCATGGATCAGGATCCGCGCGCCGCTATTCTCGACGATATAGGCCATCTCGCGCGGGTGGAGCCGCGCGTTCACCGGCACCACGACGAGGCCGGCGGCGAAGCAGCCGAAGATGACCTCCATGATGCGCGGCGAATTGGCGAGGCAGAAGGCGACCCGGTCGCCCGGCTTGCAGCCGAGCGCGACGAGGTTGCCGCCGACCGCGAGCGCACGCTTGTGGAAGTCGCGGTAGCTGATCCGCTCGTCGCCATGGATCAGCGCGAGGCCGTCGCCCTGCTGGCGCGCCGACTTCTCCAGGAAGGCGAAGCTGTTCATGACCCGGCGCGGCGGAAGGTCGCGCAAGGGCGCCGCGCGATGTGCGCCGCATCCTTGGCGACGAACTCGACCCGGTCGTCGCACTGATAGGAGGACCAGTCCTCGGGGGCGTCGGGCTCGAGGCGGACCGCGATCTGGACGCCCTCGTCGAGCTTCACCACGCCGATCGCATAGGGAAGATCTTCCTCATGGCCTTCGGGCGCACCCTGGCGCAGTACGCAGAAGCTGTGGAGCGTGCCGGCGCCGCCGCTCGCCGCCCAGCCGAGATTCTCGGACTGGCAGTGCGGGCAGGCGTAGCGCGGCCACATATTGGGTTTGCCGCAATCGCCGCATTGCTGGATCAGGAGCTCGCCCTTGGCGAGGCCGTCGCGAAATTCGGTTACGATGACAGGAAGGGTCATGATCAGGCTCCGAGGCTGGTGCGTTCGAGCAGGAGAATCTGGGCGTCCATATAGCTGCCGCCCGAGCCGCCGATGATGGCGCGCTGGCAGCCGTCGACCTGGCGCTTGTCGGGGGCGCGGTGGAGGAGCTGGCGGATGCCCTCGACGAGCAGCGCGGTGCCGCCGCCGACCCCGGTGTGGCCCGCCGAAAGCAGGCCGCCGTTGGTGTTCATCGGGAGCTTGCCGCCCGGATCGCCATGGCCGGCAGCGAACCAGCGGGCGCCCTCGCCCTTCTCGCAAATGCCCATACCCTCGATCGCGATCGCGGTGACCGCGGCATAGCTGTCGTAGATCTGCGCGATATCGGCGTCGCCCGGGCCCCAGCCCGATTGCGCCCAGGCGCGTTCGGCGGCGAGCGGCCAGCCGAGGACCGCCTGATCGGGCTCCTGGCTGAGGCAATAATGGCTGACGCAGCCGCCCGAGCCCGCGACGCGGACCGCATGGCCGATGCCGCGCTTCTTCGCATTTTCGGTGCTGGTGACCACGAAGGCGCAGGCGCCATCGGCCATCGGCGGGCATTCATAGCTGTGCAGCGGGTCGGCGACCATGCGCGAGGCGAGGATCTGCTCGACCGTCAGCGGCTTGGTGTAGAACATCGCATTTTCGTTGAGATTGGCCCAATTGCGCAAGGTCACGCAGATCGAGGCCATTTCGGCGGCGGTGCTACCCGAGGCGTGCATGTAGCGCCGCGTGATCATCGCGCCGATCGCGTTGAACTGGATGCCGGTCGGCAGCTCCCATTCGCCGGGGATGCCGTTCTTCGAGAGCATCGTGATCATCTCGTTGAGATCGGCCGAGCCCCAGCGTTCGCACTGGAGGACGAGCACATTCTGCGCATGGCCCGCGGTGATCAGCCCGTGCGCCGCGCGCACCGCATTGTCGCTCGTCGAGCCGCCCGAATGGACCATGTAGCTCGCCTTGCAGCTGCCATGGATGCCGAGCTCCTCGACCATGCGCGAGAAGACGAGATCGGCCTGGTCGGCTGCCGAGTGCAGGTTCGGGATGAGGATGATCGTGTCGATGTCGCGCGGCACCATAGCGGCATCCTTGAGCGCGAGCAGCGCGACCTTGGTCAGCGCCTGGATGAACCCGCGCTCGGGAAATTTCCCGGTCGGGATCTCGCCGACGCCCACGAACACGGGGTCGTTGGCATCGCCCGCCGCCACATGCATTTTCCAGTTTTCCGCCATATCCTCAGCCCTCGCTTGGCCGGCGCTTCGCCAGCATCGTTTGCAAAAATGTCAGCACTTCCTCGCCGTCCTGGTTGCGGACCGAATAGGTCACGCCGAGCGTGCCATATTTGGGTCCGGTCGCCTCGTGACGGCTGACCGTCGCGAGGACGTGAAGCGTGTCGCCCGCGAACACGGGCTTGGTGGCCTTGAGGCCGGTGATCTCGACCAGCGCGGCGATCGCGTCGCCATAGAAGCCGCTCAGCCCGACGAGTCCGACCGCGAGCGAAAAGGTCAGCGGGCCGTGCGCGATGCGCTTGCCGAACCGGCTCGTCGCCATGAAGGCCTCGTCGGTGTGGAGCTGATAATGATCGCCGGTGAGCCCCGCATAATTGGTGATGTCGCCGATATCGACCGTGCGGCCGCGCGTCGTCATCGAGTCGCCGGGCTCGAAGTCTTCGAAGAATTTGGGTTCCGGATCGATAAAATGTCGTGCCATGTTCACTTCCAAACAATCATTTGTTTTAGCTATGCCAGCGCCTCGCGGCTGTCAATCCCGCGCGGTCGATTTCAGGGGTCGGCGAGGATTCCGCCAAGCAGGGTATCGGCCATCAGCTCGCCGACCTCGGCGGGCGAGAGCCGGCCGTCCGGCGAGAACCACTCGGGAGTCCAGTTGAGCGCGCCGAGCATGGTGAGCACGACGACGCGCCGGTTGAAATCGGCGCGCAAGCGTCCCTCGCGAACCCCCTCCTCGACGACCTTCACGAACATGCGCTCATATTCACGCCGCTGCTCGACCGCGCCCGGCAGATTGTCGGGACCAAGGAAGCGCCACTGGTGGAAGACGACGAGCGAGCGCTCGGGATTGTCGGCGACGACCTCGAGATGTGCGACGATCATGCGGCGCAGCCGCGCGACGGGATCGCCCTCGCCATTGGCGTGCGGCTCGACCGCGGCGAGGAAGCGGCGGATGCCGTCGGCGACGATCGCGACGAGCAACGCATCCTTGCTGTCGATATGCGCATAGAGGCTGCCCGGCAGCACGCCGACGGCGTTGCCGATGTCGCGCATCGAGGTGCCGGTGAAGCCCTGCTTGCCGAAAAGATGCATCGCGGCATTGAGGATCGAGCCGCGCGGCCCCGCGCCGTCGCCGCCGGCCGCTTCCGCGATCGCTGCGCCTGCGGGGCCGTCGCTCGCCATCAGCGGCCGAGCCCCATCGACTTGGCGACGATGCTACGGAGGATCTCGTTGGTGCCGCCGCCGACCATGCCATGCTTCGCCTCGCGGAAGTAGCGCTCCATGTCATATTCGGGGAGCTGCGCATAACCGCCGAGCGCCTGCATGCCGTTGGTCGCGATCTCGAACAGGGTCTGCGACGAGATGAGCTTCGCCTGCGCGACGAGCGCTGAGGATTTTTCGCCGCGCGCCATCGAAGAGGCCGCCGCATAGACGAGATAGAAGGCCGCCGAGAGGCGCGCGCGATCTTCGGCCATGCGATGTTTCAGCACCTGGAATTCGGCGAGCTTCTTGCCGAAGGCCGAGCGTTCGGAGAGATATTTCACCGTGTCGTCGAGTGCGGTCTGGGCATTGCCGATCTGCGAGGCGGCGATCGAGAGGCGTTCGAAATCGAGATGCTCGCCGATATATTGCCAGCCCTTGTTGACCTCGCCGAGCAGCGCGTCCTTGGGCAGGCGCAAATTGTCCATGAAGAGCGAGGTGGTGCCGAGCGAGCGGCGCACGAGCGTGTCCATCTTCTGGACTTCAAGCCCCGGCGTGTCGTTCGGCACGAGCAGCACGCTGAAATCATAGCGCCCCTCGCCGGTGCGCAGCATCATCGCGATGCAGCTGTTCGGATGATGCGCGCCCGAGCACCAGACCTTGTTGCCGTTCACGACCCATTCGTCGCCTTCGAGGCGCGCGGTCGAGCGCGCGCCCGCGGCGTCGGAGCCCGACTGCGGCTCGCTGATCGAGATGCAGAATTTGGCCTCGCCGCGCAGGAAGGGCTCGAGATAGCGCTGGCGCTGCGCCTCGGTGCCATGTTTCGAGACATTGGTGGCGGTGAACATCGAGGTCATGATGCAGGCCGCGGTGTCGAGGCTGTCCTTGCCGATCGCCTCGCAGAAGATCGCGAACATGACGGGATCGCGGTCCATCCCGAGTCCACCATGCTCTTCGGGGATCAGGAGCCCGAGCCAGCCCTGCGCCGCCATCTCGCGATAGAGGGCTTCCGGGAACTCGCGATTCTGGTCATGATAGCGCAGTTTTTCGCGCGGAAATTCGCGATCCATGAAGCTGAAGACGACATCGCGCCACATCCGCTGCTCGTCGTTGAATGAATAGTCCATGCCGCCTCTCCTCGAACCAAAATCGCTCGCAACCGCTAAAGCCATTGCCATTAAACAAACGTTTGTTAAGATGATTCGAAGCAACGGTCAATGATAAGAGGATGACGAAGGTGAAACTTGCCGAAGAGCGCCGCACCGCGCTTGCCGCGCGCTTCCCGCGCTGGGAGCCGCTGACGCTGAGTGCACTGGCCGATCGGGTCACGGCCGAATATCCCGACCGCCCGCTGATCGTCACGGGCGACCGCGAGCTGACCTATTCCGACGTCCAGGCACGGAGCCGCCAGCTGGCGTCGGGGCTGATCGCGGCGGGCCTCGCGCCCGGCGAGCATGTGGCGCTGATCATGGCGAACTATCCCGAATATGCGGTGGCGAAGCTCGCGATCGCGCGCGCCGGTGCCGTCTGCATTCCCGTCAACTTCCTGCTGAGGGGCCGCGAGCTCGCTTATGTCCTCGGTCAGTCGGAGGCGGCGATGCTGATCACGATGGATAGCTTTCGCGGACATGATTATCTTGCCGACCTCGCCGCGATGGCAAGCGACCTTCCCCGCCTTCGCGAAACCTTCGCTTTCGAGACCGGGGCGGCCGGCGACGCAGCGGGGCTCGAACAACTCGCCGCGCGCGCAACAGCCGGCAGCGATGCCGAACGCGCGCGGCGCGAAGCCGCGTCCGACGGCCACGCATTGTCGGACATCATCTACACGTCGGGGACGACGGGCCGATCGAAGGGGGTCATGCTGACGCACGACATGATCCTGCGCGCCGCCTATTCGTCGGCACTCACCCGTTCGTTCGAGGACCGCCGGCGGATCCAGTTCGCGATGCCGATGTATCATGTGTTCGGCTATGTCGAATGCTTCGTCGCCGCGATGATCGTCGCGGGCTCCTTTGTTCCGCATGTGCTGTTCGACCCCGACGAGATGCTCGACTGGGCCGAACGCCTGCAGAGCAACGACATCGTCAGCGTGCCGATGATGACCCACCGCCTGCTCGACAGGGCGCGCGTGCGCGGCTTTCACGCACCGGCGCTGCGCGCCTATTTCAACAGCGGCGGGGTCAATGTCCCGACCGTCTGGAACGATATCCATGATGTGTTCGGCGTCCGCGAGATCCATACCGGCTACGGAATGACCGAGACCACCGCCTCCGCGGTCTGCACCCATACCGAAGATGACGAGAGCTGGTTCCTGCGTTCGAACGGCCGCATCAAGCTCGCGGGCGTCGCCGGCGATCCGGTACTCGGAGGCCGCATCGCCGAATATCGGGCGGTCGACCCGCAGACGGGCGAGGCGATGCCGGACGGGGAAAGCGGCGAACTCCAGGTCCGCGGTCCGGTTGTCACGCGCGGATATTTCAACAAGCCCGAAGAGACCGCCGAGGCGTTCACCGCGGACGGCTGGCTGCGCACCGGCGACATCGGCCATCTCACCGAGGGCGGCTGGCTCACGCTCACCGGGCGGATCAAGGAAAGCTACCGCTGCGGCGGCGAAATGGTCATGCCGCGCGAGATCGAGGAGCTGTTCGACAATCATCCGGGGATCGCGCAGGCCCTCGTCGTCGGAGTCCCCGATGCCAAGATGGGCGAAGTCGGCTGCCTTTGCCTCGTGCCCGAAAGCGCCGCACGCCTCGAAACAGAGACGCTGATCCGGTTTTGCGCCGAGCGGCTCGCGCGCTTCAAGGTTCCAAAGCATGTCCTGTGGCTCGCGGCAGAGGAGATCCCGATGACGGTCACCGGGCGCCCGCAGAAATTCCTGCTCGCCAAGATCGCCGCCGACCGCGTGAAGGAGACGGCGGGCTGACCGGGCCGCCGCCTCCCTCCGGCCGGGCCGCGCAAGGCGGACCGCCGCCCTTATGACTTGTCCATGCCGGCGAGCAGATCGATCGCCGCCAGCGCCTCGAGGCCAAGCCCGAGGCTGAGGCCTTCCTGCATCAGCCTCTTGTAGCGCTGGGTGAGCAGCACCCGCGAATAGCGCAGCGCAAGGTCGGTCTTCGCCGCGAACTGGGCAGCAATCGCCAACGCCCGGTCCACCACCTCCCCTTCCGGCAACAGCTCGCCGACAACGCCGGCCGCGAGCGCGTCGGCGGCCGAGAGCTCCTGGCCCATCAGGAGGAAATAGCGTCCGCGATTGGGGCCGAGGACGTGGGTCCAGACGACGTGCGCGCCGTCGCCGGGAACGATGCCGCCCATGAAATGCGGCGCGTCCTGGAACAGCGCCGTCTCTGACGCGATCACGATATCGGCGAGCACGGGGATTTCGGGATGGATGCGCGCGGGCCCGTTGATCGCGCTGATCACCGGGACCTCGATCGCGAGCAGATTGTCGAGCAGCTTGCGCCCGTCGTAGAATGTATGGTCCCACTCGGACGGGTTCGACAGGCTGAAGCTCGCGAAGTCGATCGTCTCGCACCAGACGCCGTCGGTTCCGGTCATCACGATCACGCGGTTTCCGCGATCGGCGCCGACCTCGGCGAAGCAATGGCCGAGCTCCTCATGGCTTTCCTCGGACCAGACGAACGGACCGCCGCCGGTGTGGAAGCGCATCAACAGCACGCCCGCCGCGTCGCGGCTCAAGGCGATATTGTTGTAGCGCTCGCGGTAGCTGTCGAAACGCGGCGAAAGTCGGCTCATGGCAACGTCCCTTCGTTGAGTGGGCCGCGCCGTCCCCGGCGCGGCCGCGGGTCAGAGCGCGGTCATGCCGCCGTCGATGATATGCTCGGCGCCGGTGATGAAGGAGGATTCGTCCGACGCGAGGAAGATCGCGAGGTTCGAAACCTCCTCGACTTCGGCAAGGCGGCCGAGCGGGATCATCTTGGTGGCCTCGCCGCCGCCCTCGTCGGTCGCCGCGGCCATCATCGGCGTCTTGATATAGCCGGGGTGGATCGAGTTGCAGCGAATGTTCTGGCGCCCGAACTCGACCGCGACCTGCTTGGTCATGCCGCGCACCGCGAACTTGCTCGCGACATAGGCGAGATTGGGCGCGCCGTAGATGGCGACGATGCCCGCGATCGACGAGATGTTGACGATCGAGCCGCCGCCCGCCTTCTGCATCGAGGGGATCACCGCCTGCATGCCGAGATAGACGCCGAGCTGGTTGACGTTGCACACCGCCTCGAAATCGCCTTGCGCGAAATCGAGCGTGCCGCCGATCTTGCCGAGCACGCCCGCATTGTTGACGAGGATGGTGACGGTTCCGAACGCGGCCTCGCCGCGCGCGACGACGTCGCGCCAGCCGGCGGCATCGGCGACATCATGATGGATATAAAGGGCGCTGTCGCCGAGGCTGTCCGCCAGCGCTTCGCCCGCGCTGTCGTTGAGGTCGGTCAGGATGACCTTGGCCCCTTCGCGAACGAAGGCCTGGGCGTGCGACGTGCCCATCCCCTGCGAGGCACCCGTGATGATCGCGACCTTGCCGCTCAGCCTGCCCATATCTCTTCTCCCAATGATTATCGAACCGGCCATTTCTGCGGAGTCGCAAAACAACCATTCGTTTTTTCATAGTCAACAACCTTGTTGATAGCAACTCTCGCGGCCGAACGCCAGCACTCATGCGGGTCCGTCGATGCCCGCTTCCTGCGTCATTATTAACGGAAATCAGCGGATTATGGCGATAGGGATGCTGCGAACGACAAGGCCCGAAACCGGTCGCCGGCGCCAAAACCGATCCAGCTTGACCTTCGGCGAGAATCGACTAAACAAACGATTGTTTGTGGACGTAGATCCGCGGTGGGAGAGGATTGTGATGAGAAACTTGCGTCTATGGCTTGCCGCTAGCGTGGCCCTCGGGGCGATCCAGCCCGCCCTCGCCCAGGAAGCCGCACCGGCTCCCGACGCTCCCGCAGCCGCCGAAACCGAAGACAGCGGTTCGGGCGACATCGTCGTCACCGCGCGCCGCAAGGACGAGCGGCTGATGGACGTGCCGGTGGTCGTGTCGGCGCTCAGCGCCGAGACCATCTCGCAATATAATTCCAACTCGCTCACCGCGATCGGCGAACTCACCCCGACCGTCATCGTCGGCGCCTATCGCGCCAATGGCGGCGGCACGATAGCGATCCGCGGCATCAGCTCGCCCGCCAACCAGACGGGTTTCGAGCAGGCCGTGTCGGTCGCGATCGACGGCGTCCAGACGAGCAACGGCCGCATTGCCCAGCTCGGCTTCTTCGACATCGAACAGGTCGAAGTCCTCAAGGGACCGCAGGCGCTCTTCTTCGGCAAGAACAGCCCGGCGGGCGTGATCTCGATCCGCACCGCGGGGCCCGGCAATGATTTCGAAGCGGGTGTGCGCGGTTCCTATGAGTTTGTCGCCGACGAAGCGACGATCGACGCCTTCATCTCGGGTCCGCTCACCGACCGCATCGGCGCGCGCCTTGCCATCCGTTACCGCAACCAGGACGGTTTCCTGCGCAACACCGCCGGACCGCTCACCAACCCCTTCTACAATCCGGCGACGGGCGCGCCGGCTGCGGCCGCCGCCTTCCCCGGCGCGTCGGACCGGCGTCCGGGCGAAGAGGAAATCATCGGCCGCGTCACGCTCGCCTTCGAGCCGACCGACAATTTCAAGGGCACGCTGCGCGTCTTCGGCGCACATTCGACCGACTCCGGCGCCGGCGTCGCGACCCAGAATATCGGGCCCTGCACCGGCCCCAATCCGCGCGTGTCGGGGATCGCCGATCCTTATGGCGAGTGCGTGATCGACAATCGCACGACGGTCGGCGACCTGCCCTCGGTGGTCGCCGAGACCTTCCGCGGCACCGACTCGAACGGGCCGCAGAAGGGCGAACTCAACGCGATCGTCTCCTCGCTGTCGCTCGAATGGGATTTCGGGTCGATCTCGGTCGCCTCGCTCACCGGCTACAACAAGATGGGCTATGACACCTTCTCGGGCCTCGACCAGACGACCTATTCGCAGCTCGCCCAGGCCGAGAATCTCGACGCCAAGGAGTTCAGCCAGGAACTGCGCCTGTCGAGCCAGTTCGACGGACCGCTCAACTTCGTCGTCGGCGCCTATTACCAGAACACCTCGCTCAGTTCCTATTCGGACACGATGCTGAGCCTCGGCAATTATAACGCCGCCGCGGGCCGCTACACCTCGTTCGAGACGCTCGCCAAGCAGAAGGGCAACACCTATTCGGCGTTCGGCCAGCTGCTCTGGGACATCACCCCCGAACTTGAACTCGCGGGCGGAGCGCGCTGGACGCGCGAGACCAAGAAGTTCGACAAGTTCAATCTCTACGGCATCGGGGCCTTCAACAATGCGGCGACCGTCTATCCGGGATCGGACACGCCGGGTCATCTGAAGGGCGATTTCGAGGACGAGAATGTCTCGCCCGAAGTCACGCTGAACTGGCGCCCGGACTCGAACCACACGATCTTCGCCGCCTATCGGACCGGCTTCAAGTCGGGGGGCTTCGGCCTCACCAACCCGCTGTCGACCGCCACACGGATCGGCGACGTCGACTTCGGCTCGGAAAAGGCGCGCGGCTTCGAACTCGGCGCCCGCCTGATCGGGCTTGACGGCCGGCTCAACATGAGCGCGGCGCTGTTCAACTATAAATTCTCGGATCTTCAGGTGAATACCTATGATCCCGCGCGCATTTCCTACACGATCAACAATGCGGGCGCGGTCAAGCAGCGCGGCTTCGAACTCGACGCCAATTTCCGCGTTACCCCCGAGCTGACCATCCATGGCGCGGTCGCCTATGTGCGCAATCGCTTCAACGACTTCACCGGCCAATGCTATTCCTATACCTTCCCGACCGGCACGACGCGCGCCACCGCGGTGCCGCCGCCGAACTGTTCGTTCGTCAACACCACGGCGCTCACGCTCCAGCAGGTCTATGATGGCCGCGCGCCTGCCCGTTCGCCCGACTGGGCGGGCAATGCGGGCGCCAAACTCGCCCTGCCCGTCTCGAACGATCACGAGATCCGGATCACCGGCGACGCCTATTACAGCGGCAGCTATTTCGCCGCCGATACGCTGGCACCGCCGACCGAGCAGAAGAGCTTCTGGCGCCTCAACGCCAGCATCACCTTCGCCGAGGTCGACGACCGCTGGACGGTGGGACTCATCGGACGCAACCTCACCAACAAATATTATCTGCTCTATGCCGCCGACCGCACCGGCGGCGCCGGGGTCCCGGGTATGATCGGCGAACAGCGCGGCGTCGTCTCGCGCGGCCGCGAAGTGTCGCTGCAGGCAAGCTTCCACTTCTAGCGGGAGCAAGACGGTCCGCCTGGGGGCTGGCGGACCGTCTTCGACAAGCGGGGGACAGATACGCAAGCTGCGGCACGGGCACCGCGGCATCGATGGGATAATAAGATATGGCCACCAGCGCCGCCGTGCTGAAAGATGTTCCCCGCGAAGGCGGCCTTTATCGCTGGTATGTCCTCGGCGTCCTGATGCTCATCTATGCGATGAACTTCATCGACCGCCAGATCGTCACCATCCTCGCGCCCTATCTGAAAGCCGACCTCGATCTCACCGACGCGCAGATCGGTCTCCTCTACGGCACCGCCTTCGCGATGTTCTATGCCCTGTTCGGCATCCCGCTCGCGAAACTCGCCGACGGCTGGAGCCGGGTGAAGACGCTGTCGATCGGGCTCGCCTTCTGGTCGTCGATGACGGCGCTTTCGGGCCTATCGAGCAATTTCGTCCAGCTCGGCGCCGCGCGGCTCGGGGTCGGGATCGGCGAGGCCAGCGGCTCGCCTGCCGCGGTGTCGCTCCTTGCCGACTATTTCCCCAAGCGCATCCGCGCCTCGGTCTTCGCGCTCTACACGACGGGCATGTATCTCGGGCTTGGCCTGTCGCTGATGATCGGCGGCTATGTCGTCGCGACCTGGCCCGGCAGCTTCGGGCTCGCGGGCTGGCAGGCGGCTTTCATCATTGTCGGCCTGCCCGGCATCCTGCTCGGTGCGATCGTCTATCTCACGATCCGCGAGCCGGTCCGCGGCGCGCTCGACGGACTGCCGCAGCCCGGCAGCCCGCATCCGTTCCGCGACGTGTTCGTCGAGGCGGCGACGATGTTCCCGCCATGGAGCGTCGGCTCGCTGAAGAAGCTCGGCGCAAGCCCGGCGCTCGTTCGCGCCAATCTCGGCGCCCTCGCTTTCGTGACCCTCATGATCGCACTTCTGACCCTGGGCTCGGAAGCGATCCTGCCGCCCGACCGCCGCCCGGTCGTCTTTTCGATCGGCGATTTCGACGTCACGAGCAGCCTCATCCAGTGGCTCGCGATCGGGATCGGCGCCTATGCGGCGACAAGCTGGATCCAGGCCATTCGCCTCCGCGATCCGATCGCGTTCGCGCTCACCGTCGGCGCGCCCGCCTATCGCACCATGGCCGCGGCGGGCGGCATTCTCGGTATCTACACCTATGCGATCGGCGCCTTCGTCTTCCTCTATGGCTCGCAATTCCTGGCCATGGGCCCCGAAGCGGGATTCACGCTCGGCGCGATTTCGGCAATCGCCGGTGCGAGCGGGACCGCGATCGGCGGCACGCTCGGCGACATCATCAAGCGCCGTTATCCAGCGGGCCGCATGTATCTCCTGTTCGCGGCGCTGCTCGGGTTCACCGCACTGACCTTCGTCCAATTCAACACCGGCGACCGCCAGACCTTCTTCGTCACCTATTTCTTCGCGCTGTTGCTGCTCACCGTCTGGCCACCGATCATGCTCGCGACCGCGCAGGATCTTGTCATTCCGCGCCTTCGCGGCGTCGGGTTCGCGGTGCAGACGCTCGCGAGCAGCCTCGTCGGGCTTGGTCTCGGTCCCTATATGGTCGGGCTGATCAGCGACGCGACGGGCGATCTTAGGCTCGCGATCCTCTCGCTCTTCGCGCTGATGCCGATCCTGCTCCTGCTCGTCTGGCGCTGCGCGCGCGTTCTCCCCGAGAGCGAGCGGACGGTCGTCGAGCGCGCGCGGGCCGCAGGAGAGGCGCTGTGACCGCGCCCGAAAGGATCGAGGATTATCCAGTCCGGATCAGCGAGAAGGTGCGCTACAGCGATACCGACCGGCAGGGCCATGTGAACAATGTGCTGTTCGCCTTCTTCTTCGAGGCGGGCCGTGTCGATGTCCTCTTCATGCGCGGGAGCTCGCCCCCCGATCACTGCGCCTATGTGCTCGCGCGCTCGACGATCGACTTTCTCGACGAGCTGCACTGGCCGGGCGATGTCGAGATCGGGACGCGGATCGAGAAGCTCGGCGGCAGCTCGATCAGCATCCGGCAGGTCCTGTTCCAGGGCGGGCGCTGCGCCGCGACCTCGGACAGCGTGATGGTGCAGGTCGACCGGCCGAGCCGCAAGGCCTGTCCGCTTTCCGACGAGGCGCGCACGATCCTCGGGCAAATGGCCGCCCCGGCGGCCGCATGAGGCTCGCGGCGCCCGAGATCCGGCGTGCCGCGCTCGAAGCGCGCCATGGCCCCTGGGCCTATCGCAGCCTCGCCGCCCTGTTCGAGGAAGTGGCCGCAGACTATCCCGAGCGGCCGTTCGTGATGACCGCCACCGCGGTCGAGACCTATGGCGCCATGCTCGACCGGTCGCGGCGCACCGCCGCGATGCTCGCCGCCCACGGGATCGGGGCCGGAGACCATGTCGCGATCCTGCTACCCAATGGCATCGCCTTCGTCGCGGTGAAGCTTGCCATCGTGCGCCTCGGCGCGGTCGCGGTGCCGCTCAACTTCAACCTGCAGCGGGACGAACTCGCGTATGTGATCGGCCAGTCGGATGCGCGGGCGCTCGTCGCGATCGACGGATTTCGCGGCCGCGACTATATCGCCGATCTCGAGGCGATCCTTCGCCCCGGCTTCCCGGTCTTCGTCGATTGCGCCGCAGGCGCGCTGCACCGCTGGCACGCGCTGGACGACTGGGAGCGCCACGCGCCGGCGCGCGGAGCGATCGCGGCGCGCCCCGCCGATCTCTCCGATATCATCTACACCTCGGGAACCACGGGCTCGCCCAAAGGCGTGATGCTGACCCACGATATGGTTCTGCGCACCGCTTATGCCAGCGCGCGCGTGCGCGCTTTCGAGGATGGAAGGCGCCTGATCTTCGCCGCGCCCATGTATCATGTGCACGGGCTCGTCGAATGCCTCGTCGCCGCGCTGTTCGCGGGCGGCGCGGTCATCCCGCAGGACCGTTTCGATGCCGCCGAGCTGCTCGCGCTCGCGGTGCGCCACGAGGCGAACGAGATCAGCGGCGTTCCGACGCTGACCGAGAAGCTGCTCGATGCCGCGCGCGGGACGGACTTCGTCTGCCCAAGCCTCGCCTGCGTCTTCAGCACCGGCGGCATGCACCGCGAGACGATCTGGGAGGAGTTTCGATCCATCTTGGGGGCGCGCGAGATCGTCACCGGCTATGGAATGACCGAAACCACCGCCTCGACGACCTGCACGCTCCCCGAAGAACCGATCGCGCGCGTCATGACGGGGAACGGGCGGTTCAAGGATGCAGGCGCGGCCGCCCCTCCGAGCAGTCCCTGGCTCGCCGAATATCGGGTCGTCGACGCCGAGAGCGGCGGCGAGCTGCCACCCGGCACCAATGGCGAACTCCTCGTCCGCGGCCCCGGCGTGACGCATGGCTATTACAAAAAGCCCGAAGAGACCGCCGCGGCCTTCGCGTCCGACGGCTGGCTGCGGGTCGGCGACATCGGACGCGTCGATGCCAAGGGCTATCTCACCCTCGCCGGCCGCTCGAAGGACGTCTATCGCTGCGGCGGCGAGACGGTGATGCCGCGCGAGATCGAGGCGCTGCTCGAAACGCATGGCCAGGTGCGCGAGGCGCATGTCGTCGCGATTGCCGACGACCGCATGGGCGAGGTCGGCTGCGCCTGCGTCGTCGCGACCGAAGTCCCGCCCTCTGCGGCGGCGCTGATCGCGCTCTGCGAAAGCAAGCTCGCGCGCTTCAAGGTGCCGCGCCATATCCTCTTCTTCGAGGCGGGAGAGATCCCGGTCACGCCGACCGGCCGCGCGAAGAAATTCCAGCTCGCCGAAATGGCGCGCGAACGGCTCGGCCTGGAGGCGACATGCGCGCAGTCGTAAGCCACGGCAAAAAAGACTTCCGGATCGAGAGCCGCGCCGATCCGCGCCCCGGCACGGGCGAGGTGCTGGTGCGGCCGCTGTTCAATGGCCTCTGTTTCACCGACAAGCATCTCTTCGACGGCCATGTCGAGCGTGCCGCCGACATCGTCATCGGCCATGAGTTCAGCGCCGAGATCGTGGCGCTCGGCGATAGGGTCGACGACTGGAGGCCGGGCGACCACGTCTCGGTCGACCCGCGCATCCGCTGCGGGACCTGCCTCGCCTGCCGCGCCGGTCTCGAGACGCTCTGTCCCGATGGCGGCTTCCTTGGGGTTCGCGGCGCCGACGGCGGCCTGGCCGATCTCTGCGTCGCACCCGCTTATGGTCTCTACCGACTGCCGGAGGCCGTCTCGCCGCTCCAGGCTGCCTGCGTCGAGGCCGCCTGCTGCGCGACGCGCGCGCTGCGCTCGGGCGCGATCGTGCCGGGTGACAATGTCGTCCTGCTCGGTCTCGACGACTATAATCTCTTCGTGGCGCAGTGGCTGAAAGCCCAGGGCGGGCTCGTGATCGGCGTCGACGGCGCGTCGGTCCGCCGCGAGGCGGCGCGCGGTTTCGGCGCCGCCACCTGCCTCGATCCTTCCAGCGATAATATCGTCCGCGCGGTGCGCGCCGCGATGCCGTTCGGCGCCGATGTCGTCGTCGTGGCGCTCGAGGATTATGCACCCGCGGCCACCGACTATCTGGCGCTGGCGCACCGTCTCGCGCGCATCCAGGGTACCGTGATCCTGATCCGCGCCTATGGCGCCGAGCCCTTCGCGCGCATCCAGCCTTCGACTGCCTGGCTCAAGGAGCTGACGATCCGCCACTTCGGCAATTTCTTCGGCAATGAGCCCGCGCGCGGCGGGCGCGATCGCGGCGACTGGCAGGTGACGCTCGACGCGATCGGCCGCGGCATCCTCGCCGCGCCGCCGCCGCAGACCGAGCTGGTCCCCTTCAACGCCCTCAAGACCGCCGGCGATATCGGCGCGCTGTTCGACGGGCTTCCCGGATCGGCGGCGAAGATCGTCGTCGATATGGCGGACTAGGCCATGACGATCGCGCGCTTGCCGTTCGCGGTGTCAGCCTTTGAACATCAGGCTGCGCAGCAGCATGTTCGCCATCATGTCGCCGATTTCGGCGGGACTCGCCGTCCCCTTCGGCGAATACCATTCGGGGGTCCAGTTGAGCGCGCCGAGGATCGTCAGCACCGCGATCCTCACATTCAGGCTCTGATCGAACACACCCTCGGCGATGCCGTCCTCGAGGATGCGAATGAAGGCCCGCTCATAGCGCTGACGCTTGGCGATCGCCGCCTCGCGATAATCGTCGCCGAGAAAGCGCCACTGATGGAAGACGACGAGCGAGCGCTCGGGATTCTCGGTGACGACGATGATATGCGCGCGGATCGCATCGCGCAGCCGCATGCCCGCCGATCCCTCGGCCGCGGCGATCGGCTCGACCGCTTCGAGGAAATGATTGATCCCGGTCTCGACGATCTCGACGAGCAGCGTCTCCTTGCTGTCGATATGCGCATAGAGGCTCCCGGGCAGGACGCCGAAGGCCTTGGCGATATCGCGCATCGAGGTGCCCGTATAACCCTGGCTGCCGAACAGCCGGACGGCGATGTCGAGGATCGACGACCGCGGCGTCGATGGGGATATTGCTGGAGCCGTGCCCATGGGAAGTATCTGTTGCCTAATCCTGGTCGCGCCCCGATGTCGGAGGCACGCAATTGCCGTACATCCGTTCCGATTACTACCGAAGGCGCCCCAACGGCAAGCCGCGCGCGCAAAGCGATTTCAATCGCACCAGCGCGCGTTGGCGGCCGCCACTTCCGTGCTAGGGTGAACGGATTGCCGAAGGCCTTATTGTGTCCTCGGCCCGATCGCGCTATGCGAATAAAACAACTGTTTGTTTGAGGATCGATGACAATGGCCAGCACGAGCGAAAGCGCGACCGAGGAGCAGCATCTCGCAAGCGAGGCCGCGCGGGCCTTCCCCACCCCGGCCGAGGAGCAATATCCGCTGCCGCCAAGCGTGGTCGATGCCAAAAACTATACCGATCCGGCGCTGTTCGACCGCGAAATGAAGGCGGTCTTCCACAAGAGCTGGTTCCCCGCCTGCCCGTCGGTCGATCTCAAGGAGCCGCGCGACTATGTGGTTTGGGACCGGCTCGGCCAGTCGATCGTCATCTCGCGGCTCGACGACGGCTCGGTCTCGGCGTGGCACAATGTCTGCCAGCATCGCGGCGCGCGGCTGCTCAAGGAGTCGGGCTCGTGCAAGGGCGGCCGCTTCGCCTGCCCCTGGCACGGTTTCCAATATGATCTCAGCGGCAAGGTGAAGATGGTGCCGCTCAAGGGCTCGTTCGAGGCCGAACGGCTCGAGGACCTCCGCGCGCCCGCGGTGCGGGTCAAGGAATGGGGCAGTTTTGTGTGGATCTGCCTCTCCGACGAGGTGCCCGACCTTCTTCCCTATCTGGGGACGATCGGCGAGGAACTGAGCTTCTACGGTCTCGAGAATTTCGAGACGCGCTACCGCTTCACGCTCGAGCTCAACGCGAACTGGAAGATGGTCGTCGATGCCTTCAACGAGACCTGGCACGTCCCCTTCACCCATCCGCGCACCCTCGGCAAGCTCGTCCACTGGCGCGACGCGCATTTGCGCATAGCCAATCCCCATAGCTGGATGACGCTGCCGCTCGAAGGCTTCACCGACCGGATGGGCGATGTCGACCACCGGCTGAAGAACATCTGCCACTATCTCGCTTTCCCGAACACGATCTTCAGCTGCTTCCCGACACATTTGCAGAGCTGGAACATCTGGCCGGTCAGTGTCGACAAGACCTTGTTCACCGCCTGGGGCGTCGTCGGTCCGACCCCCGAGGGTCTGCGCGACGAGGAATGGCAGGCGCAGAATGACCGCGACTGGAAGCATTTCTGCGCGGTCTCGGCCGAAGATGCCGAGGTCCTCAACGACTGGGGCACCGTGTCGCAGTCGCTCGGCGCGAGCCAATATATGTTCAACACCGCCGAGAGCCGGCTGACCGCCTTCCATGCCGAGGTCGCGCGCCGCGTCGCCCTCGAACAGTGATGGCCGCGCGCGAGTATCGGCAATGAGCCGCATCGGCGTCGGCATTATCGGGCTCAGCGCCGGCGCAGGCTGGGCGGCGCGCTCGCATCTCCCCGCGCTGCGCGCGCTCGGCGACCGGTTCGCGATCACCGCGGTCGCGGGCTCGTCGCCCGAGCGCTCGCGCGCCGCTGCGAGCGACTATGCTATCCCCTTTGCGGCGGATTCGGCCGATGCGCTGGCCGCGCACGCCGACGTCGACCTCGTCGTCGTCGCGGTGAAGGTCCCCGAGCACCGCCGGCTCGTCGAAGCGGCGCTTGCCGCGGGCAAGGCGGTGCTGTGCGAATGGCCGCTCGCGGTCGATGCCGCCGAGGCCGATCGTCTCGCCCGCGCCGCGGCAGACGCCCGCATAAAGACCTTCGTCGGGCTCCAGGCGCGCGGCACGGCAGCGGTGCAGCGCCTTGCCCAGCTGATAGCCGACGGCGCGATCGGCGATATCCTCGCCTCGAACATCAGCGCGGCGGTCGGTGTGCCATGGGCCGGCGTCACCGACAGCAGCCGCACCTATCTCAATCGCACCGCCTCGGGTGCGACGATGCTCACCATTCCCTTCGGCCATTGTCTCGATGCCATGACCTTGGTGCTCGGCGATTATGCGCAGTGGAGCGCCGAGCTTGTCACGCGCCGCACCGAGACGCTCGTCAAGGACGAGGGGGTGATAATCCCGACCGACGTCGCCGACCAGATCATGGTCGCGGGCCGCCTCGCGAGCGGCGCCGCCGCCTCGCTCCACTACCGTGGCGGTCTGTCGGCGGCGGGCAATTTCCGCTGGGAGATCAACGGCACCAAGGGGGATATCCTCGTCACCGGCGGCGATGGCCATCTGCAATATGGGCTGGTCGAGATCGCGCTCGCAAAGACCGGCAAGGCTCTCGCGCCGCTCGCCCTTCCCGCCGACCCGCTGCCGCCGCATGCGCGCGCGATCGCCGCGCAATATCGGGCGATCCACGCCGCGCTTGCGGGCGCGCCCTCTACCGTTCCGGACTTCGCCCATGCCGCCGCGCTGCACCACAAGCTCGGCGCGATCGCCGCCAAGGGCACCGCCAGCTGACAGGAGCCGACATATGGACACCGACTTCGAGACGATGGTTCGCACCCTCTGGGACCGGCAGCAGATCCACGATTGCCTCATGACCTATTCGCGCGCGGTCGACCGTCTCGACCGCGAACTCCTGCTTTCGGTCTATCATGACGATGCGATCGACGATCATGGCGTCTTCGTCGGCAGCCCGGTCGAGTTCGCCGACTGGGTGATCGACATGCACAGCCGCGCGCATCTCTCGCATCAGCATTGCCAGTTCAATTCGACGATCGAGCTCGACGGCGACACCGCCCATGCCGAGACCTATTATATGTTCGTCGGCCTCAACCGCGCCGGCACTCCGCTTGCCAGGTCGGGCGGGCGTTATATCGACCGCCTCGAAAAGCGCGACGGCCGCTGGGCCATCGCCGCGCGCCTCTGCTTGCGCGACTGGGCGCCGCTCACCGAGATTCCGGAAACGCTCGACCAATCGACCCTGACCGTCGTCGCGCTCGACGAAGCGACGCGGGCGCGGATGCGCGCCGGACCGCAGCCGGCGCGCGATCGCTCGGACCCCAGCTACGCGCGCCCGCTCCCCATCTCGCTGCCTTGAAATTATCTGTCAGCACCGGTGTTGACGCTCCACCCAAGCCCCGTTATCAACACTCTCGTTGACTACGCGAACACAAGCTCTCGCGAGTCCCGACACGATGCCTGGAGAGAGGATCAGCGGCATGGACTGCGGAATATTTCATACCCCCTATAATTTGCCGAACCGGTCGCCCAAGCAGCTCTTCGAATGGTCGCTCGACATGGCGCGGACCGCCGACGAGGCCGGTTTTCGCGACTTCCTGATCGGCGAGCATTTCACGCTGGCCCGCGAAAATATCCCCTGCCCCGATTCGGTGATCGCGGCGGCGGCGACGATGACCGAAACGCTGCGCTTCGCGCCGATGGCGCATCTCCTGCCCTATCACGATCCCGCCACCCTCGCGGTGCGCGTCGCCTGGCTGAGCCGTGTTCTCGAGGATCGCTATTATCTCGGCGTCGCGCCGGGGGGCCACCACACCGACGCCATCCTCCACGGCTATGACGGCATCGCACCGTTGCCGCCGCGCCAGCTCGAAGCGCTCCACCTGATGGAACGCGTCTGGAAGAACGAGCCGTTCCAGGAGATCGGCGAATATTTTCAGGCGGGTTTCCCGGGACCCGACAATATGCCCGGCTATCATGTCGAGATCGCGGATTCGACGCCCTGGCCGGGCATGGAGATTGCGGTGACCGGTCTCTCGGCCAATTCGAACTCGATGAAGTTCGCGGGAGAGCGCAACTATACGCCGATCTCCTTCTTCGGCGGCACCGAGCAGATGCGCCTCCATTATGAAACCTGGGCCGCGGCGATGGAATCGAAGGGCCACACGCCCGAGCGCAAGCGTTTCTCGATCTGCCGCGAGGTCTTCGTCGCCGATACCGACGCCGAGGCAAAACGCCTCGCGCTCAAGAGCGGCATGGCCGAGAGCTGGGAGCATTATCTCTTCCCCATCTACAAGAAGTTCAATCTCTTCCCCGGCATCATCGCGGACTCGGGCAAGGATCTCTCGCCCGACGACCTCGACATGGATTTCCTTGCCGATCATGTCTGGCTCTGCGGCTCGCCCGAAACGGTGGCCGAGAAGATTGCTTGGGTGGTCGAGAAGGCCGGCAGCTTTGGCCAGCTATGCGTCAATTCGCACGACAGCATCGACGATCCCGAGCCGACCCGCGAGTCGCTCCGCCGGTTGTCGCAGGAGGTGATGCCGCTGCTCGACAAATAAGGGGGGACCCGGCGGGGCCGCGAGGTCCCCCCGCGGTTTTTGGCCCGCAAGACGGCTTGCTGCGGCAGGCCAGGTAATTGGGAGACGCCGAGATGGCAACCGAAGCACCCGCAACCGACGACCGTGCACGCACCGAACGGCCGCCGCACGTCCCGGCCGACCGGGTCTATGAGATCGACATGTACAAGCCCGACGGCATCGAGACCGAGGGCTATCTCAAATCGTGGAAGACGCTGCAGGACAAGGATTTGCCGGGCCTCGTCTGGTCGCCGTTCAACGGCGGCCACTGGGTCGCGACGCGCGGCGCGCTGATCAGCGAAATCTACAAGGATCCCGAGCGCTTTTCGAGCCAGGTTCTCTTCATCCCGAAAGCCGCTGGCGAGGCCTATTCGATGGTCCCCTCGAAGATGGATCCGCCCGAGCATCGCTCGTACCGCGAAGTCGTCGACCGCGGCCTCAACCTTCGTTCGATCCGCGAACGCGAGCCGCAGGTCCGTGCGATCGCGGTCGAGCTGCTCGATTCCTTCGCGAAGCGCGGCCATTGCGATTTCGGGAAGGACTTTTCGGACGAGTTCCCGATCCGCGTCTTCATGGCGATCGCCGACCTGCCAATGGCCGACGCCCCGAAGCTCCGCGCCTTCGCCTCGGGCATGACGCGTCCCGGCGGCAACACGCCCGAGGAAATGGCCGCCAATCTCGACCGCGCGAACAAGAGCTTCTTCGACTATGTCGAAGTGCTGATCCAGGAGCGCCGCGGCAAGGGCGGCACCGACATCATCAGCCTGTGCATCCACAGCGAAATCGACGGCAAGCCGATGCCGCACCAGAAATTGCTCGGCATGATCTCGCTGCTCCTGCTCGCAGGTCTCGATTCGGTCACCAACTTCATGAACATGATGATGGATTTCCTCGCGCGGCACCCCGGCACCGTCCGCCAGCTCGCCGACAATCCGGCCGACATCAAGCGTGCGGTGGAGGAGATGTTCCGCCGCTTCCCGCTCGTGGCCGCGGCGCGGATGATCGCGCGCGACATCGAACTCGACGGTGTCGAACTCAAGGCGGGCGAAATGGTGCTCCTGCCGACCGCGCTCTCGGGCCTCGACGAGCGGCAGAATCCCGATCCCTGGAAGCTCGACGTCAAGCGCGGCCGCCCTGCCCATTCGACCTTCGGCGAAGGACCGCACCGCTGCGCAGGCCTGCATCTCGCGCGGCTCGAGACGACGATCCTTCTCGAGGAATGGATCCAGCGCATTCCCGAATTCCGTGCGAAGGCCGGATCCGAGCCGCATTATGAATCGGGCGTCGTCGCCTCGGTCGAGAATATTCATCTCGAATGGGATGTCGCTTGACGGGCCTTCCTCCCCAGCCCGCGAACGACGATCGCTCACCCCAGCCGCGCGGCCTGCCATGAAGGCGGTGATCTGCGAGGCCTATGGCCCGCCGAGCGAGCTCAAGGTCGCCGAAATGACGCCCGCACCGCTTGCCCCCGACTGCGTGCGGGTGCGGGTCGCCGCCGCGGGCATCAATTTCCCCGACACGCTGATCATCAAGGGCGGCTACCAGCTTCGCCCCGACTTCCCCTTCGCGCCGGGGTTCGAAGTGGCGGGGAGCATCGTCGAATGCGGCGCCGACGTTCGTGACCTGGCGCCCGGCGATTATGTCGTCGGGCTTACCGCCGCAGGTTATGGCGGCTTCGCCGAATATGCCGACGTCCGCGCCGCCGAGGCGGTTCGCGTCCCCGACAGCATCGACGAGATAACTGCCGCCGCCATCTATACCGCCTATGGCACCGCCTATCACGCCCTCGTCCAACGCGGCGGCGTGAAAGCGGGCGACTGGGTGGTGGTGCTGGGCGCGACGGGCGGCGTTGGTCTCGCCGCAGTCGATATCGCCTCGGCGCTCGGCGCCAAGGTCGTCGCGGTCGGCTCTTCGGAAGAGAAGCTAGCGCTCGCCAGCAAGGCGGGGGCGTCGGCGACGCTCGTCTACCGCGAGGGACAGCTGTCTGCCGATGTCCGCGCAGCGACCGGCGGCGCCGCCGACATCTGCATCGACCTCGTCGGCGGATCGGCCTTCACCGAAATGACGCGCGCGATGGCTTGGGAGGGCCGGCTCCTCGTCATTGGCTTCACCAGCGGCGAAATCCCGTCGCTCGCGGTCAACCTGCTTCTGCTCAAGGGCTTTTCGGCGGTCGGCGTCTATTGGGGCCGGTTCGCCGAACGCGATCCCGAGGGCAACGCACGCAACTTCGCGCATCTCTGGGAGCTGCTCGCGTCCCGGCAAATCGCGCCGCACATCCATCGCGTGTTGCCGATGGAGCGGGCGGCCGAAGCGCTCGACGAGCTTCTGGCCCGCAAGGTCGCCGGCAAACTCGTCCTCGCGCCGTTTGGCACCTGACAGGTTGAAAGGCGAACTATGGCCGATCTCGACGAACTTCTCGCCAAGCAGGATATCATCGAAGTCCTGCATATGTACTGCCGCGGAGTCGATCGCCTCGACGAGGAACTCGTACGCGGTATCTACCATGAGGATGCGTATGACGATCACGGCTACTGGAAGGGCCGCGGCTGGGATTTCGCGCCCTTCGTGGTTGGCCGGCTGCGCGAGGCGAACGACTGGACGACACATTCGATCACCAATGCCCTGATCGAACTGCGCGGCGACAAGGCGCTGTGCGAGTCCCAGGTGATGGTGCATCTGAAGCGACGCGGCGCGGGTCCTGTGCTCGTGGACGTGATGGGGGCGCGCTATGTCGACCGTTTCTCGCGCCGCGACGGGGTTTGGAAGATCGACGAGCGCACCGTGGTGCTCGATTGGCACAAGGTCGAGAGCTGGGGCGCCGAGAGCGCGCCGATCCCGCTCGATGATTTCACCACGGGTCAGCGCGACCGCGGCGACGCAATTTATATCATGCAGGAAAAGTTGACGCGGCGCTGAGCAGCGGCCCACGAGGAGAGAAAGATGATCATCGGCGTCCATCACACCGCGATCTCGACACATGATATCGAGGCACTCTCGGCCTGGTATATCGAGATGTTCGGGCTCGAGAAGCTGTGCGACGACGGCTGGTCCGACGCTCCGGAACTCGACAAGATTGTCGGCCTCGACAATTCCGCGGCACGCTTCATGCTTCTGAGCGGCGGCAATCATTGCATCGAGCTGTTCGAGTTCAGTTCGCCCGAGCGCGGCGAGCACACGCCGAGCCGCCCCGTCTGCAAGCCGGGCTTCACGCACATCTGCTTCGCGGTCGACGACATCGTCGCGGAGCATGCGCGGCTCAGCGCCGCAGGCATGGAATTTTTCTCGGCTCCGACGGTAGCCGGCGGGCGTCCGCTCGTTGCGACCTACGGCCGCGACCCCGACGGAAATGTTGTCGAGCTGCTGCAAGTGATCGACGATGGTCCATTCGCGTTCCCGACGACGCAGCCGCAGTGGAAGGTCGGGCGGAAGGACTGAGAGGAAAGAGCCATGACCGCAATCCGGCCCGAAAAAGACGTCGACATCATCTTGGTGCACGGGCTGTTTATCGGCCCATGGGCATGGGACCGGGTACGCGAACATCTGCCCGACGAGTTCACCGTCCATACGCCCGAACTGCCGTTTCAATCGCTTGCCTCCGACGCCGCGCTGGTACGCGGCCAGGTCGCATCATCGGTTGCTGCCGGTCGCGCCGTCCTGCTCATCGGCCATAGCTATGGCGGGATGGTGATTTCCGAGGCCGGCCATGACGCGACCCATCTTGCGTATCTCGCCGCGCTCGCTCCTGAGCCCGGGCAGACCACCGCCGACGTCGCGGCTGGCTGCGTAACCGATCTGTGCAATGCCGCTATGATCCCGTCCGACGACGGCCAGACGATCAGCATCGACCCGGAGCAAGCGCCGGCAGCCTGGTACCATCTCAGCAGTTCCGAGGACGCGGCGGCGAGCATTGCCCGTCACCGTTCGGCGCAGGCCTCGATTTTCGGCGAGGCGGTCGCGCGCCCAGCCTGGCTCGAGCGCCCGTCGACCTATATTCAGTGCACAGAGGATCGCGCAGTCGATCCAGGATATCAGAGCAGCATGAGCCGAAGGATGGTCACCTCGGCCAGCGTGAGCGGTGACCACTCCGCTTTTATCTCGGTGCCTTCCAAGGTCGCCGCTGTCATCGAGATGCTCGCAAGGTCCTGCGGTGCGAGTAGCATCGGCCGCTCGCCGGGCCAGGAGAAGCGTCTCACTCCGCCATAAGCCCGGCATCGATCAGATGATCGCTGGCGGTGATGTAGGACGCAGCGTCTGACGCCAGGAAAAGGACGAGTTCCGATACCTCGCCCGGCTCACCGATCCGCCTGAGCATCGTCATCTGCTCGCGAAGCCCCCGCTGTGACCCCACCGCGGTAGCCATCGGCGTTTCGATAAAGCCCGGAAGCACTGCGTTGGCGCGGATCCCATGTTTCCCATATTGCCCCGCGACGAGCTTCGTCATGCCGCGCACGGCAAACTTGCTTGCGACATATGCCAGGTTGGGCGCGCCGCGCGGGACGCCCGTACCCGCAACCGAAGAGATGTTGACGATCGATCCTATGCCGGCGCGCAGCATCGAGGGTATGACGCTGCGCATACCGTAGAAGACACCCGTCTGGTTTATTGCGATGATGCGGTCCCAATCCTCGTCGGACAGGTCCGCGGTCATCGCGGAAGGACCGAGAACCCCGGCGTTGTTCACCGCTATCGTTATCGGACCGAAGCGGGCCTCGCTTTCGCCCACAACTCGGGTCCAGTCATCCCTGCTGGCGACATCATGTTTGAGAAACAAGGCGTCGCTTCCGAGCTCAGCCGCTAAAGCCTCCCCCTCGTCTTCGAGCATGTCGGTTAGGACCACCCGTGACCCCTCGGACACGAACAGGCGGGCATGCGCTGCACCCATCCCACGCGCTCCACCCGTTATGAGCGACACCTTGCCTGCCAAGCGATCCATCGAGAATACTCCTGAAACGAACATTTGTTTGTTTAAAGATGCACGTCATCGAGCCCTTACGCAAGGTCGCTCGTCTCAATTTCCTCGTGCCTTCGCGAGGCGGTACGTGCCGAACCCGACGCGCTCCAGAATGCCCTCCTCGCACATCATCGTCATGTACTGGCGGGGCACGCCGATGGCCTCAAAATCCTTCGTCCGAACTGTTAATCGGGAGGCCGCGAGTTCTGCCGCCCGGTCCCGAAGAGAGATTTGGGCCACTTTTTTTGTAACAGTTTTGGGGTCAGAAAGGAGTGATTTTTTAGACGTAACCTCTTGAAGTTCCGGGGCTTCTATATCATCTACCCAGTGGTGCCCTCTGCTATCCACCTTGGGGAGCCATTTCTTTCCAGACGCACCCGAAACGACGCCAAGGCGCAAGCCTTTCGCGTGCCGGCCGTCCAGCCCGCATATTCGCGGTCCATCCGCACCCGTATTCGAGAGGTTCCGCCGGGCGACCGATGCCGCGCCGGCGGAGGTGTTTCGGCTCAATCAGCCTTGTCGTATGAAAACTGGATTCCGGCGGTGCCGCCCGTCTCGATGAACAGGTTCATGAAGGCGGGGACGGTTTCGCTGCGTTTCCAGTCGCGCTGCAATTCGCAGAACAGCTGCGAGACCGAAATCATCTTGCCCCCCGCCTGCTCGATCCGCCGCAGCGCGGCCTCGTGCGCGGCGAGCGAGGTGCCGCCCACCGCATCGACCGGGACATAGACCTCATAGCCTTCGGCAAGCGCGTCGAGTGCGGGAAAGGTCAGGCAAGCCTCGGTCCAGAGCGCGGTCATGATCAGTTTCTTGCGCCCGGTGGCTTCGACCGCTTTCCGGAATTCGATATCTTCCCAGCTGTTGATCGTCGTGCGGTCATAGGTCGGATAGTCGCCCAGCACTTTGCGAACCTGCGGCACCGGCGGCTTGTTGAGGCCGGTTTCGACATTCACCGTCGAATGGACGATCGGCAGGTCGTAAGCGACCGCCGCGCGGGCGCAGCCGGCAATATTGTTGAGCAGCAACTGCCGGTCCATCGAGGCGATCGAATTCACCTGCACCGGTTGGTAGTCGATGATGATGAAGGCGGAATTCTGCGGCGTCAGCAGATGGTCGGCCTTCGGGTCGCGGATGGCTTCGCTTGTCATGGGTCTTCTCCTGCATAAGGGCGCGCCGAAGGGCCGGCAGAGGGCTGCCGTCGCGGCGGGGCACGCGGGTCCACCGTCAATTCATCGAGGGGAGAGAGGGACCCGGCTCCCGGGAGGTGGGGGAGGGAGCCGGGTCCGGGTCAGGCTGCGACGGGCGCGAGCCTGCCGTTGTTGAAGTCGTCGATGGCCTGCCGGATTTCAGCTTCGCTGTTCATCACGAAAGGCCCGTAGCCGACGATCGGTTCGTCGATCGGTTCGCCGGTCAGGACGAGGATCGTCGCATCGCCGTCGGCGTGGATCGCGATCGATCCCCCTTCCCGGCTCAGCAACACCATCTCGGCCTCGCCCGCTTCCTCGCTGCCGCCCACGGTGACGTGACCGGCGAGCACCACCAGCATCGCGGTGTGGCCTTCGGGCAGGTCGAGCGTCAGGTCGGCATCGCGGTTCAGCCGGACGTCCCAGACGTTGATCGGGGTGAAGGTCCGCGCCGGGCCCTTCACGCCGAGCATGTCGCCCGCGATCACCCGGCCGAGGCCGGCGCCACCGGGCAGCTCGACGGCCGGGATGTCCGCCGCCGTGATGCCCTGGTAGCCACCGGGCGCCATCTTGTCCTTCGCGGGCAGGTTGACCCACAGCTGGACCATCCGGAAGGGGCCACCCGTCTTGCCGAACGCTGGCGAATGATATTCCTCGTGCAGGATCCCGCCGGCCGCCGTCATCCACTGGACGTCGCCGGGGCCGATAATACCGCCGTTGCCCGCCGAATCCTTGTGCTCGACCTCGCCGTCATAGACGATCGTGACCGTTTCGAACCCGCGGTGCGGATGCTGGCCGACCCCGCGCCGGTCGGTCGTCGGCGCGAAATTATAGGGGCCGGCATAGTCGAGCAGCAGGAACGGGCTGACCCGGTCGCCGAGGCTGTTGTACGAAAAGAGCGAGCGGACCGGAAAGCCGTCGCCGACCCAATGCTGGTTGGGATTGCTGTAAGTGCCAAGGATCGTCTTCATCGTGCATCTCCTGCGCCTCCAGGGGGAGGCATCTGTTGAATGCACAATAATCCTTCGCCAAAGACGCCAAAAGATTGCAAAAATGGACTCACAGTCCTAAAAATAGGACAATGCAGGACCTCAACGACCTCTATCTCTTTGTGCAGGCGGTCGATCATGGCGGGTTCGCCGCGGCCGCGCGCGCACTGGGCTTACAAAAATCGAAGGTCAGCCGCCGCATCGGCCTGCTCGAAGACCGGCTGGGCGTGCGCCTGATCCAGCGCTCGACGCGGCGCTTTTCGGTGACCGAGATCGGCCAGGAATATTACCGCCGCTGCGTCGCCATGCTCGTCGAGGCCGAAGGCGCCCAAAGCGTCATCGACCAGTCGCGCGCCGAGCCGTGCGGCGTCGTGCGGCTGAGCTGCCCCACGGGCCTGCTCGCCTTCCAGTTCGGCGCGCTGTTCGGCCGCTTCATGGCGCTCTATCCCGACGTCGAGCTCCATGTCGAAAGCACCAACCGCCGCGTCGATGTCATCGGCGAAGGCTTCGACCTAGCGATCCGCGTCCGTCCGCCGCCGCTTGCCGAGAGCGAACTCGTCATGCGGCGTTTCGACGAGCGCACGATCCGGATCGTCGCCAGCCCCGACCTGCTCAAGCAACGGGCGATCACCCTGCCCGCCGACCTCGCCGGCCTGCCCAGCGTCGACTTCGGGCCGGCGGGCGGCGAGCATCGCTGGCGGCTGACCCATGCCGACGGCAGCATCGCCGAGGTGCGCCACGCGCCGCGGCTGATCACCGACGACATGGCGGTGCTGCGCGACGCCGCGCTCGCCGGGGCCGGCGCCGCGCGCCTGCCGACGCTGGTCGTTTGGGACGATCTGCAAGCCGGACGGCTGGTGACGTTGCTGCCCGACTGGAAACCGTCGAACGAAATCGTCCATGCGGTCTTTCCATCGCGGCGCGGGCTGCTTCCCTCGGTCCGGGCGCTGCTCGACTTCCTCGCCGACGAATGCGCGGCGCAGCGGCGGCGGGTGCCCGAAACCGGTCACGACTGACGCCGCCGTCCTTCATCGCGAAACATGGCTCTGCCGGGCGGCTGCGAAAAAATTTGGATTTCAGGTGTCCCGCTCGCGCGCTCGCGCGTCTACAGCCTCATGCCCATAGTTTCGCAGGACACGCCGCCTTCCCATGCAGCCCGCTAAAGACCAGCTGGACCTTGGTCGCCGTTGGCGGCCCGCGCTGCTGTCCTATTTCCTCCGGCGCGTACGCGACCATGCCGAGGCCGAGGATTTGACGCAGGAACTGATTGCGAAGCTCCTCAAGCATGAAGGCGACCAATTCGCTTCGCCCGAGGCCTATATATTCCAGATGGCGTCCAACCTGCTCGCCGACCGGTCGCGCCGGATGAAGGTGCGCGCGCAGTACCGCGAATTGCTCGGCCGCAGCGAAGACGCCGGGATCGACCCGATCGATCCGTTTCGCGTTGCCGCAGGCCGCGCCGAGCTGTCGGTGCTGGCGACGGCGTTGGCATCGCTGCCCGAGCGCACGCAGACCATCTTCATCCTCTACCGGCTCGAAAACCTGGGGCAGGACAAGATCGCCGAAACCTTCGGCATTTCGGTGAGCGCGGTCAAAAAACATGTCGCACGCGCAATGGCGGGATTGATGAAGGAAATGAGGAGCGCGCCATGAGCAGCGAAACGACTGCCATGCCCGCCGCCGACGAGGCGATCGAAGCCGCCGCGCTCTGGTGCATCGAGCTGTCCGAAGGCGCGTTGAGCGAGAGCCAATGGGCCGAGTTCGAAGCCTGGCTCGCGGTCCCCGGCCACGCCGACCTGTTCCAGGAAGCAGGCGCGCTTTGGCAGGATTCGGGCGCGGTTGCCGACTGGCCGCAGGTCATCGCGCTGCGGACGAAGGCGCTCACGCAATTCCGCAAGGCGAACCAGCGCCATTGGCTCGCGGCATCGCCGCGGCGGCTGGCCTCGATTTCCGCCCTCGCCGCCGCCCTGCTGCTTGCGGTCACGCTCGCGCTGTTCTGGCACCTCGACCGGCCGCGCGAATATGAAACCGGGATCGGCGAGCGGCAGGTCGCGGTGCTCGACGACGGATCGCGCGTATCGCTCGATGCCGTGACCGTGATGAATGTCCGCATGAAGGACGAAGCCCGCCAGGTCGAACTCGTCGGCGGCCGCGCCAAATTCGACGTCGCGAAGGATCCGCTGCGCCCGTTCACCGTGGCGGCCGGCGACAAGCTGGTGGTGGCGGTGGGGACATCGTTCAGCGTCGAGCTGATCGACGGCGAGGTGCGCGTCATCCTTTACGAAGGCCAGGTCGAAGTCCGCGACCGGTCCGACACCGCAAGCTCGGCGGCCGCGGCGCCGCAGCGGCTGATGATGCGGCCCGGCAGCGAGCTCGTCGATTCGGTCGGTTCGGCCACACCGGCGCAGGTCATCCGGCCCGACCTCACCCAATCGCTGAGCTGGGAGCAGGGCCTGATCAATTTCGACGGCGAGCCGCTGGCGAGCGCGGTCGAACGCATGAACCGCTATTCGACGAAGCAGATCCGGATATCCGACCCCGCGCTCGGCGAGATCCCGGTCGACGGCATGTTCAAGGCAGGCGACGTCGATGCGTTCGTCGAAGGCATCGCCGCGCTGCACCCGCTCCGGCCGAAAAATATCGGCGGCGAAATCATATTGGAACGCCGATGACCCTTTTTTGTCGCCGCGCCGATGTCCCTCGGGCGGCGTCGTGCGTCCTTGTCCTGTGACTGCCCGGCAAAAGCCAGGCGCAGCAGGGGGGATTATCATGCCGTTTTTCAGATCCGCACTCCGTGGCTCGATCGCCACCACCGCGCTCGTCGCATCGGCGCTCGCCGTTCCGGCGATCGCGCAGGAACGCACCTTCAGCTTTTCAATCCCGGCGCAGGACATGAAGTCGAGCCTGCGCGCGCTCGCCCGCGCATCGGGCCAGCAGATCACCTTCGACAGCGGCGCGCTCAAGGGCAAGCGGGCGCCGGCACTCCGCGGGACGTTCACGGTGCGCGACGGCGTGGCACGCCTGCTCGCCGGGTCGGGACTCGAGGCGAGCTGGGGCCGGTCGGGCGTGCTGGTCGTCCGCGCCGCATCGCGGGTCGCCGACGCATCGGGTGCGGCCTATGCCGCCGTGCCGGCGAGCGCGGCGGTGCAGGAAGCCGACCGCGACATCATCGTGACGGGCAGCCGTATCGCACGCCCGGTCGTCACCGACTCGCCCGTGCCGATCATCGGGATCAGCGAAGAGGATATCCAGGCGTCGGGGGCGACCGAACTGTCGGAAATCCTCGCCGACTATCCGGGTGTCACGCCAAGCCTGAACCTCGCCAACTCGAACAACCAGATCAATGGCGCCGGGACCTCGTCGGTCGACCTGCGCAGCCTCGGTTCGGATCGCACGCTGACGCTCATCGACGGGCGGCGGACGGTGTCGAACCGCATCACCGGCAATGCGGTCAGCCTGAGCTCGATCCCGACGATGTTCGTCGAGCGCGTCGAGGTCATCACCGGCGGCCAATCGGCAGTCTATGGCTCCGACGCGATCGCGGGCGTCATCAACATCATCACGCGCCGCAAGTTCGACGGCGTCCGGGTCGGCGGCCGTGCGGGCATTTCGAGCCAAGGCGACAGCCAGCGGCTCAACCTCGACCTCCTCGTCGGCAAGCGCTTCTTCGACGACCGCGTGTCCGTCATCCTTGGCGCGAGCTATGAAAAGGAAGACGGGATCATGGGCTATCAACGCGCCCGCTCGCTCGAATCGCTGTCCTATAGCCAGTCCGCTGACGCCAATCCGCTCAATCAGGGCGACCTTGGCATCACGCGCCCCGCGAAGAGCAGCAGCGTCCCCGGCGGACGCTTCCTGTCGAGCTCGACCACGGGCGGCGGCTATTTCTATTACGACGCCAACGGCAATCTCGCCCGCAGCGCGTCGAGTGCCGTCTATGGCTGGGAAACGCGCCCCGACCTGCAGATCAGCGGACCGCGCACCTCGTACCTCGCGGCGGGCAAGCTTTCGGTCGACCTCGGCAGCGACATCGAATTTTTCGGTCAGGTCCAATATTCGAAGGTGAAGACATCGTCCGAACGCGGCGGCGCCGAAACCGCGGCCTATGACGACGAGTTCGGCGATCCGAACAATCTCGAGACGATCGGCCGCATTCCACGCAACAGCCCCTATGTTCCCGCCGCGATCCGCGCGCTGGCCTCGTCTTCTGGCGTGCAATGGTCGCGCCGGTTCAGCGAGCTCGGCCATTATCGCGTCCTCAACGATCGCCAGACGTGGCGCGCCTGGACCGGGCTGCGGGGCACGCTCGCCGACGACTGGAAGTGGGAAATCAGCTACGGTTACGGCCGCTTCCATCAGGATCAGGATCGCGTCAACGTCCTGAACCTCAAGAACCTGCAAAATGCGATCAACACCGAGTTCGACCCCGCCGCGCCCGGCGACCTCAGCCGCGTCCGCTGCGTCAATGCGGCGGCGCGCGCTGCGGGCTGCGTCCCGGTCAACCTGTTCGGCCCCGGATCGATCACCCCGCAGGCGGCGGACTATATCCGCGCCAACCTGAACCTCGACGGCATCATGCGGCAGGACGTGGTGCAGGGTTATATGAGCGGTTCGCTTTTCGACCTGCCGGCAGGTCCCGTGTCGGTCGCGTTCGGCGGCGAATATCGCCGCGATGCGCAAAGCTCGACCACCGACGAGACAACCCGTCGCGGGTTCGGGTCGGCGTCGTTCATCGCCGAATATGAAGGCAACGTCAAAGCGAAGGAAGTCTTCGGCGAAATCAACGTTCCGCTGTTGCGCGAACAGCCGTTCGCCCATCGCCTCGCCCTCGATGCCGCAGTGCGCGTCGGCGACTATAACATCACCAACGTCGGCTCGGTGCTCAGCTACCGCGTCGGCGGCGAATGGGCGCCGATCGAGGATCTGCGTTTCCGCGCGCAATATGCCCGCGCCCAGCGCGCCCCGACCGTCACCAACCTCTATTCGCCGCCGCGCGACGACGCCGACGACGTCGTCGACCTGTGCGATGGCGTGACCGCCGCGACGGCAGGCACTGTCGCGACCAATTGCCGCTCGATCCCGGCCATCGCGGCGGCGATCGCGGCGAACGGCGTGTTCACCCAGATCACCGACAATATCGAAGGCCCCTCGGCGGGGAACCCCAACCTCAAGGAAGAAACCGCCGACACGATCACGCTCGGCGCGGTGCTCATGCCCCGCGCGCTTCCGGGGCTGTCGCTGACGGTCGATTATTTCAAGATCAAGGTGAAGGATGCCATTTCGGCGCTCGAACCCGATGAACTGCTGCGCGAATGCCTCGGCAATCCCGACGGCCTGACCGACAACTTCTTCTGCAACGAGATTACGCGCAATAACGAAGGGCAGATCACCCGCATCCTCAACCGCGATCTCAATCTCAACCAGATCGTCCGCTCGGGCGTCGATGTCGCGCTCGAATACCGCTTCGATGCGCCGCAATTCCTGTCGTCGACGGGCAAGTTCGATATCCGGCTGCTCTATTCGCGCCTGCTCGATTTCTACACCGTCTTCGACGGCGTCAACGGCGTGTCGCGGACGAACGAAAAGGGCCAGATCGGATCGTGGCTCAATACCGGGCAGGCTCAGCTCGGCTATCGCAACGGGGGCCTCCGGCTGCGCTGGAAGCTCCGTTATACGGGCAAGGCGGTCGACAGCAACCTGCGCCTCGCGGCGGCTGAAAAGGCCGGATCGAACCCGCCCTTCCTGCGGATCGGCGACCGGATACGCCATGATTTCTATGCCAGCGTCGACGTGCCGTCGGCGGGCAACGACTTCCGCGCCTATGCCGGCGTCAACAATGCCTTCAACAGCGTCAGCCCGTTCCTCCCGTCGGGAACCGCGTCGGGCAGCTCACAGAATATCTCGGGCGATTATGACGTGATCGGCCGCTATTTCTATCTCGGGTTCGAAGCCAAATTCTGACCCTCCCCCGCGCCATCGTCGCCCTTGTCGGCGACGACGGCGCGGCCCTTCTGCTGGAGTTCCCCCGATGACCCGTCGCAGGATCACCCTTTGCCTCGCCGCCCTGTCGCTGGCGCTCGCCGCCTCGCCCGCTGCGGGCCAGTCGCTCGAAGGGGTGAAGCGCCCCGAAGGCGAAGCGAAGCCCGTCGGCTATCTGCCCAAGGACAGCACCGACTATCGCCTTCTCGTCGGGCCGCCGCCCGCGCCCGGTTCGGTCCTCGACCAGCTCGACATGGCGGTGTCGCAGCGCTTTCAGGCGGAGATCGCACCCGATCGCTGGGACACCGCCGAGCTCGACAGCAAGATGGTCTATCCGCGTTTCGCCGACGCGTTCGGAAAGCCGATCGATCGCGCGAGCAGCCCGCGGCTCGTCCAGTTGCTCAACCGCGTGATGCGCGATGCCGCCGACCCGGTCTGGACCGCCAAGGATACGTTCCAGCGTCCGCGTCCCTATCAACGCTACCAGCTGACGCGCCGCTGCGGCAGCAGCCCCATCCCCGCACCCGATCGCGAACCGCGCGGCGGCTCTTCCTATCCTTCGGGCCACACCGTCTATGGCTGGGCGACCGCCCTCCTCCTTGCCGACGTGGCGCCCGGCCGCGCACCGCTGATCCTCGAACGCGGCCGCGACTATGCGCTGAGCCGGGTGATCTGCGGCTATCATTTCCCGACCGACACCGAGGCTGCGCGAACGGTTGCCGCCGCCGTCCTGACCCGGCTGCACGGCGACGAGGCCTTCCTCGCCGACCTGCGTGCCGCGCAGTCCGAATATGGCGCCAGCCCGGCCGCGCCGGTCGAAGCCGAACGGGCAAGCCCCGCCCGCGACGTCAAACCCGCCGAAGCGCAGGCCGACTGATGATCAGCGCTGGGGCGGCGCGCGATAGATGGATTGATCGAGCTCGCCTTCCCACCGCGCGACGGTCGTCGCGACGGTCAGGTTGGCGCTCGCGCTCGGCACGGTGCGCGTCATGTCGAGCAACCGGTCGAACGGCAGGACAAAGCCGACGATCAGCGCCGTTTGCTCGGGCGCGACCCCGACGGCCGATAGCACCGCCGCCAGCATGAAGAGCGACGCCGACGGCACCGGCGCGGTGCCAAAGGCGGCGAGCGCGCCGGTCAGCAGCACAATCGCAAGAACCCCCGCATCGATCGGCACGCCGAAAGCCTGAAGGCTGAAGATGCTGAGCAGCCCGACGTACATTGCGGTGCCGTCCTTGCCGATGCTCGCGCCGAGCGGCAGCACGGTCGAATAGACGCTGGACGACACGCCCAGATTCTTGCCCGCGACGGTCATCGCGACAGGCAGCGTCGCCGACGAAGAGGCGGTCGAGAAAGCGACCACCAGCGCGTCGATGATGCCGCGGAAAAAGGGGATCACCGGCAGCCGCGCCAGAAGCCGCAGGATCAGGCTGTGGACGAGGATGATCTGGATCAGCGAGCCGATAACGACGGCGAGCGCCAGCCAGCCGATATTGACGAACACCGCGGCGCCGTTCGCCGCGACGGCATTGGCGATCAACGCGAAGACGCCGATCGGGGTCATTTCCATCACCAGCCCAACGATCTTCAGCAGCACCGCCGACAGCGATTGCAACACGCCGGCAAAGGGCTTGCCCGCCTCGCCCGCGAGCACGGTGCCGACCCCGACGAGGATCGCAACGAAGATCAGCGCGAGCATGTCGCCCTTCGCCAGCGCCTCGACGATGTTGAGCGGGATGATACCGATGAGCTGGTCGTAAAGCGGCACCGGATCGCCGAGCGCCTTCGGCACCGCGTCGCCGACGGGGACGCCGACCCCGGGCTGGATAAGCAGCGCGACCGCCATGCCGACCGACACCGCGATCGCCGTCGTCAGCGCGAACAGCCCGACCGTTCGCCCGCCCAGCGGCCCGAGGCGCTTCGGATCGGCGAGCGAGGTGATCCCCGCCGCGATGGTGACGAGCACGATCGGCGCGACGAGCATCCGGATCGCACGGACGAACAGGTCGCCGAAAACCGCGACCTTCGGCGCGGCGTCGGGCCAGACCAGCGCGAGCAGGAGCCCGGCAACCAGCCCGCCTAGCACGCGCTTCCACAGCGGGACGGCAAACCACCAGCGCATCAGGACGCGGACCTCTGCGCGGCGGGCACGATTGCTGGAAGAGCGGGCCTATATGTCATCGCCCGCCAGCCTAGGCGGACAGGCTTCCCGCCCCGCATATCGATTGTGCGCGCCCCCATAACCATTTTCTATATCCCGTCGATCACCTGTGCGACCACCTTCAGGAAGTCGGTCGCGAGCGCGGTCGGCGGCCGGTTGTTCAGGTACATCGCATAGAGGTCGAAGGTCAGCGGCGGCGTCAGCGGACGGATCGCCAGCCCCGGTGCCAGCGCGGCCTGCGCGGTAAAGCTGTCGACCACCGTCAGCCCGACGCCTGCGCGCACCAGCGCGGTCGCGATGTAAAAGGTCCGGGCCGACATCGCATGGTCGAACTCGAGCCCCAGCCGGCGCTGTTCCTCGACGAACATCTGCCCGATCGGGCCGCTGGCGGCGACGCTGATGAAATGATGTTCGCGCAGGTCGCGCAGCGCGAGGCGCGGCGGCGCGCCCGGAATGTCCGCCTCGCGGTACAGTACGACCAGTTCGCCCTCGCCCAGCCAGCGGCTGCCGATCGGCGCATTTTGCGGCACTTCGACCGCGATCGCGACGTCGGTCTCGCGTTCGTGGAGTTTGCGGACGAGATCGTCGTGATGCACGGTCTGCAGGTCGAAATTCACATTGGGATGGTCGGGCAGGAAGCGCGCGACTGCCTCCGGCAGCACCCCCAGCGCCAGCGAGGGAAGCGCCGAAATGCGCAGCATCATCCCCGCACCGCGCCGCAGGTTGCGCGCGCCTTCGCGCAGCGCATGGACACGCCCCTGGATTTCGCTGACCTCGTCGAACAGCGCATGGGCGTCTTCGGTCGCGACAAGGCGGCCATTGGCGCGCTCGAACAACGGAAAGCCCAGGATCGATTCGGCGTGGCGAAGCGTCTTCGACACCGACGGCTGCGAAATGTTCAGCGCACGCGCGGCGGCGCTGACCGACCCGTTGGTATAGACGGCGTAGAATATCTCGATGTGACGCAGGTTCATCCCGGCCATCGTGACCGCCGTCCCGCTGCGCGGCAAGTCAATTTGTGCCGCATGGCGTTATCCGGGTGTGCGGAGCAGCACCCGGCCATAACGTTCGGCGGCGGGTTTGCCCTTTACCAACGCGGCGCGACCGTTGACGAAGACATAGTCCATCCCGACCGAATAGGCGTGCGGCTTTTCATAGGTCGCGGCATCGCCAACCGTCGCGGGCTCGAAGACTATCACGTCGGCGAACGCGCCGTCGCGCAGCACCCCGCGATCGGGGATCGCAAAGATCTTCGCGGGCAATCCGGTCGCGGCATAGATGGCCTTCTGCATGCTGATCACGGGCGTATCGAGCACATATTTGCGCAGCTTGCGCGGAAAGGCGCCATAGGCACGCGGATGCTCCGACGTCTCGCCAAAGGGCGGCAGGCCCCCGTCGGTCGAGGTCATCGTCCATGGCTGCCGCATGAAGGCGGCGACATCGTCGTCGCTCATGTTGAACGACACGGTCGGCGCGCCGCCGCGTTTCAGCATGTCGATCGCCGCGTCGAGCGGGTCCTTGCCCTGCAGCTTGCCGATTTCGTCGAGGCGTTTGCCCTCCAGCGCCGGTTCGGGCGGGAAGCCGCGGATCATGATCGCGTGCGGTCCCGCGCGCCGTTCGAGGTTCGGGACCATCTCGGCGCGGATCTTTGCCCGCATCGCCGGGTCTTCGAGCCGCTTGGCCAGCGCCTCGGCACCGCCCTCCTGCGCCCAGCCGGGGACGAGCGAGGCCATCAGGCTCGATCCCGAGGCGGTATAGGGATATTGATCGGCCCAGATTTGCAACCCCGACGCACGCGCCGCGTCGATCCGCGCGATGACGTCGGCCGACTTGCCCCAGACCTGCGGCCCGAGCACCTTGATGTGCGTGACGACGCCCGGAATCTTGGCCTCGCGCGCGACCGCAATCACCTCGTCGACCGCGGCGACGACACCGATGTCGTAATTGCCCTCGTCGCGGATGTGGCTGATGTAAATCGCGTCGGGGAAATGCGCTGCCGCCTTGGCGAGGCCGACGATCTCGGCGGTGTTCGAATATTTGCTCGGAATATAGAAGGGTCCGTCCGACAGGCCATAGGCGCCCGCCTGCATCGCCGCGGTGACCAGCGCTTCCATCTTGGCCTGTTCGGCGGGCGTCGCGAGGCGCGCGACATTGCCCATCGCCTCGCGCCGCACGGCGTTGTGCCCGATCAGCGGGATGACATTCACCCCCGGAACGTTCGTGCGAAGGTCGGCGATCTGCGGGCCGAGCTCGGCCGGCCCGCCGCCATCGGGGTTGATCGCCAGCGTCGTGATGCCCTGGTGCAGCATCGGCAGCGCCGCCGCGAGCTTCGCGGTCTGGATGTTCGGCGCGGCGTGCGAATGCGGATCGATAAAGCCCGGCGCGACGACCTTGCCGGTGGCATCGACCAGCGTTGTGGCCGTCGCCGTGGGCGGGACGAGCCCCACGGCGACGACGCGGTCGCCGGCGATGGCGACATCTGCAACGCGGCCCGGCGTATCGCTGCCGTCATAGACGGTGCCACCGCGGATCAGCACATCATAATGCTGCGCCCACGCGGGAGCGGTGGTGGGGAGCAGTGCGGCAAGCGATAGCAGGGCCCGTTTCATCGTCTTTCTCCCGTCACATCTTGAAGCGGACGCCGACGCGGTACGTCCGGCCGAGCAGGTCGTAGAGCGCCTGATTGGTCGCGGGCGTCGCATAGGCGCTGCCTGCCGGTCCCGGCGCAACGACGGGCGGATCCTTGTCGAACAGATTGTTCGCGCTCAGGAAGAATTGCAGCTCGCGCTCGCCGACCTCGACATCGAAGGACAGGGCGGCGTCGAGGTAGAAGGCGCCCTTAATGCGGTTATTGTCGATCGTCCGGTTGGTGACGGTCGACGCGGGGCAACCCGACGTGCATTCGACGAAGCTGTTGTCATAGACGCCGCTGCTGATGCCGCGGCCGGTCAGGTTGAAGGTGAAACCCTCGTTCGCATAGGTGCCCTGCACGCGGTAAAGCCATTTGGGCGCGCCGCCCGCGGCATTCTGCCCCACCGTATCGGTCGGCGCATCGATGCCATTGTCGAAATAATTCTTGATGTAACGCGTCGCCATTGCGCGCAGCGTCAGGTCGCCCGCCCCCACCGGAACGCGGTACGAGCTTTCGAAGTCGATGCCCTTCGCGCGCTGCGACGCGAAGTTGAACGGGCTTTCGAACACCTGCAGATTGTTGCCGAACGCGTTGGGTCCGCGGACCACCGCGCTGCAGAAGGCCTGCACGCCCTCGGCGCAGCGGTCGACGATCGTCTGCGCCGCGACCGATCCGATCGCGCCCTCGATCTTGATGTCATAATAGTCGGCCGAAAAGGCGAAGCCCGGAATGAAGCGCGGCTGCAGGACCACGCCGACGCCCCATTGGTCGGCGCGTTCGGGCTTGAGCAACGCGTTGCCGCGTGTCGTCCCCGCGAACTGTACCGAGGCGTTATTCTGCGTCGGATCGATCAGGACGTTGATGCGCGTCGACCCCGCCGTGTAGAGTTCGCCGAGGTTGGGCGCACGAATGTCGCGCGAGCGAGTGGCGCGGAAGCGGATGTCGGGGATCGGCTCATAGGTCAGCCCCGCCTTCCACGTCGTGACATAGCCCGAGGTCGAATAGTCGGTGCCGCGCACCGCGCCGTTGAAATCGAGTCCGTCGATGACGGGAACGAGCAGTTCGAGATAGGCTTCGCTGACATTATATTTGCCGAAGCTCGGCAGGAAATTGCCGACGAACCAGCCCGACTGGAATTCGGTCGGCACCTCGCCCGACACCTTCTCGCGCCGATGCTCGCCGCCGATCGCGACCGACACCGGCCCCGCGGGCAGGTCGAAGGCGTCGAACGACAGGTTGGCGGCAAGGACGTCCTGCTGGAATTTCTGCTCGCGGAACGGATTGCCGAGGACATAGTCGAGCCCCGCCTGGCTCGCGACCCCGATGCCGAGCCGGTTGTACGGGACGCAGCCGTTGGTCGGGCTGGTCAGCGACGAGCGGCAGACGATCGTGCCCGCGGGGACGCCGAGCGCATTGCCCGCGGGCGCGAACACCGCGTCCTGCGCCAGCGCGAGGCGGGCGTTGTTCGTGATATCGCGCGCCATTTCGCGCGTCTTGCTGATGCCCTTTTGATAATAGACGTCCCACCGCGCGGTCGACCCGAACAGGTCGAATTCGCCGTTCGCGCCGACGACATAGCGCTGCAATTCGCGCTTCGTGTCATTCTTGCGGATCGGCAGGTCGGCGTTCGTCGTCCCGAGCGTGAACTGGGCGACCCCGGCATTGGCGAGCTGCGTACGCAGCGGTTCGGGGATGAAGGCGTTGTCGGAGCGGATCGTCACATTCGCCTGATTGAGCTGGACACCCAGCCAGCCGAGGTTCTTCGACTTGGCGTAGGAGGCCTGGACAAACAGGTTCAGCCCCTCGGTTACCTCGAAGCTCAATCGGCCAAAGGCGCTCTTGCGATTTTCTTCGGGGTCGAGCGACTGGAAGCCGTTTACCTGCGTCGATTCCCAGTCGCCGCCGATCATCCACGGATCGCGCACCGTGCCATAGTTGAACTGGCTGACCGCGCCGCCCTGCCCGAAGACGGTGCCGCGAAACGCGGTGTTGGTGATGATCCCGCCCGGCGTTGCCTGGCTGAGCCCCGCACCCGACACGATAAGCCGTTCGGGCTGGCCGTTGCCCACGGCGTAGGCGGGATTGTTGATCATGTACCAGCCGCGGTTGTTCCAGTCGCGCGGGACGCCGTGCAAGCCTTCCTTGATCGCTATTTCGCCGCTCAGCAGCAAATGGCCGCGGCCGCCCGCAAAGCCGGTGCCCGCGGTCAGCGACGCGCGATAGCTCGGCGCGTCGCCATATTTGGTGATGCCATATTCGGCGGTGCCCTTGATCCCCGTATATTCCTTGTCGAGGATGAAGTTGACGACCCCCGACACCGCGTCCGATCCATAGGCCGCCGACGCGCCGCCCGTGACGATCTCGACGCTCTTGATCAGCCCTTGCGGAAAGGTGTTGACGTCAACGAGCCCGCCGAGCGTCGATCCGACCGACCGCTGCCCGTCGAGCAGCACGAGCGTGCGCGCCGTGCCGAGCGCGCGCAGGTTGAGCGCGTTGACGCCCGCGGTACCCGCGCTGATGTTGAGGTTCGTGCTCGCCGGCGTGTGGCTTCCGACGAGCGAGGGGATGTCGTTAACATAGTCGGCGATGTTCGCCGGCGCCGAAGTTTCGATATCCTCCGAATTGAGGACGGTGAGCGGGGTCGGCGCGCGATAGCCGTCGCGCTGGATGCGCGTGCCCGTCACGGTGATCTCGGTTGGCGCCTCGGTGACGCTCGCATCGTTGTCGGACAGGTCGTCCTGTGCAAATGCAGGCGCGCTCCAGAGCATCGCCACCGCCAGTGCCGTGGTGGATGCGATCGACGTGGATCTCGACATATCTTCCCCTTTTCCTGTTTTCATGGGCGTGAAGAACGCCCGTTGGACCCGCCTGTCGCGACGGTTTGTCCTCCTGCTCTGATTATTTGCAGCCTGTGCCGGCCGCTTTGCGCGGAAGCGGCCGGCCGCCCGCAAGCCCTGTGGGTGCACCATCTTCGATCGCCAGCGCCCCGTTGACGGTGACGAAGCGCATCCCGGTCGAGAATAAGGTCGGCCGGGCATAGTCGGCGCGCGGCGCGAAGGTCGCCGGGTCGAATGCGATCACGTCGGCAAAGGCACCGGCCTTGAGCTCGCCGCGCCCTTCGAGCCCGAACATCCGCGCCGGGGTGGCGGTGCTCTGCCGGATGAAAGTACGAAGGTCGATGACCGCCTTGTCCTTGACATAGGTCGCATATTTGCGCGCGAAGGAGGCATAATAGCGCGGGTGACCCTGCGAGGCGTCCGAACTGGTCACCACCCACGGCCGCTTCATGAAGGCGGCGATATCCGCCTCGTCCTGGTTGAAGGACGCGACGCCCGCCTCGCGCTGTTTCAGGATGAGGATCGCCGCGTCGACGGGATCGATCGCGCGATCCTTGGCGACCTGCTCAAGCGTCTTGCCCTCGAAACCCGCGGGGCCGGATGTGATCAGCAGCGACGCCGGACCACCGCGACGGCGGAGGTTCTCTGCCATTTCGGGACGCATCCGCGCCATCGCCGCGCTGTCGTCAAAGCGCTTCAGCATCGCCGCACGGCCGCCATCCTGCGCCCAGCGCGGCAGCAGCGCCGCCGACAGCCCGGTCCCCGACGCCGACCAGGGATATTGGTCGGCATGGACGATCTGCCCCGCCTTCTGCGCCGCCTCGATCTGCGCGATGATCGCCGGGGCCTGCCCGTGGACGTCGACGCCGAGCGCCTTGATGTGCGCGATATGGACCGGGATGCGGGCATCGCGCCCGACCGCCAGCGCCTCTTCGACCGCGCCCTTCAGCCCGATCGTATAACTGGATTCATCGCGAATATGGCTGTCATAGACCCCGCCGCGTGCGGCGGCCGCCTTTGCCAGCGTGACGACCTCGTCGCGCTTCGCAAAGCTCTGCGGCGCGTAGAAAAGCCCAGTCGAAAGCCCGAGCGCGCCCTGGCACATCGCGGTGTCGACCAGCGCGGTCATCTGCCCGAGTTCGGCCGGGGTCGGCGCGCGGTCGTCGGCGCCGATCACCTTCGCGCGCACCGCGCCGAGGCCGACATAGGTCGCGAAATTGATCCCGAAGTCGCGCGACGATTGCTCGAGCCCCGCGACGGCGCCCGGCACGCCCGCGCTGGTGATGCCGAAGGTGCGTGCCACATCGGGGTCGCCCGAACCGTCGACGCCGATAAAGGCGGTGGTCACCCCCTGCGTCAGGAACGGCAGGACCAGCCGCGCCGCGGGGTCGCCCGATGCGAGCGCATCGTTCACATGCGCGTGCGGGTCGATGAAGCCGGGTGCGACGATCAGCCCCGTCGCATCGATCGTCTTCGCGGCGGTGCCGGGCGCTTTCGGCCCGACATAGACGATCCGGTCGCCGAGAATGGCGACATCGCCGCGAAACGGAGCCGCATCGCCGGTGTAGATCGTGCCGCCACGGAGGACGAGATCGGCCCCGTCCTGCGGCGCGGCGGCGCCATACGGCACCGCGAGGGCTGTCGCGGACAAAAGCGCGGTCACTGCCGTCGTGGACTTGATATACCGGATCATTGCGACACCCCGTTTTTTGGTTGTTTTACAAAGACGCTAAATCGTTCCCCAAAAGCCCGCTTCCGGCGGCGTCAAGACGCCGTCCACACCCTTGACCCCGCCCGCGCGGTCGGCGGCCAGCCACAGCGGGCCATCGAGATCGACGAAGCTCGACCGCGCCGCGACGACCAGCGCCGGGGCGATCGACAGCGAGGTGGAAATCATGCTGCCCGTCATCACGCCAAGCCCCGCGGCGGCGGCGGCATCGGCGAGCGCGAGCGCGCCGGTCAGCCCGCCCGTCTTGTCGAGCTTGATGTTGATGACCTGATATTTGCTCGCAAGCGCGCCGACGTCGTCAGCGACATGCGCCGATTCATCGGCCGCGATCGGGACGAGCGACCGGAATCCCTCGAGCGCATCGTCCTCGCCCGCAGGCAGCGGCTGCTCGAGCAGGTCGATGCGCAGTTCGGCGAGCAGCGACTGCAACCCTTCGACCTCGGCAATCGTCCAGCTTTCATTGGGGTCGACGATGATCCGCGGGTTCGGCGCCGCGTCGCGCACGACGCGGATCTGCGCCGCGGGATCGGAGCGATCGACCTTGATCTTGATCAGCGGGACATCGGCGAGCGCACGCGCCGCGGCGGCCATCGCATCGAGCGTGTCGAGGCTGACCGTCATCGCGGTGGGGGTGGGCGCGATATCGGGCCGGCCGAGGCGATCGGTGACGCTGCGTCCCGTCAACCGGGTTTCGAGGTCCCACAGCGCGCAATCGACAGCGTTGCGCGCGGCGCCGGCAGGCATGAAGGTGAGGAGTTCGTCGCGCGTCGCCCCGTCGGCAATCGCGCCGCGCGCGTTCGCGATTTCATCGAGCGCGCCCGCGATCGTTTCGCCATAGCGCAGATAAGGCACCGCCTCGCCGCGCCCGGTCGCGCCATCGGCCGCGATCTCGACGGTGACGACATCGGCCACCGTCTTCACCCCCCGCGAAATGCGGAAGGGCTGCGCTAGAGGGAAAGCGTCGCTTCGCGCGACGATGGTTCGAAGCATGCATTGATCCTGTCGATGATGGGGTCCACGCCATGGGCAAAGGGGTCGGTGCACGGCAGTCCGAGCAGATCGGCGGTTTCGGCGCAGAGGCGCACCGCTTCTTCGGGCGAAAGCTTCGAGGTGTTGAGCGCGACGCCGACGGCCTGCACCTGCGGGCTGGTCAGCCGGGCGACCTGCAGGTTCGCTTCCAGCGTCTCCTTGAGACCCGGCATCGGATAATGCGGCAGGCCGCGCATGTGCGGACGCACCGGATCGTGACACAGCAGCAGCGCGTCGGGCTGCGCACCGTGCAGCAGGCCGGTCGACACGCCCGCGAACGACGGGTGGAACAACGAGCCCTGCCCTTCGATCAGGTCCCAGCCGTCATCGTCGCGGGCGGGCGAAATCTGTTCGATCGCGCCCGAGATGAAGTCGGCGATCACCGCGTCGAGCGGCACGCCGCTACCCGCGATCAAAATGCCCGTCTGGCCGGTCGCACGGAAATCGGCCTTCATACCGCGCGCGCGCATCCCCTTTTCGAGGCACAAGGTCGCGTACATCTTGCCGACCGAACAATCGGTGCCGACCGCCAGCAACCGCTTGCCGGCGCGCGGCTTGCCATTGCCGATGGGAATGTCGGGGCGCGGGTCGCGCACGTCGTGGAGCTGGCGGCCATGGCGCGCCGCGGCTTCGACCAGCGCCGGTTCGTCGCGCAGCCGGTTGTGCAGCCCCGATGCGACGTCGAGTCCGGCTTCGACCGCGGCCAGCGCATCGCGCACCAGCGCGTCGCCCATTTTACCACCGGGATTGGCAATGCCGAGGACGAGCGTCTTCGCACCCGCGGCGACCGCTTCGGCAAAGCCCATGCGCGGCAGTCCGAGCGTCAGCTCGCAATCGTCGTGGCGGAATTCGCCGACGCATTCGTCGGGGCGGAACACCGCCAGACCGCGCGAAGTCTTGATACCGACTTCGTCGTTCACATGGCCGAGGTAGAGAAGATAGGGGCTCGCGATCATGAAGTGCCTCTCTGGTGGGGGACAAGGGCATCATGCGAGAAGTTCGGGATCGATGCGCCTTCAAAGACGATGCGAAGCTATAGCCGAAAGTTATACGAAGAAGCCGACGATCGTCGCCGCGCTTGACGCGCCGCCCCGCCTTGCAGAAGGTCGCGCGCTTGACGTCGGCATAGACAAGATCGGGGCAAACGGGTCGATGAGAGGGTTTCTTCGCCGCACATTCGCGGCGCTGTTGCAGCAAGGCATGGTTCACGACGATCGTCCGGTCGCGTGCGGAGCGAGCGCGTGACCGCGTCGGCAATCGACGCGAACGCCGTGACCAGCGCCCTTCCAGTCGATTGGGAGCATCAGCCGCCCGCCAAGCCATCGGCGCGGCGCCTGCTCGGACTCTACCTGCTGCTCGGCTTTGCCGCCGGCCTGCCCTTTTACATGTTCAACGCGGTGCTCGCACTCCGCCTGTCGAAACATGGCGTCGACATCGTCATCATCGGTTTCTTCGCGTGGATCGCGCTGCTGCCGACGTTCAAATTCGCTTGGGCGCCGCTGATCGAGCGCTATGACGTGCCGGGCTTTGCGCGCTTCTGGGGGCGACGGCGCGGCTGGATCATGCTGTCGCAGCTCGGCATCTTTACCGCAATGGTCGCGATGGCCTTCACGTCCAGCGACAAAAGCCTGCCACTGACCGCGTTGTTCGCGATCCTGCTGGCCTTCTGGACGACGACATTGGAGGTCGCCGCCGACGGCTGGCGCATCGAACTCGCCCCCACGCAGGCCGAACAGGCGCCGATCGTCGCGGCCAACCTGTGGGGCTATCGCAGCGCGATGGTCGCGGCGGGCAGCGGCGCGGTCCTGGTTGCCGCCTGGGCCGACTGGACGGTCGCCTATCTGGTCGTCGCCGTGGCGGCCTTCGCACCCTTCCCGATCCTCGCCGCGATGCGGCCCGCGCGCGAAGGCGCGAACGGCCGCGTCACGGCGCTCCTCACGGGTCTGGGCGCCAGCCTCGTCATCCTGCTCGCGGCGACGCTCGTCACGGCAGGCATCGGTTGGCTCCTCCTGTCGGCGGCACAGGGGGCGGGCATTTCGGCGAAGACCAATGTCACCCCCATCGTTCTCGCCGTCGCCCTGCTCCCCTTCGTCCTGCTCGGCCTCGCCCTCCCCCGTATCAACCGCCTGAGCGCCGACGCGATCGCCCGCAAATCGGGTTTCGCCGCGCCTTATGTCGAGCTGTTCTGGCGTTACGGCTATGCCGTGCTCGCGGTGCTTGCCTTCGTGTCGCTCTACCGCATGGGCGACGTGCTGACCTTGACGCTCTCGCAAGTGCTGATGAACGATCGCGGGTACAGCCTGCACCAGATCGGCGTCGCGCAGGGGGTGGTCGCGCTGTCGGCGAGCATGGCGGGCGTCGCGCTCGGCGGTTTTCTGTCGACACGGCTGTCGCTCGGCTGGGCGCTCGGCATCGGCGCGGTGACCGCCGCCGTCGGCAACTGGATCTATGTCTGGCTGGCGTACAGCGCGCCCTCGGATTTCGTCCTCTACACCTCGGTCGCGATCGACCAGTTCGGCAATGGCTTCGCGGGCACCGTGTTCGTCATCTATCTCTCGATGCTCGTCAGCCCGACGCATCCTGCGGCGCAATATGCCCTGCTGTCGGGTTTCGCCTTCCTGCTCCCGCGCCTGCTCGCGGGCGCGTCGGGGTCGATGCAGACGCAGATCGGCTATGACGGATTTTTCCTGCTATCGGGCGCGCTCAGCTTCGCGGCGATCTTCCTGCTACCCGTGATCGCGCGGGTGAAGGGGCGCATCGCGGCATGACGATCGAGACGATTTGCGAACAGGGCTTCGCGCCCGCGCTCGCTGCGGTCGAAAGCGGCCGCATCCGCGGCGCGGCGCTCGGCGTCGTGGGCGCCGACGGCCAAAGCGCCGTGCGCCTCGCCGGAATGGCCGCACTCGTCCCCGAACGCGAGACGCTGACCCGCGACCATTGGTTCGACCTCGCCTCGCTCAGCAAGGTGATCGCGACGACGGTGATGATCCTGAGGCTCGCCGAACAGGGACGCCTCGATCTCGACCGGCCGCTGACCGACGCGATCCCCGACCTCCGCCAATATGACGTCGCGAACGCCGCCGAACGCCGGCTGACCTTTCGCGACTGCCTGATGCACCGCAGCTTCCTACCCGCGGTCGAGCCCCTCTATACCTATGGCGGCGATCCCGCGCGGCTGCGCGCGTTCGTCCTCCAGCGCGAATGGCGGCACGGACCGCCGGTCTATTCGGACATCAACTTCATCCTGCTCGGCATCGCGATCGAGCGCCTGACCGGCGCACCGCTCTCGGACTGGCCGCTCGGCGACGGGCTCGGCTTCGGCCCGCCCCCCGGCCCGGCCGTCGCGACCGAGCATTGCAGCTGGCGCGGCCGCGTCCTGAAGGGCGAAGTGCACGACGAAAATGCCTTCGCACTCGGCGGGGCGCCGGGCCACGCCGGGTTGTTCGGCACCGTCGACGGCGTGCTCGGCTTCGCGCGCGCGCTGATGGCCGGCGAAATCCTGTCGCCGGCGATGCTCGCCGAAATCCGCACCGCGGGCGAGCGCCATCGCACCTGCGGCTGGGAGCGGGCCTTTGCCGGATGGCACGGCGGCGACGCCTGCTCGGCCGATAGCATCGGACATACCGGCTTTACCGGCACGGGCCTGTGGATCGATTTCGAGCGCGGCCTTGCATGGACCCTGCTCACCAACCGGGTCCACCCGACCCGCCACGCCGACAGCGGCATCGCGACGCTCCGCCCTGCCGTGGGCGAGCACGTCATTTCAGCTTGGGACGAACGGACATAATATGACGACATCGATTGGACGCTTCGCCCTCGCATCGGCGCTCGCACTGTCGCTTTCCCTGGCTTCGGCCCATGCCCGGACAGCCCCGGCGCCCGTCCCGCTCCAGACCCTGGTCGAACAGAAGCTGGCCGAAGCCCCCCCGGGTTCGCGCTTCGGCATGCTCGTCACGACGCTCGACGGCGAGATACTGGTGTCGATCGCCCCCGACCAGCGCTTCATCCCCGCATCGAACACCAAGATGTTCACGACCGCGATCGCCTATGCCGAACTGCCTTTGCTCCAGCAGACGGCGAAAGGCGCCGGCGTCCGCCTCGAAGCCGCAGGAAACGGCGCGACCGATGTCGTGCTGCACGGACGCGGCGACGCGGTGCTTTCGAGCGCCGACGACTGCAAGAGCGATTGCCTGCAGACGCTCGCCGACGCGGTCGCCGCAAAAACGCGCCATGTCCGCAACATCGTCGGCGACGACAGCTGGTTCCCCGACGAGCGCTGGAGCCCCGGGATGAGCTGGAACAATATCCAGTCGCGCTACGGCACCGGCGTGTCGGCGCTGACGCTCGACGACAATGAGCTGGTCTTGAAGCTGGCGCCGGGAGCGGTCGGCGCCGCGCCGGCTATTCAGGCGCCGGGCTATTATGCCATCGAAAACCGGATCGTCACCGTCGCGGGCAAGGAAGAGGCGATCGAGGCCGACCGCATGCCGAACAGCCGCATCCTTCGCCTGACCGGCACGGTCGGCGCCGATGTCGCGCCGATGACGCTTCGCTACGGCATCGACGACCCGGCGCATTATGCCGCATGGCGGATGCGCGAGCTGCTCCGCGCGCGCGGCGTCACCGTCGATGGCGAGCCGATGGTCCGCCACCGCCCGCTGACCGCCGCCGACGACCCCGAAAACCGCAAGGGCGCAGCCCCCACCCTGCCCGCCGAGCCCGCGATGCTCGCCGAGCTGCCCGCCCCGTCGCTCGCCGACAATATGGTGCGCATCAACAAGGAGAGCCAGAATCTCCACACCGAGCTGATGCTGCGCCGCGTCGCGCGGCACGCGGGCAGCGGCTCGATCGCCGACGGGCAGGCGGTGATGCACAGGGTGATGACCGAGGCGGGACTCCCCCGGACCAGCTATGACTTTTCGGACGGGTCGGGCATGTCGAGCTACAACCGTATCAGCCCGCGCGCCGCGGTCGGCCTGCTCGGTTGGATCACGCGCCAGTCGTGGAACATGGCATGGCGCGCGACGCTGCCCATCGCGGGGCACGACGGCACGCTGCAGAACCGGTTCAAGGGCACGATCCTCGAGGGCAAGCTGTTCGCCAAGACGGGATCGCTCAACGCATCGCGCGCGCTGTCGGGCTATCTGACGACGCGGAGCGGCAAGACGCTGATCTTCTCGGCGCTCGCCAACGACATGCCCGACGATGACGCCGCGCAGGCCACCGCCGCGGTCGACCGCGCGCTCGTCGCGATCGCCGAAGCGCTCTAGGTCAGTCGGCGGCGGGCGTCAGGGTGAGCCGCGACGCGGCATACCGCTCGACCGCCGCCTTGCTGAACCACAGGGGCTGCATCGCTCCCGCAAGCCACTTGGGATAGAAATCCCGATAGTGCGGTGAGCGCGGATCGGCCGACTGGCCGGGCAGCAGCAGGAAGCGGCTGTTGTCCCACGCGCCGACATCGGCAACGAAGAGATAGCTCGCGCCGTGCGATACGTCGAAGCTGCGTTTGGGGTTGAAACCGCGCGCCATCGGCGTCGTTCCGTCGCCGCCCGACCGGCCGCCCGCGATATTCGGGAAGGCGGCGGCGATTGCGCGGTGCGACGCAGACAGCGGATGCGCGATCGTCACGCGGTGGAGGTCGCCCCATTTCCATCCTGCGGGATCGGCACCGCCGAGTTCGACCGCTTTCTTCCATCCCGCGGCCAGCGCTCCGTCGACCAGCCCATCGCGCGCCGCTGCGGGATCGTCGCCCAGCCTTTTGTCGAGCGAGGCGAGGATGCGCAGCATCTCGGAGAGGTTCACCGAAGGGATCAGGTCGCGCGCCGCGGCGGGCACGATCCGGTCGTAAAAGGCCGTCGATAGCGCCGGCATCACCATTTCATAGAGCAGCGCCGCGGCGCTGTCGGCCTCGATCCCGCAATCCCACCGCCGGAGCAAAGCGGCCGCCGGCGCGGCGTCGGCCGAGGGGCTGGCGGGCAGCAGCTTCAGCAGCGCGCGCGCCGGAAGCGACTGGACGTCGTGCTGGAGCGCGACGCTGTCCTCGATCCGGTGCTTCGGCTGATTGCGCAGCACCTCGGCGATGCGGTCGTAGCGGAAGGGGTCGCTCCAGCTGAAGCTGATGATCCGCTCGCGATACGGATATCCCGCCGGCAGGTTCATCTGGTTCGCCGACGCGAACCAGCCTTCGCGCGGGTTATAGACATGCGGCATATCCTCGACCGGCAAGATACCCGTCCAGTCGAAATCGCCGTCGCCCGGCGCCGGGAACAGCCCGTCGTGCTTCGGCCGGCGCGGCGTGAAACCGATCGTCTGCCAGCCGGTGTTGCCGTCGATGTCGGCATAATGGAGGTTGGTCGGCGACACGTGCAGCTTGCACGACTGCCGCAGCGAGGCCCAGTCTTTCGACAGGTTGATCGCGATGATCGCGAAGCGCTGGTTGGCGCCGGGCAACATGCTGACCGTGGCAAAGGCGACCGCGCGGTTTCGGGCGGCGTCCTGCGACACGATCGGGCGGCCCGCGGCATAGCGCAGCGTAACGCGCTCGCTCGGCGCGCCCTTGACGAGGATTTCGTCCTCGAAGGTCTCGAACGCCTTCCACTCGCCCTTGTGCCAATAGCGACCGGCATCGCCCTCCTTGGTGCGCAGGATAAACAGGTCGGTCTGGTCGATGTGGAAATTGGTGCGCCCGAAGGCGAAGCGATCGGTGTGCCCCTGCATGATGCCGGGCAGCCCCGGCGCGCCCGCCCCGATGACATCGAGCCCCGGCGCCGAGAGGTGGCACATATGACGCGGGCTCGCGCGCCCGATGCCGAGATGGGGGTCGTTGGCGAGGATCGGCCGCCCGGTCGCGCTGCGCGACGGCGAAATGGTCCAGGCATTGCTGCCCAGCGCGAAGCGGTCGGCGCGGCGCCCTTCGGCGTCGAATTGCGCCTCCTGAATGGGGTCGAAAGCGGTCGGACGATTTGCCGGATCGAGGACGCCAAGGTCGGCCTCGCTCACCGCCGCACAGTCGAGCCCTTCGGGAATGGTGAAGGACCATGCGGGGCGCAGCGGCGACATCAACTCGTCGGCTTCGAGAAGCCCGCGCGCCTGGAGCTGCGCCCGGCGCACCTCGTCGTCGGCGTCGCCCATGCCGATCCCGCGGTTGCGCACGAAGTCGGCGATATCCCAGCGCAGCGGGCTGATCCCGAGGATGCCATATTCGAGCGGCAGCGCTGCGGGATCGGCCGCCAGTTCGTCGATCCGCGCGTTCACCCCGGCGACATAACCACGCGCGCATTCGAGCACGTCGGGCGGAAGCGCCGCCAGTTCGGCCTCGACGTCGCCGCGATACAGGAACAGCCGCGCCGCCTTGTCGGCGGCGACGAAACGCGGTCCGAAGGCTTCGGCCATCCGCCCCATGTCGCGGCGATGTTCCATGTCGATCTGGAACAGCCGGTCGCGCGCGACCAGATAGCCCTGCCCGAAGAACGCATCGTGCAGCGACGCCGCGCGGACGTGCGGCACGCCCAGCTCGTCTTCGATCACCTCGACCGGCGCGCGCGCGCCCGACAACCGGGCGGTGCGCGTCGCACCCTTGACCCTCGGTTTCGCCAAAAGGCTTCCGGGCATCGCAACGAGCGCGGCGGAAGCCAGCAGGAACGCACGGCGCTGGATCAACATGTCTCTCCGACAAGGAATGGGGATGGACGAAAGTCCAGCCTATCGCACGGCAGGGCGGCCATGCCATAACAAGCACGCAGCGCCCTATAACTGCAAGCTATCTGCGCGCGGCTCAACGCGTTTCGGCGACATCATTCCCTTGAGCTATATATCCATATATTCAGGTTATTAGCCTAGCTGTTGACCTGCTGCCGCCACCCTGTAACCTCGCTGTCATGGAACCGGCTGTCCGCGCGCCTTGGCCGTCGCGATAGCAGGGCCGTACGAACGGATATCATAGAACATAAGAAGGCGGAGCGAGACATCCGCCGGAACAGTCAGGTGGGACAATAGGGTAAGCCGACCCGGCGCTGCGCCGGGACACGCCTCGGGCGGCGTGCGGCTCATCCCTTGGAAATAAAAAGGGGACTGCATAACATGCGTAATCGTGAACAAATTCGCCTGCCGCTGAGCCGAAAGGCTCGCCTCGGCGCCGCCATGACCGCCATCGCGCTGGTCCATAGCGCCCCGGCGCTGGCGCAGGACGCGGCGACCGCCACGACCGAGAATGTCGAAGCGGCGCCGGGCGACCAGATCATCGTCACCGGATCGCGCGTCGCGCGCGACGGCTTCCAGGCCCCGACCCCGCTCGTCGTGCTGACGCAGCAGGATATTCAGAATACGTCGCCGTCGAACAATATCGCCGACTTCGTCAACCAGATGCCGCAACTCGCCGGCTCGACGCGGCCCGCCAACTCGCGCCTCAACATCTCGAACGGCTCGGCGGGCATCAACGCGCTCAACATGCGCAACCTCGGTGAAAGCCGCGTACTCGTCCTCGTCGATGGCCGCCGCTCGGTCGGTTCGACGATCTTCGGCTGGGTCGACATCAACACGATCCCGCAGGCTCTCGTCGATCGCGTCGAGGTCGTTACGGGCGGCGCATCGTCGGCCTATGGCTCCGACGCCGTCACCGGCGTCGTCAACTTCGTCCTCAACAAGAAGATGGAGGGGCTGCGCATCACCGGCGACATCGGCGTCACCGACAAGGGCGACGGTTTCAACTATTCGGGCAGCGTCGCGGGCGGCCTGTCGTTCGCCGATGGTCGCGGCCACGCCATCTTCAACGCCGAGATCGCGCATCAGGACGGCATCTACGAGATCGATCCGAAGGACCGGCCGTGGAACCATCGCGGCTATCTGGCCTTCGCGAACCCGGCCTATGTCGTGACGAACGGCGTCGGCAACGGCCAGCCGGCCTTCATCACCTTCCGCCAGAACGCCGGCCAGACCAACCAGGCGCCGGGCGGTTTCATCACGGGTTCGGCGGGCAACAACAACGGGCTGCGCGGCCTCTATTTCGGCGACAATGGCCAGGTCAACCAGTTCAACTATGGCTCGTTCAACTCGCCGGCGCTGAACAGCGGCTCTGCAGTGACGCGCACCGTCGGCGGCGACTGGCGCCTCAATGATTCGGGCCGCCGCATCGGCCTCGCGCCCAAGGACGATCGCTGGGGCGTCTTTGGCCGCCTCAGCTACGAGGTCGCCGACGGTGTCGAAATCTTCGCCGAAGGGTCGTACAACAAGCAGGAAGTCTTCTTCAACGCCGGCCCCAACCTCGGTTCGGCCACGCTCGGCACGGTCGGCTGTACCGTCGTCCCCGTCCCCACGACCTGCAACGCCTTCGCGCTGCAAACGCTGGGTGCCGCGCGCCTCGCGGGCGTCAACAGCATCAGCATCACGACGACCGCGGCGGACCTGCCGTTCCGCGGCATCAACAACAAGCGCGCGGTGCAGCGCTACGTCGTTGGCGCCGAGGGCGAGTTCGACGCGTTCGACAAGCCGGCGCGCTGGGACGTTTATGGCCAATATGGCCGCTCGGACCTTCGCGAACAGCTCCGCAACATCATGCACGTCGCGCGCATGACCGCGGCGTCGGACGCCGCCTTCGCCCCCGCCGGTAACGCGGGTGGCTATGCTGCGGGCTCGATCCAGTGCCTGATCAACGTCGACGCCAGCACGACCAACAATGATCCGAACTGCGTCCCGCTCAATCGCCTCGGCATCGGCGTCGCCAATCCGGCGGCGATCGACTATGTGCTCGGCGATCCGTATCGCAAGCAAGTGCTGGAACAGTTCGTCACCGGCGCCAACCTGTCGCTGACGCCCTTCGCTACCTGGGCGGGCGACGTCAGCATCGCGATCGGCGCCGAGTATCGCAAGGAGAAGATCCGCGGCAGCGTTCCGCAGGAATTCCAGCCGATCGCGACGGTCGACGGCACCGGGCGGCCCGGCTTCCGCAACGCCTGGTCGGTCGGCAACTATCTGCCCTTCAAGGGCAGCTACAATGTGAAGGAAGCCTATCTCGAGACCGTGGTCCCGTTGGGCTTTGGCCTCGAGTTCAACGGCGCGGTGCGCGCGACCGATTATTCGACCTCGGGCTATGTCACCACTTGGAAACTCGGCGCGACCTGGGCGCCGATCGAGGATATCCGCTTCCGCGTGACGCGGTCGCGCGACATTCGCGCGCCCAACCTGAACGAGCTGTTCCAGGCGGGTACCGCGAACAGCGATTCGGTACGCAACCCCAAATTCGTCGCGGGCGACCCGACCAGCGGACCGCAATTCTTCCCCTATTCGGGCCTCACGACCGGCAACCCCGACCTGAAGCCTGAAAAGGCGGATTCGTGGAATATCGGCGCGGTGATCACCCCGCGTTTCCTGCCCGGCTTCTCGGCGTCGGTCGATTATTTCCGCATCGATCTCGACGATGCGATCGACACGATCACAGCGCAGGAAATCGTCAACCGCTGCGACGAGGGGCGGCAGGAATATTGCGCTGCGATCACCGAGGATCCGGCGCGTGCGCAGCCCGGCCCGCCGCGCGTGCCGTACCTGCTGATCCGCAGCCAGCCGTTCAACTTCGTCAAAAAGCTGGTGCGCGGCATCGACTTCGACGCCGCCTATCGCCTGCCGGTCGGCGGGGACAGCAGCGTCACGCTGCGCGGCACCGCGACGCGCTATATCGAGAATCTCTCGGACACCGGCATCACCGGCGTCACGCCGGTCAACACCGTCGGCGCGAACGGCGGGCAGGCCAGCACGCCGAAGTGGATTTTCCGCACCAGCCTCAACTACGAGACGCCGACCTTCTCCGGCACCCTCGTCGGCCGCGGGGTCAGCTCGGGTAAATATCTGGCCAATGCGATCGAATGCACGTCAGCGTGCCCGACTTCGACCAGCCAGGCACCGACCTATGACAACAACCACGTCAAGGGGACGTTCTACGTCGACCTCAACCTGACCCAGAAGGTCGCCGTCAAGAGCGGCTCGGAGGCGGAGATCTTCTTCAACGTCACCAATTTGTTCGACGCCGATCCGCTGCTGCTGCCCGAAACCGGCCTCGCCGCGAACAGCACCTTCTCGGACCTGCTCGGCCGTACCTTCCGCCTCGGCGTGCGCTTCAAGATGAAGTGACAAAGCCCCGCTGCGGCGTTGACGTGCAACGCCGCAGCGGGTCGTTCCTTATCGGACGGCTGCCAGCCGCATCGCAGCGCCACCGCCCGGAGCGAGCCACAGCTTGTAGGTGTCGCCCTTCTTCACCTTGATTGTCTCATAGGCGATCCGGTGCCGCGCCTCGGTCAGATAGGTCGCGCCTTCACCGTCCCGGTAAATCGTGGCCGTGTAGGTCATGCCCGGTTCGAGGAAATCGAAGCCGAGCGTCAGCGTGCGTTCGGTGCCGTCATTGACCCCGCCGACATACCAGTCGGCGCCCGCGCGGTCCTTGCGTGCGAAGATGGCATAATCGCCGACCGCGCCCGCGATCAGCTTGCTCTCGGCCCAGTCAGCGGGCACCCGCTTGATGAACTCGAGCTCGCGCGGATATTTCTCCAGCGTCTCGGGAAAATCGGCTGCCATCTGGATCGGCGAATAGATGGCGAGGTAAAGCCCGAGCTGCTTGGCGAGCGTCGAGGCGAGCGGCGCCTTGTTCGCGCCCTCAAGGCTCAGCACCCCGGGGGTGAAGTCCATCGGCCCCGACAGCATCCGCGTATAGACGAGCGTCGGGTCATGCTCGGGGCCGTTCGCGAAGGCGCCCCATGCATTATACTCCATCCCGCGCGCGCCTTCGCGCGCGACCCAATTGGGATAGGTGCGGCGCAGCCCCGTGTCCTTGACGGGTTCGTGCGCGTTGACCGCGACATGATATTTCGCCGCGGTCTCGACGACCTTCAGATGGTGCTGCACCTGACGCTGGCCGTCGTGCCATTCCATCCGCGTCTCCCCCGGTGCGTCGCCCGGCGCTATGATCCCGCCCGCATCGGCGACATAGCCCGTCTTGACCGTCCCGACGCCGAGCCGGCCGTATAGCTTCATCGCATCGTCGAGCTGTGCTTCATAAACCGCAATATTGCCGCCGGTCTCGTGATGCCCGATCAGCTGGACGCGCTTCTTACGTGCATAATCGGTGACCGCCTTCAGGTCGAAATCGGGGGTCGCCTCGGTGAAGCTATATTCGTCGCCATGGCCGAACCAGTTGCCATTCCAGCCCTTGTTCCACCCTTCGACCAGCACCCCGCCGAAGCCGTGCTTCGCCGCGAAATCGATCGTCGCCATGGTGCGCTCGGTCGTCGCGCCATGCTTCGGCCCTTCGGCCCAGCTCCAGTCGCCGCGGATCATGCCCCACCAGATGCCGACATATTTCATCGGCTTGAACCAGCTGACATCGCCGAGCTTGTTCGGTTCGTTGAGGTTGAGCTCAAGATCGCTTTCGACCAGTCCCGCTGCGTCGTCGGCGATGCGGATCGTACGCCAGGGCGTCGCGAACGGCAGGTCGCGAATAACACGCGGCCCGCGCGACGAGGGCGACAGCGTCGCGCGGAACTTCTGCCCATCGGCGCGTTTCAGCCACATGCCCGAATAGTCGACGAGCGCCGCCTCGTGGAACGCAAGGTGCGTGCCGTCGTCGAGCCGCATCGTGATCGGCGTGTGCGCGGTCGCGACCGCGTCGATCGGGGTTTCCTGATAGACCTGCTCGTAGCGGTTCCATTCGCCGCCGGGTATCCACCAGGCGGTGCCCTTCGGCGCGATGTCGAATTCGGTGAATTCGTCGGCGATCTTCGCGGTCTTCAGCCCCGGCTGCTCGGGCAGTTCGTAGCGAAAGCCGATGCCGTCGTCGAACAGGCGGAAGCGGACATTCATCAGATGCCCGCCCCAGCTTTCATTCTGGCGGAAACGGACGAGCAACTCGTTATGATGGTCGCGGACGAAGCGGCGTTCGCCCCACGGCAATTCCCACCGCGCGTCGCCCTTCGCGCGCTCGACGCTTTCGATCGCGAAACCGCGCTGAAGGCCGATCCGGTCGGCGAGGATGAAGCCGAGCTTCGACGGCGCGATCAGCAACTTGCCCTTGCGCGACAGCGACCAGGTTGGGCGCTGGTCGTTGTCGGTCGCGACGGTGAGCGTGATCGACCCGTCGGGCGAGGTCGCGGTCGGCGGCGCTTCCTGCGCCGCGGCGGGGGCCGCGACGGCGGCGGCGAGGAGCAACAGGTTACGCATTTTTCGTTTCTTTCATATCGAGCCACAGCGCACCCGCCGGCGGCAATTCTTCCATGTCAGCGCCGTTCACCGTCAGCATCGGCGCGCCGCCCGCCGTGTGCGCGGCGACCGCCACCGGTGCGGCGCCGAAATTGAAGAGGCAGCGGATATGCTGGCCGCCGGCCACCCGGTCGAAGCCGAGCAGGTCGCCCTCGGTTACCCAACGCGCATTCGCGCCGTGCCGCAGCGCCGGGTTCGCATCGCGCAGCGCGATCAGGCGCCGTGTGAGCGCGAGCATCGATTGCGGGTCGGCGTCCTGCCGGTCGACCGCGAGCGCGGCGTGGTCGGCGCCGAGCGGCAGCCAGGGCGCGGCATCGGAGAAACCGGCATGCGCCGCGCCCGCGACCCACGGCAGCGGCGTGCGCGCGCCGTCGCGCGACAGCGTGAGCGGCCAGTTCTTGAGCGCTTCGGGGTCCTTCACCAGCTCGAACGGGATATCGACCTGCCCCAGCCCCAGCTCTTCTCCATTATAGAGGATGATGCTGCCGCGCAGCGCGCAGAGCAGCGCCATCTTCATCCGCGCAAAGGCTTGGCGGTCGACGCCCTCCGGGGTCCAGCGCGACACCGCGCGCGGCGCATCGTGATTCTCGAACGCCCAGCTCGGCCAGCCCGTACCCGGCGTATCGGGCCAGGCATCGGCGGCCTCGCGCACCAGCTTCGGCGTGAGGCGGTCGGCGTAGAGGAAGTTGAAGCCATAAGCGCTGTTGAGCCGCCCTTCGCCCTCGGTGAAGCTCTTCATCTCGCGCAGCGCATCGTCGCCGCCGACTTCGGCGACGGTGAAACGGCCGGGATATTCGTCGGTCAGCGCGCGGATACGTTCGAGGAACAGTGGGATGTCGGGGTGCGACTGATTGTAGATTTTCTGCTGGAAGTCGAACGGCCGCGTGCGCACCTTGTTCGACGGCGGTGCCGGCGGATTGTCGCGGAGTTCGGGGTCGTGCATCGAAAAGTTGATCGCATCGATGCGGAAGCCGTCGACGCCGCGGTCGAGCCAGAAGCGCACGACCCCCAGCAACGCATCCTGCACCGCGCGGTTGTGGACGTTGAGCTGCGGCTGGCTGGCGAGGAAATTGTGCAGATAATATTGGCCGCGCCGCGCGTCCCACGTCCATGCCGGGCCGCCGAACACCGACTGCCAGTTGGTCGGGGGCGAGCCGTCGGGCTTCGCGTCGGCCCAGACATACCAGTCGGCCTTGTCGCCATGCTTGCCCGCACGGCTTTCGGCGAACCATTGGTGCTGGTCGGACGTGTGCGCAAACACGAGGTCGGTCGTGACCTTCAGCCCCAGCCTGTGGGCTTTCTCCACCAGCGCGTCGAAATCGGCGAGCGTCCCGAAAATCGGATCGACCCCGCAATAATCGGCGATGTCGTATCCGAAATCGTCCATCGGTGAGGGGTAGAAGGGCGACAGCCAGATCGCGTCGACGCCGAGCGAGGCGATATGGCCGAGCCGCGCGGTGATGCCCGCGAGGTCGCCGACGCCGTCGCCGTTCGAATCGGCAAAGCTGCGCGGATAGACCTGATAGATCGCCGCGCCCTTCCACCACGGGGCGGCGGGGCTGGTTGCGATCTGGTCCTGAACGAGGGGGCTGGTCGTGGTCACGCGTACTTTCGCTTATTCGCTGGCCTGGCAGATGGCGGTGCCAAAGGCGGGGATGGAAAGATGGATGCTGCCCGGCGCGGCAGGGCTTACCGGGCAATCGCCATGGAGCGCGGTAAAGCCCGCGCTTTTCATATCGATGGCAATATTCGCCGACAGCGACGCCGCCGACGTATTGAACGCGAGCAGCACTTCGCGCCCGGTGTCGGGATCGAAACGCGACACCGCAAGCAATCCGGGCTTGTCGGAGAAAGCGCGAACCTTCGTCGCCCCGCGCGTCAGCGCGGGGGTCTTACGCCGGATTTCGGACAGCGCCGCGATGTGGCGATAGAGCGGATGCGCGGGATCGAAATTGGCGGTCGCCGTCGTCGCATCGCTGCCGATCAGGTCATTGTCGTTATAGGCTGCGACCTGTGACGCGAACATATCCTCGCGCGCGAGCTGGTCCTTGTCGTCGGAGACGAAGCCCTGCTCGTCGCCATAATAGATGGTCGGCACCCCGCGCAGCGTCAGCAGCATCGAATGGCCGAGCATCACCCGATGAAGCAGTTCGGGTTCGCTCGCCCCCAGGTTCGCCTGCTTAACAAACATCGCAAAACGGCCCATGTCATGGTTGCCGAGGAAGGTCGGAAGCTCCTGCGCCCCGCCTGCTCCGCCCTTGTAGAGCGCATCGCCGTCGAACAGCTTCGCGAACTGTTCTGTGCCTTTCGTCCCGCTCACCGCATCGATCGCCGCGCGCGCGAAACCGAAGTCGAGAACCGCCGGGAGGCCCGCTGCATGCGTGTACCAGGCGAGCGCGCCCGGATCGACGGCATCGACATAGACTTCGCCGAAGATGTGGAAATTCGGAATGCCGCGCGCCTTCGCGCGCGCCAGCATCGCGGGCACGAACGCCTGCCAGAATTCGGGGTTCACATGCTTCGCGGTATCGATGCGGAAACCGTCGATCCCGAATTCGTCGATCCAGCGGCCGTAGATGTCGATGAAGCCCTCGACGACGCGCGGATTCTCGGTCGCAAGGTCGTCGAGCCCGGCGAAGTCGCCATAGAGCGATGATTCGCCGACCCAGTCGCTGTTGCCGCGATTATGGTAGTAAATCGGGTCGTTGAGCCAGGCGGGGACCTTCACCTTCTCCTCGCCCTTCGGCACGACGGGCGTATAGGCAAACGCCGGATCGGTCAGTTTCTGCCAGTTGCCGGCGTCGGCGACATGGTCGCCCGCGAAACCCGGATTGATCGGCGCGCCGTTCACGCCGCCGCGCCGCGAAGCGGGATAATCGGCGAGGCTGCGATAGCGGAAGCCTTCCCCCGCGCCCTCCTTATAGGTGATGACGTCGGCGGTGTGGTTGGCGATGATGTCCATATAGACCTTCATCCCCCGCGCGTGCGCCGCATCGACGAACGTCTTGAATTCCGCATTGGTGCCGAAATGCGGATCGACCTGTGTGAAGTCGGTCACCCAATAGCCGTGATAGCCCGCGCTCTCGTCGCCTTTCGCTCCCTGCACCGGCTTGTTCTTGAAGATCGGCGCGAACCAGATCGCGGTGACCCCCAGGCCCTCGATATAATCGAGCCGTTTCGTGAGCCCCGCAAGGTCGCCGCCGTGGAAGAAGCCCTTGGCCGAAGGGTCGTAACCGGTCGCGAGCCGGTCGCCCTTGAGCCCACCCCGGTCATTCTTCGGATCGCCATTCTCGAAACGGTCGGGAAGGACGAAATAGATCACCTCGTCTTCGGGCGGCCGCTGGCGGAAATCGCTGGCCGGTCCCGCGGCGCCGAGGGTCATTGCGAGTATCGATGCCAAAAGGCTCATGCGGGCACTCCTGCCGCGCAATGCTGCGCGATAAAATCCTCGTGGGCGGGTAGCTGCGACGCAGTGCGCGCGACGATCGTTTCCACATCGGCGAAAAAACCCGCCAGCTCGTCGCGCGTCAGCTGGTCGGCCATCGGGTGATAGCCGCGCGGCACGATATTCTGGCCGGTCAGGACCTGGAACCAACCGATTTCGACGAACAGCTCGTCGGCTTCGCGGACGATCTGGCCCTGACTGCGGAACAGCGCGATCTTCTGCGCCAGCGTATCGGGGATCGCCATCTCGCGGCAGCGGATCCAGAAGGGCGAGTCGGTGCGCTCGTTCGCGTGATAGTGGAGAATGACGAAGTCGCGGACGCGCTCGTAGTCGAAGCGGACGCGCCGGTTATAGGCATCGATATTGGCGGCGTCGAAATCGCGGTCGGGAAAATGCGCGAGCAGCTTGGCGATGCCGTTCTGGATCAGGTGGATGCTCGTCGATTCAAGCGGCTCGAGAAAACCCGAAGCGAGGCCGAGCGCGACGACATTGGCGTTCCACGCCTGCTTGCGCATGCCCGTCCTGAAGCGCAACGTCCGCGGGTCGGCGAGCGGGCGGCCTTCGATATTGGCGAGCAGGGTTGCGGTCGCTTCATCCTCGCTGATGAAATCGCTGCAAAAGACATGCCCGTTGCCGGTCCGGTGCTGGAGCGGGATGCGCCACTGCCAGCCGGCCTTGTGCGCAATCGCCCGCGTATAGGGCCGCGCCGGGCCGACATTTTCGCTCGGCACCGCGATCGCGCGGTCGCAGGGGAGCCACTGCGTCCAATCCTCGAACCCGGTTTCGAGCGCACCTTCGATCAGCAGCGCGCGAAAGCCCGAACAGTCGATGAAAAGCTCGCCTTCGATCGCGGAGCCATTTTCCAGCACGACGGCTTCGACATGGCCGCTTTCGCCGCCCCGCCGGACGCTGGCAATCTTGCCTTCGGTGCGTTCGACCCCGGCCGCCTCGGACACCTTGCGCAGATAGGCCGCATAGAGCGCGGCGTCGAAATGAAAGGCGTAGGCGATGCCGTCGAGGCTGGTGTTCGGGATTTGCGGCAGCCGTGCAAAGCGGTTCTGCCGCCCTGCGGTTTCGTTCAGCGAATAATCGCCGAGCCGACCCGCGGCACCCTCATTCCGGCCGCGAAGCCAATATTGCTGGAACGGCAGCATGCCGAGGCTGCGGCCGATCTGGCCGAAGGCGTGCGTATAGACGTCGCCGATCCGGCCCCAATCGTGAAACTGGATGCCGAGCTTGAACGTCCCGCCCGTTTCGCGGATGAACTCATTCTCGTCGATGCCGATCAGCGCGTTGAACAGGCGGATCGCGGGGATCGTCGCCTCGCCGACCCCGACGGTGCCGATCTCGTCGCTTTCGACCAGGTGGATCGACAGATTGTCCATCGTTCGCGACAGCGCCGCGGCGGCCATCCAGCCCGCGGTTCCGCCGCCGACGATGACGACCTTCGTGATGCGGCTGTCGCCCACCCTGTTCCTTCCCTTTCGTCCGGAAGCGGGCCGGACTTGCCGGCCGGCCCGCCGATCCCGTCAGAACTTATAGGTGATGCCGGCCATGAAGTTGCGACCATAATTCTGATAGTCGCGGATCTGGCGCGGGTCGTTGTTGTAATAGGTCACGAACGGCTCGTTGGTCAGGTTCGACGCCTGGAACAGGATGCCCAGCCCTTCGAGCGCGCCGCTCTGGAAGGTATAGCCGATCTGCGCGTCGACGACGAATTCGCTCTTTGCCATGAACATGTCGCGCGCGAGGCTGATCGTCGACACCTCGGCAAGGAACTTCGAACGATAACGACCCGACGCCCGCACTTGGAAGCCGTCCTTTTCGAAATAGGCGGTTCCGTTGATGACCCATTTCGACAGGCCGGGCATCGAGATCGGATCCTCGCCACCTTCGCGCACGCGGCTCTTGGTATAGGAGGCGCTGCCGAGCACGCCGAAGCCGTCGAGCGACTGGGTGAAATTGGCGAAGGGCAACGAGAAGGAGGCTTCGGCGCCATAGATGCGCCCGGCGTTGCCGTTCAGCCACTGCTTGCTGAGGCCGGCGCGCGTGCCGACCGTTCCGCCATCGGGGACCTCGAAATCGGTGAAGTCGAACGGATTGACCTGCCGATAGATGTAATTTTCGAGATATTTGTAAAAGCCGCCGATCGAGACATAGCCGCCCTGCCCGAAATATTTCTCGAGCCCGATATCGACCGTGTCGGCCATCAGCGGACGCAGCCGTGCGTTGCCGAGGTCGAGCGACCAGGGCGAGGCGTTGACGTCGGTGTTGTTGCGCTTCGACGTGTCGAAATTGACGCCGCCGCCGGGCTTCAGCTGATCCATGCGCGCACGTGCCAGCACGCGGGCGGCGCCGAAGCGCAGGAAAGTGTTGTCGGCAAATTCGACCGACAGGTTCAGGCTCGGCAGGATGTCGGTATATTTGGTACCGTCGGTGACGGGGGTCGACTGGGTCACGCCGCCGACGACCTGCGCATAGAAGCTCGATCCCGTCTGGTCCGAGTGGACGATCTGGACGCCGACATTGCCGCGGATCGGCGTACTGCCCGCATCGGCGTCGAAATTCGCCTGCACGAAGCCGGTGAGCACCTTTTCGCGGATCGTATAGTCGTTGAACACACGCGCCGGATCGAAGCCCGCGCCGTCGGTCAGCGTATAATTGCCGTCGTTATAGTAACGCCAGCTGTCGAACGCGACCATGCCCGGGATGCCGATGAAGTCGAGCGACACCGGATCATAGAGATAGTCGGCGGGTACGGCGGTATTCGCGGGATAATTTTCGCTGGTCAGCACGAAACCGCGGTCGTCGAGGCTCTTCTTGCGGTCCGAATAATTGGCGCCGACACGGATGCTGCTGAGCACGCCGTCCAGTTCCTGCGTCGCCTGCACGCGCAGCGATTTCAGTTCGTCCTTGATACGCGGCGTGTTGACGAAACCGTCCTGGCAGTTGGGCACCGCGCCGCCGCAGCTGTTCCAGCCCTGCGGGTCGGTGATCACGAACAGATTGGGGTCGGAATAGTCGAGCGACGGGTCGAACATGATGCCGCCCTTGCGGCGCATCTCGAAGCCCAGCGCGGTTTCGCGTGCACCGACGCCTGCGCCGCGGCCGGTGCCGAGATAGATTTCGAGATTTTCCTCGGTCTTCTTGACCCGCGAATAGCCAAGATCGAGTTCGAGCGTCAGCTTCTCGTTCGGTTTGAACTGCGTGTTCCAGCCGCCGGCGATTATCGTCGAGTTGCGGTGGACGACGTCGTTGCGCATCACCGCCTCGGTGCCCGTCCACACACCCTTCGTCACGAGCCCGTCCTCGATCGTGAAGCCCGGCTGGAGCGTCGAATTGCCCCAGAAAAGCGGGAATTCGATGCCGCGCAGGCGCTGCTCGTCCTTGAACTTCGACCAATAGCCGTCGATCGTCGTGTGAAACTTGTCGCTCGGCTGCCATTCGACGACCGCCATCACGCCGTCGCGCTTGAGCTCGTTCGATTTCACATAGGGCTTGGCGCCGCCGATGATGAAGCCGGTGTTCGTGCCATCGGTCGCCTCGGGGTAGCCCCACGCGTTGAAACGCTCTTCGGCGGTCGGCGACTGCATGCGTGCATAGCCGATCGCCCAGCCGAGCGTGCCGTCGGCATTCTGGTCGATGTACGAGATATTGGCGCGGTAGCCCTTGTTCGAAATATCGGGGTTGAGCTTGCCGAGGTCGTTGATTTCGAAGCGCGCCCCGGCCGCGATCGCGCGCTTGCCATAGGCGAGCGGACGCACCGTGCGCATGTCGATCGTGCCGCCGATCGCCTGCCCGATCAGCGACGCGTCGGGGGTCTTGTAAACGATGGCGCCGTTGAGCAGTTCGGACGGATATTGGTCGAGCTCGACGCCGCGGTTGTTGTTCGCCGAAACCTGTTCGCGGCCGTTGAGCAGCGTCGTGGTAAAATCGGGGGCGAGGCCGCGGATCGACACGACATTGGCGCGGCCATCGAGGCGCTGCGTCGCGAGGCCCGGCAGGCGCGAGAGCGATTCGGCGATCGAGAGGTCGGGCAGCTTGCCGATATCTTCGGCCGAGACGACCTCAACGATCGAGGTGCTGTTCTTCTTCGCCTGGACCGAATTGTTGATCGCGCTGCGGATGCCGCTGACGACGATCTCGCCTTCGGCCGGCGCCTCATCGACGGGGGCCGTGCCGGCGTCTTGCGCCATCGCGGCGCCGGGCATGAAAGCGGTCAAGGCAAGGCCGAGCGCGATGGCGCTGGCACCGCGGCGAAGATTGGTCGGCATGGTCATAGTGGCTCCCCTGGCACGGACGGGCGGTCTTGACCCATGCACCGGGAGGGGGGCCGCAAGGCGTCCGTCAGGCTCCTCTCCGGCACGTGGGCTTTACCCATCTTGAGCCTCGCAATTGAAACCAATCACGCCGCGCCGCCATAGGGTATACGTATACGCATAATATGCAGTGGGGTACCGTGTCGCCGAAATGTCACGCTTTTGCGCCTGTCGCCGCGGCATCGGGGCCCATGCAAATTCTTGGCATCGACCGGACCAATCGCTAGGCTCGCAGCAAGGCAGCCGCCAGCGACAAGGCCGCCATGACCGGGAGACGAGCATGGGGCGCCAGCCCTCCGCCAAGCCGACGAGCTTCGATATCGCCTATCTGGCGGGCGTCTCGCAGCCCACCGTGTCGCGTGCGCTGCGCGGCAGCAAATCGGTGAGCGCGGCGACGCGCGCGAACATCGAACGCATCGCGCGCGAACTCAACTACACCGTCGACAAGAACGCCTCGAGCCTGCGCTCGCAGCGCACGCACACGCTTGCCCTGCTCTTCTTCGAGGACCCGACTCCCGACCAGTCGATGATCAACCCCTTCTTCCTGTCGATGCTCGGATCGATCACGCGCCAATGCGCGCTGCGCGGCTATGACCTGCTCATCAGTTTCCAGCAGATGCACAACGACTGGCACGTCGCCTATCAGGACAGCCACCGCTCCGACGGCATCATCCTCCTCGGCTACGGCGACTATCAACTCTATCGTTCAAAGCTCGAGCATCTGGTCGAAATGGACACCAAGTTCGTGCGCTGGGGATCGGTGTCGGACGACAGCATCGGGCTGACCGTCGGGTCGGACAATGTCGGCGCGGGGGTGCAGGCGGGCCGGCACCTGATCGAGATCGGGCGGCGCACCATCGCCTTCCTCGGCGATGCGTCGGACCATGCGCCCGAATTCCAGGACCGCTACGCCGGGCTGTGCCGGGCGATGAAGGCGGCGGGGCTGTCGCCCGACCCCGCGTTGCAGCGCGACGCGGTATCGTCCGAGGAATCGGGCCACGCCGCGGCGCGCGCGCTGCTCGCGAGCGGGCGGTCTTTCGACGCCATTTTCGCGGCAAGCGACCTGATCGCGATCGGCGCGATGCGCGCGCTGACCGAAGCGGGACTTCGCTTGCCGCACGATGTTGCGATCATCGGCTTCGACGACATCCCGGCCGCCAACCTCACCTCGCCGACGCTGACCACCGTGATGCAGGATATGAAGAGCGCTGGCGAACTGCTTGTCGACGCGCTGCTCCGCCGCCTCGACGACCTCCCCGTCGAGCGCGCAGTCCTGCCCACACGATTGATCAAGCGGCAGAGCACCGCGGTTTAACGTATTCGTATACGCACCCGCCGCGCGGCTTGCCCTCGCTCCCCCGCGCTGCAATCTTCGCGGCGCGCGAGCCGCATCAGCCGCCGCCGGGGAGAGTGAGATGGAAAAGCCGCGGCAGGGCTTTCGGGGCCTGTGGAACATCAGCTTCGGTTTTCTGGGAATCCAGATCGGCTTCGCGCTGCAAAATGCGAACATGAGCCGCATCTTCCAGACGCTCGGCGCCGAACTCGAATCGCTGCCCGCGCTGTGGATCGCCGCGCCGCTCACCGGCCTGCTCGTCCAGCCGGTCATCGGCCATATGTCCGACCGCACCTGGCTCGGACGCCTCGGGCGCCGCCGCCCCTATTTCCTCGCCGGCGCGATCCTCGCCGCGCTCGCGCTGTTCATCATGCCCGAATCCTCGGTGCTCTGGTTCTCGGTGCTGATGCTCTGGGTGCTCGATGCGTCGATCAATGTTTCGATGGAGCCGTTTCGCGCCTTTGTCGGCGACATGCTGCGCCGCGACCAGCACAGCATCGGCTATGCGGTACAGACCTTCTTCATCGGCGTCGGCGCGGTCGCAGGATCGGCCTTTCCCTGGCTGCTCGACCAGTTCGGCATCGCCAACACCGCGCCGCCGGGGTCGATCCCCGACACGGTGCGCTACAGCTTCTGGGCCGGCGGCCTCGCTTTCTTCCTTTCGGTGCTGTGGACCGTTCTCACGACGCGCGAATATTCGCCCGAAGACATGGCGGCCTTCGCCGAGAGCGATACCGTCGCCGACAGCCCCGACACCCTCCGCCTGCTCGCTGCGCGCGGCTTCACCGGCAGCGCGATTTGGGCGGCCGCCGGCCTTGCCATTGCCTTCCTTGTCGCCGAGTTCCGCCTCGAAAAGGAAATGTATCTGCTCGCCACGCTCGTCGCGGGCTATGGCCTCGCCAGCGCGACCGCGATCGCGCTCGCGCGTGCGGGGCGCAGCAACAACATGCTCGCGCATATCGTCGGCGATTTCGCGGGCATGCCGCCGGTGATGAAGAAACTCGCGCTGGTGCAATTCTTCAGCTGGTCGGCGCTGTTCATCATGTGGATCAACACCACGCCGGTGGTCGCGCAATATATGTTCGGCAGCAGCGATCCCGCGTCGCCCGCCTACCAGGCAGGGGGAAACTGGGTCGGCGTCCTGTTCGCCGCCTATAACGCCGTTGCGGCGATCGCCGCGCTCACCCTCCTCCCCTGGCTGTCGCGGCGCGTCGGGCAGGCGCGCACGCACATGATCTGCCTGCTCGTCGGCGCGGCGGGGTTCGCGAGCTTCCTTTTCCTGCGCGACCCGCAAGCGCTGCTCGTGTCCGAAATCGCGATCGGCATCGCCTGGGCGTCGATCCTCGCCATGCCCTATGCGATCCTCGCCTCGAACCTGCCGCAGGCCAAGCTCGGCATTTATATGGGACTGTTCAACATCTTCGTCGTCGTGCCGCAGCTGCTGGTCGCGACGGTGATGGGGCAGGTCATGAAAGCGCTCTTCCCCGGCGAGCCTGTCTACACGATGGGTTTCGCGGCGGCGGCATGGGTGATCGCGGCCATCGCGATGCTGCGCATCGTCCCGATGGTTCCCCACGGGAACAGCGCAGTCACGGCCCCGCGTTGAATTCGGCCACCAGATCGAAACGGTCGCCGCGGAACAATTGCCGGACATGCGTGACGACGCGGCCCGCGCGCCACGTCGTGCGGTCGAGTTCGAGGCACGCCGCGCCGGGACCGATCCCCAGCAGCGCCGCCTCCTTTCGCACCGGGTTCACCGCCCGGATGACGTGCCGCGCCTGCGTCCAGGGGATATGACCGAGCAGCCAGGTTCCCGGCGCCTCCTTCGCGAAGTCCGCCCCCGCCGCCGCGGGCACTTCACCGAGCGCGATGAAGCGGCGTTCGAGCGCGAAGGGCTCGCCCGCCGCCCGGTGCACGCCCTCGATCCGCAACGCCGGTCCGGCAAACAGGTCGTCAGCCGCGTCCGCAGCTTCGAGCGACGCCAACTCCCAGCAATAGGCCTCGCCGCGCGCCGCGATCAGCTCGGCAAGGTCGGGCACCGTCATCACCGCCGAATGGACTGGCGGATGCGCCACGAAAGTCCCCGCCTTGCGGCGCCGCTCGACCAGCCCCGAGGCGGCGAGTTCGCCGAGCGCCTTGCTCACCGTCGCGCGCGCGCAGCCATAGCGCGCCGCGAGTTCCTGTTCGGTGGGCACGCGGTCGCCGGGGCGCCACTCGCCCGACTGGATCGAGGCGGCGATCTCTTCGCGGATGCGCCGTGCGGGGTTCACGCGAGCAACCGCGCGACGCACGCGCGATAGGCGGCGGCGATGGGTTCGGCATCGACATGACGACCCTTCTCGACGCATTTGACGCCCGCGCGCCACACGCCGTCGATCGCGCCTGCGCGCGCGGCGAAAATCCAGCGATCGAGTAAGGTCGCATCGTCGGTCCCGGCAAAGGCGGGATGATCGAGGTCGAGCGACACGATGTCGGCGGCATGGCCGACGGCGAGACCCGCGGACACGCCGAGCGCGTGCGCGCCCCCCGTCACCGCATGTCCGAACAGGTTCGCCCCGACGAACGGCGCGTCCTCGCGCGCCAGCAACGCGCGTGCGCGCTGCGCCAGCCGCTGCGAATATTCGAGCGCGCGCAGTTCCTGCGCCGCGTCGACGAGGATGTTGCTGTCGGTGCCGATCCCGAAACGCCCGCTCGCAGCGAGGTAATCGACCGCCGGGAAGATGCCGTCGCCCAGATTGCCTTCGGTGATCGGGCACAGCCCCGCGACCGCGCCGCTCGCGGCGAGCCGCACCACTTCGCGCTCGTCGAGATGCGTCGAATGGATCAGGCACCAGCGTTCGTCGACCCCGGTGTTGTCGAGCAGCCATTCGACCGGCCGCGCGCCGCTCCACGCGACGCAATCGGCGACCTCCTTCACCTGCTCGGCGGCGTGGATATGCACCGGCCCCGTCGGCGACATGGTCAGCAATGCGGTCAGTTCTTCGGGCGTCACCGCGCGCAGCGAGTGCGGCGCGACCCCCAAATTCGCGTCGCCCGACAGCTTCGACCGCGAAGCGCCGAGAAGCTTGGCAAAGCCGTCGATGTCATTGAGGAAGCGCCGCTGGCCGGGGCTCGGCGCCGCGGCGCCGAAGTTGCCGTGCGCATAGAAAACGGGAAGCAGCGTCAGCCCGATCCCCGTCGCCGCGCTCGCCTGCGCAATCGCCCCCGCCATCTCGGCCGGGTCGGCATAGGCCGCGCCTGCCGGATCGTGATGCAGGTAATGAAACTCGCCGACGCGCGTGAAGCCCGTTTCGAGCATCTCGGCATAGGCCTGCGCGGTGATCGCCGCGACATCCTCGGGCGTCAGCCGGTCGAGGAAGCGGTACATGATCTCGCGCCAGCTCCAGAAATTGTCGTCGGGACGGCTGCGGCGCTCCGAAAGCCCCGCCATCCCGCGCTGGAAGCCGTGGCTGTGGACGTTGCATAGCCCCGGCAGGCCGACGCGGTGACGATCGTCGCCCTCGGCCGCCTCGACCCCGACCTCGACCTTCGCAATCCGGCCGTCGGCGATGTGCAGGCGCACGTCCTTTTTCCAATCGTTGCGAAGCCACGCGCGTTCGAACCAGAGAGAAGTCATCGTCCGTCCTCATATTATGTCTAGACATAATGGCGCATTCGAACGACACTGTCCAGATGGAGCAGATCTGGATCAACGCCCGACTCGCAACGATGGCCGACGACGCACTCGGCCTGATCGACGATGGCGTCGTGGCGGCAGCGAATGGCCGGATCGTCTACGCTGGCCCCGCCGACGGCGCCCCGGCGACCGCGCAAAAGGTCGTCGACTGCGAAGGCCGGCTGATCACCCCGGGCCTGATCGACTGCCACACGCACCTCGTCCACGGCGGCAACCGCGCGAACGAATGGGCGATGCGCCTCGAAGGCGCGAGCTATGAAGAGATTGCCCGTGCGGGCGGCGGCATCGTCTCGACAATGCGCGCGACGCGCGAAGCTAGCGAAGATGATCTTATCGCAAGCGCCCTGCCCCGCCTCGACGCATTGATCGCCGAGGGCGTCACGACGATCGAAATCAAGTCGGGCTACGGGCTTTCGACCGACGACGAGCTCAAGATGCTGCGCGCCGCGCGCGCGCTCGGCGAGCACCGCAACATCCGCGTCGAGCCGACCTTCCTCGGCGCCCATGCGCTGCCCCCCGAACATAAGGGCGACAGCGACGCCTATATCGACCTCGTCGTCGGCGAGATGATCCCCGCCGCCGCGCCGCTCGCGACCGCGGTCGACGCCTTTTGCGAAGGCATCGGCTTCTCGCCCGCGCAATGCGAGCGCGTGATCGAGGCGGCCAAGGCGCACGGCCTCGCGGTCAAGCTCCACGCCGAACAATTGTCGGCGCTCCACGGCAGCGCACTCGCCGCGCGGCACGGCGCGCTCTCAGCCGACCATCTCGAACATGCGACCGACGACGATGTCCGCGCGATGGCCGCGGCGGGCACCGTCGCGGTGCTGCTTCCCGGCGCCTATTATTTCATGCGCGAGACCAAATTGCCGCCGATCGACGCGATGCGCCGCCACGGGACGCGCATCGCGCTCGCGACCGACAACAACCCCGGCACCTCGCCGACGACTTCGCTGCTGCTGATGCTCAACATGGGCGCGACCTTGTTCGGGCTGACGGTGGTCGAAGCGCTGCGCGGCGTCACGGTCAACGCCGCCGCCGCGCTCGGCCTGTCCGCCGAAACCGGCACGCTCGAGCCCGGCAAGGCGTGCGACCTCGCGATCTGGGACGTCACCGACCCCGCCGAGCTGGTCTACCGCATCGGCTTCAACCCGCTTCACCAACGCATCAAGGACGGACAATGATCATCACCCCCGGCGCCATGACGCTCGCCGACTGGCGCGAAATCTATGAGGGCGCGAGCGCCGAATTGAGCGACGGCGCATGGGACGCGATCGACGCGAGCGCCGCCGCGGTCGCGCGCATCGTCGCGAAGGGCGCGCCCGTCTACGGCATCAACACCGGCTTCGGAAAGCTCGCGAGCGTCCGCATCGCCGACGACGAGCTGTCGACGCTCCAGCGCAATATTGTGCTCAGCCACGCCGCGGGCACCGGCGCGCCGTCGCCCGCCCCCATCGTGCGGCTGATGATGGCGCTCAAGCTCGCGAGCTTCGGCATGGGCGCCTCGGGCGTGCGCCGCGAGACGGTCGCGATGATCGAAGCGATGCTCGAACTGGGCCTCACTCCCGTCGTCCCGTCGCAGGGTTCGGTCGGCGCGAGCGGCGACCTCGCGCCGCTGTCGCACATGGCCGCGGCGATGATCGGCGTCGGCGAAATCGAGGTCGGCGGCCAGACCCTGCCCGCCGCCGACGCGCTGGCGCAGGCTGGCCTCGTCTCGCTCGACCTCGGCCCCAAGGAAGGGCTCGCGCTGCTCAACGGCACGCAATTCTCGACCGCCAACGCGCTCGCCGGCCTGTTCCGCGCCGAAACCATCTTCCGCTCGGCGCTGATTACCGGCGCGCTCTCGACCGAGGCGGCCAAAGGCTCCGACGCACCCTTCGACGCGCGCATCCATGCGCTGCGCGGCCATGCCGGGCAGCGCGAGGTCGGCGATACGTTGCGCACGCTGATGGCGGGATCAGCGATCCGTGCCTCGCACGCTATCGACGATCCGCGCGTGCAGGACCCCTATTGCCTCCGCTGCCAGCCGCAGGTGATGGGCGCCGCCCTCGACCTGCTCCGGCAGGCCGGCACGACACTGGGCATCGAGGCCAACGGCGTGTCGGACAACCCGCTGATCTTCGCCGACACCGACGAGGCGCTGTCGGGCGGCAATTTCCACGCTGAGCCCGTCGCCTTCGCCGCCGACATGATCGCGATGGCATTGTGCGAGATCGGGTCGATTTCGGAGCGCCGCATCGCGATGCTCGTCGACCCCGCGCTCTCGGGTCTCCCCGCCTTCCTCACCCCGCGCCCCGGCCTCAATTCGGGCTTCATGATCCCGCAGGTTACCGCCGCCGCGCTCGTCAGCGAGAACAAGCAGCGCGCCTATCCCGCGAGCGTCGACTCGATCCCGACCTCGGCAAATCAGGAAGACCATGTCTCGATGGCCGCGCACGGCGCGCGCCGCCTGCTCGACATGGCCGACAATGCCAGCGCGGTGATCGGCATCGAACTGCTCGCGGCGTGCCAGGGGATCGATTTCCACGCGCCGCTGAAATCGAGCGACGCGCTCGAAGCCGCGCACCGGCACCTCCGCGCCGCGGTCCCGACGCTCGAAGACGACCGGCATTTCCATCCCGACATGGAAGCCGCGACCGCATTGATCCGCACGGGCAGCCTCGTCGTCGCGGTTCCCGCGCGCCTGCCGGGACTCGCCTGATGGACTGGCTGCGCGTCCATCGCGGCGACGCGCCGCTCATCCTCGCCTTCCCGCACGGCGGCACCGAGCTCGCCGGGCTCGACGACCAGTTCGTTTCGCCCTGGCGCGCACAGCTCGACACCGACTGGTGGATTGCCGAACTTTACGCCTTCGCCGCCGACCTCGGCGCAACATTGGTCGCGACCGACATCTCGCGCAGTGTGATCGACATGAACCGCGACCCGTCGGGCGTGTCGCTCTATCCCGGACAGGCGACAACCGAGCTGTGCCCGACCACGACCTTCGACGGCGAGCCGCTCTATCGCTTCGGCGGCCCCGACGAGACCGAGATCACGCAGCGCCTCCACCTTTATCACCGGCCGTATCACGAAGCGCTCGCGGGCGAGATCGACCGGCTGAAGGCGCAGCATGGCCGCATCGTCCTCTACGACGCGCACTCGATCCGCAGCCATGTGCCGCGCCTGTTCGACGGCGAGCTCCCGCAATTCAACATCGGCAGCAACGATAGCGCGACCTGCGCCCCCGAACTCGAAACCGTGATCGCGAACATCTGCGCGGCGAGCGGCCACAGCCATGTCGTCAACGGCCGCTTCAAGGGCGGCTGGACGACGCGCCACTATGGCCGCCCCGAAGAAGGCGTGCACGCGATCCAGATGGAACTCGCGCAGCGCGGTTACATGACCGAATCCGCCGCGCTGACCGAAACCGCGCCGCTCGCCCCCAATCCCGCGATCCGGCCCGTGCTGGAGCAAGTGATCAGCGCGACCCTCGATTTTGCGAAAGGAAAAGCATGACCCGCCCCCTCAATCAGAGGCTCGACAACAGCCGCGTGATCCGCCCGGCAACCGGCCCCGAGATCAGCGCGAAAAGCTGGCTCACCGAGGCCCCGATGCGGATGCTGATGAACAACCTTCATCCCGACGTCGCCGAGGCGCCGCACGAGCTCGTCGTCTATGGCGGCATCGGCCGCGCCGCGCGCGACTGGGAAAGCTACGACCGGATCGTCGAGACGCTGAAGCGGCTCGAAGGCGACGAGACTTTGCTCATCCAGTCGGGCAAGCCCGTCGGCGTCTTCCGCACCCACGAAAATGCCCCGCGCGTGCTGCTCGCCAATTCGAACCTCGTCCCCGAATGGGCGAATTGGGAGCATTTCCACGAGCTCGATAAAAAGGGCCTGATGATGTACGGCCAGATGACCGCGGGCAGCTGGATCTACATCGGCAGCCAGGGCATCGTTCAGGGCACCTACGAAACCTTCGTCGAAATGGGCCGCCAGCATTATGGTGGCAGCCTCGCCGGACGCTGGCTCCTCACCGCCGGCCTCGGCGGCATGGGCGGCGCGCAGCCGCTCGCCGCGGTGATGGCGGGCGCGAGCTGCCTCGCGATCGAATGCCAGCCGAGCCGCATCGAGATGCGCCTGCGCACCGGCTATCTCGACAAGCAGGCCTCATCCATCGACGCGGCGATCGCGATGATCGAAGCAAGCCATGCCGAGGGCAAGCCCGTGTCGGTCGGCCTGCTCGGCAACGCCGCCGAGATCCTGCCCGAGATCGTCCGCCGCGGCATCCGCCCCGACCTCTTGACCGACCAGACCTCGGCGCACGACCCGGTCAACGGGTACCTCCCCGCGGGCTGGACCCTCGACCAATGGTTTTCGAAGCGCGAGAGCGATCCGGCCGCGGTCGCCAAGGCCGCGAAAGCATCGATGGCGGTGCATGTGCAGGCGATGCTCGACCTGCAAGCCGCGGGGGTGCCGACGACCGACTATGGCAACAACATCCGCCAGATGGCGAAGGACGAGGGCGTCGAAAATGCCTTCGATTTCCCCGGCTTCGTCCCCGCCTATGTCCGCCCACTCTTCTGCCGCGGCATCGGTCCCTTCCGCTGGGCGGCGCTGTCGGGCGATCCCGAGGACATCTACAAGACCGACGCCAAGGTGAAGGAGCTGCTCCCCGACAACAAGCACCTCCACAACTGGCTCGACATGGCGCGCGAGAAAATCCAGTTCCAAGGCCTGCCCGCGCGCATCTGCTGGGTCGGACTCGGCGACCGCCACCGCCTCGGCCTCGCCTTCAACCAGATGGTCGCGTCGGGCGAGCTTAAAGCGCCCGTCGTGATCGGCCGCGACCATCTCGACTCGGGCTCGGTCGCCTCGCCGAACCGCGAGACCGAGGCGATGCGTGACGGATCGGACGCGGTTTCGGACTGGCCCTTGCTCAACGCGCTCCTCAACACCGCATCGGGCGCGACCTGGGTGTCGCTCCATCATGGTGGCGGCGTCGGCATGGGCTATTCGCAGCACAGCGGCATGGTGATCGTCGCCGACGGCACGCCCGAAGCCGCGAAGCGCCTCGAACGCGTGCTGTGGAACGATCCCGGCACCGGCGTGATGCGCCACGCCGACGCGGGATACGAGATCGCGATCGACTGCGCGCGCGAGAAAGGGCTCGACCTGCCCTCCATCTGACATTTGTTTCAGTTGCACCGAAACAGCTTCGCATTCTAAGGCTCTCCCCGACGATCAGGGGAGAGCCGAAAGCCGATGTCCGAAGCCCAGCCGCAGAGCTTTCCCGAAATCCGCGACGCGGTGCGCCGCCTGTGCGCCGGTTTCCCCGGCGAATATTGGCAACGGCTCGATCGCGACCGCATCTATCCGACCGAGTTCGTCCGTACGCTCACCGAAGCGGGTTTCCTCTCGGTTCTAATCCCCGAAGCCTATGGCGGATCGGGCCTCGGGCTCGGCGCCGCGACCGCGGTGCTCGAGGAAATCCACCGGTCGGGCTGCAACGGCGGCGCCTGCCACGCGCAGATGTACACGATGGGAACCTTGCTCAAGCACGGCTCCGAAGCGCAGAAGCAGACCTATTTGCCCGCGATCGCCAGCGGCGAGCTGCGCCTGCAAGCCTTCGGCGTCACCGAACCGACCGCGGGCACCGACACGACGCGCATCCGCACCTTCGCGAAGCGGGTCGGCGACAAATATATCGTCAACGGCCAGAAAATCTGGATCAGCCGCGCCGAACATTCGGACCTGATGGTCCTCCTGTGCCGCACCACCCCGCGCGAGGAATGCGCAAAACCATCGGACGGGATGAGCGTCCTGCTCGTCGATATGCGCGAGGCGCAGGGTAACGGCCTGACGATCCGCCCCGTCCGCACGATGCTCAACCATGCAACGACCGAACTCTTCTTCGACGATCTCGAAGTCCCGGCCGCGAACCTGATCGGCGAGGAAGGCAAGGGCTTTCGCTATATCCTTTCGGGCATGAACGCCGAGCGCATCCTGATCGCGTCCGAATGTATCGGCGACGGGCGCTTCTTCATCGACCGCGCGACCGCTTATGCGAAAGACCGGTCGGTTTTCGGCCGCGCGATCGGCGAGAATCAGGGTATCCAGTTCCCGATCGCGCGCGCCTATGTCCAGATCGCCGCCGCCGCCGAAATGGTCGACAAGGCGGCGCGGCTATTCGACGCAGGGCAGGATGGCGGGACCGAGGCGAATATGGCGAAGATGCTCGCGTCGGAGGCGAGCTGGTACGCCGCCGACATGTGCATCCAGACGCACGGCGGCTTCGGCTTTGCCGAGGAATATGACATCGAGCGCAAGTTCCGCGAGACGCGCCTTTATCAGGTCGCGCCGATCAGCACGAATTTGATCCTGAGCCATGTCGCGACCCACGCGCTCGGTCTTCCCAAGAGTTTCTGATGGAGGATTATTCCGCCTGGGTCGGCCGCAGCGAAACGCGCGAGGATATCGCCACCATCGCGCCGCTCCGCGGACTTGCCGCGCTGCTCGACCATGACGCGGTTCCGGATATCGTCCCGCCGCTCGGCCACTGGCTCTATTTCCTGCCCGACGCGCGCCAGTCGGTCATCGGCGCCGACGGCCACCCGCGCCGCGATGAGCATAGTCTGCTGCCGCCCGTACCGCTGCCCCGCCGGATGTGGGCGGGAAGCCGCATCGAATATCTGTCGCCGGTCGCGGTCGGCGCCGCGCTCACCCGCGTCACCACCATCGACGCGATCAAACCCAAGCGCGGCGCGAGCGGCGACCTCCTGTTCGTCACGCTGCGCCACGATATCGCGGCGGACGGCGTGGCGGCGATCCGCGAAGAGCAGGACATCGTCTTTCGCGCGCCCGCAGGGGCGTCGGCACCGTCCCCCGTGGCCGTCGCTCCCGCGATACCCGACTCCAGCGACGCGACGCGCAGCGTCGTTCCCGATCCGGTGATGCTGTTCCGCTACTCGGCGCTCACCTTCAACGCGCATCGTATCCATTACGATCGCGACTATGCGCGCGACGTCGAGGGTTATGCGGGACTCGTCGTCCATGGCCCGCTGATCGCGACGCTGCTGATGGACCACTTTCTGCGTGTCGGCCCCGGCGCCGCGCCGCGCCATTTCCGCTTTCGCGCCGAAGCGCCGCTGATCGACGGGGCACCTTTCGACCTGTGCCTCGCGCACGAAGGCGCGGGGGCGCGGCTGTGGGCGCGCGACGCGGCGGGACGGGCGACGATGCGCGCCGACGTGACGGTCTGACGCCGCGCAATCCTCCCACCGATATCATCTGGGTATTTCTCCACCCCCGACATTGCCAATTCGCAAAGCGGTTCGCGTCGCGGCGGATCATGATCGCCTTGTTCGCACCGATGCGGACGGAGTCGGGGAGGATCCGCATCAGCCATGCCATGGGGCATCGCGAGCCATCCCCTTTTTGAGAGGAAATAGTCATGATCAAGAAAGTCATGCTTGCGGTGTCGGCAATCGCACTCGCCGCAACGGCCGCGCCGGCATTTGCGCAAACTCAAGCCGAAAATGACGCCAACAACAATGGGGCGTCGGGGAATAACAGCGACAATGACACGGTCGTTGTGAACGACCTGATCGACCTGTTTGTTCAGGACAATGCTGCCGACACCTTCTCGGACGACGATCAGGACAATGACGGCAATGGCTCGTTCAACGGCAACAGCCTCGTTGTCGCGACCCAGTCGCTGAGCGCCAACAACACCAACCAGAATCTCGACGAAGTCGTCGACATGGACGGTGAAGACGACAGCGACACGAACGTCGGCTACCAGAGCGGCAACAACTCGGTCCGTGGCAATGCGTTCGCAGCCTATGCCGGCATCCTGAATGCGGCATGGAACACCGGGATCAATGCCAATACCCAGGCAGCGACGAACATCGCGGCGCAGGGCACCGTCAACTTCGGCACCGGCGGTGGCGACGGCAACGGCGGCGGCGGCGGCGACTAACACGTCCCCCCGGATGGTCGGCGCGCCTGCCCCCAGGGGCGCCGGCCATCACCCTTTTTTGAAGTTTTCAGGAGTATTCCTGTCATGAAACCCGCGACGCTTCCGGCTCTGCTGATCCTGGCAAGCTTTTCCGCCCCCGTTTTCGCGCAACCAGCCGCACCCGAAAGTGCAGCCCCCGCCGCCGGCCCCATGCTTTCCTATGCGGTTCCGGTTGACGCGGCTCCGGCTATCCCGATGCGCCCCGAACGCAAATCGCCGATGCTGAACGACCGCGAACTCGACACGCAGCGCGGCGGCCAGTCGCTGGTCATCACGAACCAGACGATGGATTCGATCGTCAGCGGCAACATCCTCAAGGGCGACTATACCGCAGGTGCAGTCACGCTGAGCGATTTCGCCCTGTCCAATTTCAACGGTGTCGGCAACCTGCTGATCAACACCGGCGCGCAGGTCAGTGCCCAGAGCGGCATGAACCTGACGATCAACCTCGGCAACTGAGGTCGCCGTGCGGCCCATGCGCGCCTTGATCGCGGGCCTGTTGTGTGCCCTCGCGGCGGCGCCCGCAGCCGCCGAGGTCCGGCTTACCGGGCCAGAGACCGGCGGCAGCTACCAGCTCCAGGTCATGACCTGGTGGGACATCCCCTTCCGGTCGGTCATCCGCCAGCGTTACGATTTCAGCTGCGGATCCGCGGCGCTCGCGACGCTCCTCACCTATCATTATGGCGAACCGACGTCGGAAACGATGCCCTTCCGCGCGATGTGGGAAAAGGGCGACCGCGAGGCGATCCGCAAGGTCGGCTTCTCGATGCTCGACATGAAAACCTACCTCGCCTCGCGCGGCTATCGCGCCGAAGGCTTCCGGATCACGGCCGAACAATTGAAGCAGGTCAAGCGCCCGACGATCGTGCTGATGGACCTCAAGGGCTTCAAGCATTTCGTTGTGATCAAGGGCGTCCGCGGCGACCGCGTGCTCACCGGCGACTCGGTCCTCGGCCTCAACGAATATTCGCTCAAGGATTTCGAGAAGCACTGGAATGGCATCGCGCTCGCGATCGTCGAGGGCGGCCAGAAACGCCCGGCCTTCAACCTCGCCGGCGACTGGGGTCCCTGGTCGCAGGCCCCACTCGAAAAGGATGGCTCGCTGCACGTCTCGATCGGCGATCTGACGACCAACCTCCCCCCGCAATATCAACTGACGCCGCAGATCCTGCTCGATGTGCGCGTCGGCACCGTGAAATGAGACCCGCCATGACCCGACGCCTCCTCCTGCTCGCTCTCGCCCCGGCGCTGCTTGCGGCTGGAGAGCCGGCGGCGGCCAACGACCCGCTGGCCGATGCCGCGACGGTGCCCGACGAGGTGCTGGCCGAGCAACGCGGCGGCTTCGCGTTCCAAGGGATGGTCATCGCGTTCGGCGCCGATATCCGCAGTTTCGTGAACGACGAGCTCGCGCTGCGCACGATCATCAGCTGGACGCCCGAGGGGTCGACGATCGAACGCTTCGTTTCGCCGGCGCTGACCGCGGTCGATGCGGCGCAGATCCAGGGCGGCATATTGACGAGCGGCGGCATCACGATGCGCGTTGGCGACGAGTCGGTCTTCCTCGCGAATAACGGCCAGACCGCGCTGATCCAGAAGACCGACGCGATCCAGAATGTGCTGATCAACACCGCAAGCAACGTATCGCTGAACCAGCAGGTCGACGCGGTGCTCGACATCAGCGGCTATGAAGGCTTCCGCGACGCGCTGGCGACCACGCGGATGAGCGACGCGATCGGCGCCGTGATGGGCGCGCAGACGGTGAACGCGCTCGGCAACTGAACGACCCCCCGCTCCCGTTTCGACGGGGACGGTCCAACTGGCCCCGCCTTCCGGCGGGGCTTTTCTTCCTGTCGTCCATCGCGTCCGGACGTGGGGGCTGGGACCGATCGACATTCAGAAGATGACGAGCCGAAAATGGCGGTTTTCCATGAACCGGAGCGCAGCGTGCAAATGGCACGTGAGAACCGGACGCGCGGAAGGCCGTCGTTTGCAGGCCCTCAGGGCTGAATGTCGATTGGTCCTAGAGCTTCCCGCCAAAGGGCATGCGCAAGGTGATCGACACGTCGGGCGCATCCTCGGTCACCCCGATCTCGAAGCCGAGGTTCAGCACGTCGCGCTCGGTCAGGCGGTACGACATTCCGAAATTAAGCGAACCGACGTGGATATAGTTCGACTTCTGGATCGTATCGCCAATCTCTGACCGCGTCGGGAAGATATAATTGTGGCGATAGCCGAGCGAGAAGGAAAAGCGCGGATTGAGCGCAAAGCCGAAGCCGACGTTGGCGCTGACCGCATCGCCCGGGTCGACGCGTCCCACCATAACCTCGCCGACCAGTTTGTTCACGTCGCGCGGGATATGGTAGAGATAGGCGACGCCGCCATAGATCACGGCGGGGTCCGACGGCATCAGGAAGTTGAGCCCCGGCTGCACCGCCCAGAAACCCGACCCTGTGGCGAGCCCCGTCGCGACGCCGAACTCGTCATAGCCGATGTCGAACGGCCCCTTGCCCGTGTCCGATTTGACGCGCAGCGAACCGACGAAGATCGGCTTTTGGCCGACCGGCCGGTTGAACTGATAGCGCAGCGACAGCTCGGCATCGCCGACCCCGTCCTCGCGCAATGCAATCGACCGGACGATCCCCTCGTCGCGTTGCTGGACGACCTCGATGCGGTCGTTGCGATAAAGATAGGGAACGCGAACCTCGACCTCGAGCCGGTCAGAAATCCCGTACCGCAGCGACCCGGTCCCGACGAGCGTATCGCGGTCGGCATCGGTCGCCTCGATCAGCCCGATCTGGATTCCGGGGATCAGCTCGATCCCGCGAAACACCAGGCGGTTGGTCGACGAGCGCGTATATTCGAACGAGGGTTCGAAAATGAGATGGCCGGCGCGCGTCAGCACGCCCTGCCCTTCGGGAACCGCCGCGACGCGTTCGGCGGTCGACTCGCTCGGCGGCGGCGCCTCGCCAACGGGCGCGTCGGGCAGCGCGACGGCGGTGCTGCCCGGACCGGGAAGCGCCGGGCCGGGCCCGACGCCCTGCCCCATGCCGGTGCCGCGGAACATGTCGAGCGGCGCCTCGGCCAGCGCAAAGGACGAGAGCCGGTCGATCTGCGCCTGCTGGGTGATCAGCTGTCCCTGCATCTTCACGATATGCTGCCGCTGCTCGGCGAGCATGACGTTCTGCTGGTCAATCAGCGCGCGCTGTTCGGCAATGATCCGGCGCTGCGCCTCGATCTCGCTTTCGACGCTGGCCGCCGGCTGGCCTTCGGCAACGCCGCCCGACCCCGCGACCGCAGCCGCGCGCCACGTCGTCGCGGCGTCGAGGAAGGGCAACGTCTCGCACAGGCATTCGAGCGCCAGCGCTTCCTGGGCCCTTGCCGGGGAGACGACGAAAATGGCCGAGAGGCCGACGGCGGCCACGCCGATGTGGCGCAGCCGCGCGGGCGAGGACAGGACGATCACAGCCCCGCTCCCCGCCCGGCGAACTCGCCGCGCTGGCGCACCGCCGCGATATTGTCGATCGCCGCGCCAATCTCTTCGCCGGCGATGGCGCGCAGCCCCTCGATATCGACGAGGCGGCACAATTGCGGCCCTTCGAGTTCGATAAGGCCCTGACGCACAAAGCCCGAAATCGTCCGGCTGACGGTGTGGATCGTCAGGCCCAGATGGTCGGCGATATCGCTGCGCGTCATCGGCAGCGGGATGCTGCCCAGCGCCGACGACCGCTTGGCCGCGATCAGCAGGAAGGCCGCAACGCGCTCGTTGGCGTTACGGCGCCCCAGCAGGAAGATGCACTGATTCGCGCTGTCGAGCGCGCGTTCGAGCGCGCGGCTCTGCCCCGACGCGGCGGGTTCGTCGTTCGACACCGGTCGGCGGGCCAGGATCGTGTTGGTGACCGCCTCGGCCGCCGCGTCGCGGTTGCCATATCCGACACCGAAGACATCGCCCTGATAGAAGAAGCCCGTCAACTGGCGGTGCCCGTCGAGATGGAAATGGCATGTGCGGACGGTGCCCGACACGACTTCAAACCAGCAATCCCCGGGATCGCCTTGAGAGAATATGATCTCTCCTTTCCGGAATTTTAGGATGGTGTCCTGGGGGATCCCCCCGCGGTGAAATTCTGCCAGACCTTGCACGCCACGTCTCCAACTGAATTGGTATTGCGGCGACCCCATTTGCGAGTCTCATGTGCCTTTGGGCATCGTGAATCCATCCGAAGAAAGACGTAGGAATTCGCGTGCCCAATTAACCTAGCAAAAATCACTACGTATAATTCCTTAGCAGTTATTTAGAATATAGCATTTGATTCCAGTATCATAGGCAAAACGGCATCAACAGTGCCGCTACATTTCCTGCCAAGCCGAGTTAATTGCTAAACAGGACGCAAAGCGATATTATGCACGCAGAGCAGGTGGGGTAGCGGCATTGCCGCGCGTTAAAGCTGCTTGTCGGTCGCCATTGTCCACGCCTTGGGTGTCAGGGGATTGCGCCGTGCATCGAAACGCCTTGAATGTTGAACCGCATCTAACTTTTCGCGAGCATCAAATCCTGGAACTGGTCGCCGTCGGGTGGTCGGCCAAACAGATTGCGCTCGAAATCAGTATCGCGCCACGCACCGTGGAGCGACACATCGAAAATGTCCGTCTGAAACTGAATGCGCGAAACCGCGCGCACCTGATAACGCAGGCGATGCACCTCGGCCTGCTGGTCATCGAAACCCCGGCCCCCGACGAACCGACCCTCTTCGAATTCAAATGATCGATGGTGCACCCGAAGTGAGAGTGATGGGCACTCAAATCACTGGGAAGTTTTGGTAGCGCGGTGCTGATTGGTTATGCTGACAATGATTTCCGCCATAGACCGGTAAGCCTCAACCCTTCACCATAGAGCCCTTTAGGAGCCGGGCATGGCCTGCCCTCGTCGATACTTACTGAAGTTATGGAACCCACCCCGGGTGGTCGATTGTCGCGTTCCTTGCGATACGCTCCACGCAATCCACTGAAATATCATACTGCTTCGCCGCTTCACTAATGACTCGCTGCTGACCACTTAGACCATAGACATCCTCCAACAGCACAAAAGTTTGGAATAACCGAGCGTATCAGCACGACGCGTCCGGACCCTGTTGAGCCTATGTCGCTGGCCACCATACGCCGCGCGCCCTCGCGCACCGTCAAAAAGACACCGCGCAGGTTCACGCTCACCGTGAGATCGAAATCGTCGACCGAAAGCCCGAGCGCGCTTCCAGCGGGACTGGCGCCGGCATTCGCGATGACCGTGTCGACGACACCGAATGAACGCTCTGCCGTGTCAAACGGCGTTCAAAAGGGACCCCCGATCGGCGTCGAAGAGGGACCCCTTTTCGGATATGATGTTGGTTTGTTGAAGATGGCCTTGCGCTGCGTGCGGCGGAGGGCGGGCGTAGCCCGACC